>JAEEGJ010003444.1_pt1 | contig 61209 bp, 50 predicted proteins | sample 8958761 | NCBI WGS metagenome assembly JAEEGJ01 (sample SAMN16246546, study PRJNA631951) | gut metagenome | biome: gut microbiome; feature: rumen; material: RS-attached | host: Bos | place: Iran: Karaj | collected 2018-10 | reverse complement strand
ATCTTAGAATTGGAATTGACGGAGATATTTGCCATCTTTGCATTCCTATGAAGAGATTGAGTACAATCGTTATAGCGGCAGCGTCCATTCTGGCATGCCTTACGGCAAAAGCCCAGGGAGGCGCAGACGCACTTCCATTTGTCAGAACAGACTTTGGCCCGGCTCTCACCGGAACGGCAGGCGCCGCGGTGGCAAGCGCAGAGGCCGGGCCGTGGAGCGCTTTCCGCGGCGCATCGGCAATGGCTTTTCCCGGCAGCCTGCAGGGCGTAGCCGGAGAGTTCCGCTTAACCGACGGCAATGCCGGATTCAGCGGCGCCGGCATGGCAAAGCTGGCCGGAAAGATAGGCCTTGGATTTGGCCTGTCGTACCTTGGCGGAGACAAGATAGGAGACTACAGAACAAACAATTTCCTGCTTTCTACAGCATTTGCATACAGCATTACAGACAGTTTTTCCCTCGGGGCCAACCTTCGTTTCGCCAGGCAGAACCTCATGGAATCCGTTTCATACAGCGGAGCCAGCCTGGACATAAACGCCCTGGCAAAGATTGGTTATTCCGTTACGGCAACCTTTGGACTCTCTGCCCTGGGCAACAAGGTTGAATCCGCTTCAGGGACGGCTTATGCGCAGCCCGCAAACATCTATGCCGGAGCGGAATATGTCTATGGCCTGGACAGCAACAAACTGGCCGTGGACGCAATGGCGGAGTATTATTTCTCAGGGAATTTCGGAGCGGCCATCGGCGCTTCTTTCACATACGACGGCATGGTTACCGCCAGGGCAGGATACCGCTTTGCAAGCGAGTGGTGCGTTCTGCCCTCACACTTTGCTGCCGGCCTTGAAGGAAGATTCGGCAGCTTCTCCGTAAATGCAAGCCTTGCCATGATGCCGGCGGCCTACGTTGCGTGTTTTGGCGCAGGATTCAGTTTTTAAAGTATTATGACTATCAATCTGGACAAAAAGGAAATCCCGGTGCTCCTTCTCACCGGCTATCTTGGCAGCGGCAAGACAACGCTGCTGAACCGCATTCTTGCAAACGAGAAAGGAATCAAGTTCGCCGTCATCGTGAACGATATCGGCGAGGTCAATATCGACGCCAGCCTCATTGAGCAGGGCGGCGTTGTGGGCCAGACGGACAGCTCCCTGGTGGCCCTTCAGAACGGGTGCATCTGCTGCACCCTCAAAATGGACCTGGTCCAGCAGATTGCAGAGCTTACACAGGCCCGGAAGTTCGACTACATCGTGATCGAGGCCTCCGGCATCTGCGAGCCCGCCCCCATTGCGCAGACCATAAGCACCATCCCGGCCCTGGGGCCCCAGTATATGCTTGGGACCCTCCCGTACGTAGACTGCATCTGCACCGTGGTGGACGCCCTCCGCATGAAAGACGAGTTCGCCGGCGGCGCCGCCCTCCAGAAGGAAGACATCGGCGAGGACGACCTTGAGCGCCTGGTCATAGAGCAGATAGAGTTCTGCAACATCGTCCTCCTGAACAAGGCCGCAGAGGTGTCGGCCGATGACCTTGGAAAGCTCCGGGGCATTGTGAAGACCATCAACCCCGGCGCACGCGTCCTGGAATGCAACTACGGCGACGTGGACCTTTCGGAACTTGTCTACACCGGCATGTTCAATTTTGACCAGGTCGCTACGTCGGCCGCCTGGATTGCCGCCATAGAGGGAGAGGAGGACGAGGACCACGAGGCCGAGGGCGAAGCCCTGGAATACGGCATCGACACCTTTGTCTGGTTCCGCCGCCCGGCCATGGACCTGAACAAGTTCGACCACATGGTGGCCACAAAATGGCCCTCCAACATAATCAGGGCCAAGGGCCTGTGCTATTTCACTGACAAGAGGGACCAGTGCTACCTGTTTGAACAGGCGGGACGCCAGAAGTCCATACGCGAGGCCGGCCTGTGGTTCGCCACCATGCCGGAGGACGAGCTCCAGGACATGATGATGCGCGACAAGAACCTCCGCCGCGACTGGGATCCGCAGTACGGAGACCGCATGCAGAAGATTGTCTTCATCGGCCAGAATCTGGACAAGGACGCCATTGCCAAGTTAATGGACGGTTGCCTTGAGCAGTAAGCCGAAACACATCGCAACCACAAATGGACGGATATGCCCTGAGATAGAGGACTATCTGTCCGTTTTTTTATTATATTTGTAGGAAACTATAACTAGATAGACAACAATGGGAAACCTTGAATCCATCCTTGGCCATTTTGCCATAAAAGGCACAATTAAGGAAGTGAAGCCCCTGGGCAACGGCCTCATCAACGACACCTACAAAGCCATTACCGAAGGCAGTGCCCCGGATTATGTCCTCCAGAGAATCAACAACGCCATATTCCAGGATGTAGACCTTCTCCAGCACAACATAGAGGCTGTGACCGGCCACATCCGGAAAAAACTGGCGGCTGCCGGGGAAACGGACCTGGACCACAAGGTTCTCCGCTTTGTCCCCCTCAAGGACTCTCCTAAAACTTATTATCTTGAAGACGGCAAGTACTGGAGAGTATCCGTATTCATCCCGGACGCCTTCACGTACGACACCGTAGACCCCAAGTACTCCTGCTTTGCCGGAGAGGCCTTCGGCCGCTTCGAGGCCCAGCTTGCCGATATTCCGGACCAGCTTGGAGAGACCATACCGGACTTCCACAACATGGAGCTCCGCGCCCGTCAGCTGGAAGAGGCCGTGGCCGCGGACAAGGCCGGAAGGCTCAAGGACCCGGAGGTCCAGTCCATCCTTGCAGAGATGCGTGAGCACATGGAGGAAATGTGCCTTGCAGAGCGCCTTCACAGGGAAGGAAAGCTCCCCAAGCGCATCTGCCACTGCGACACCAAGGTGAACAACATGATGTTCGACGCCGAGGGCCGCGTACTCTGCGTCATAGACCTTGACACCGTGATGCCCAGCTTCGTCTTCTCCGACTTCGGAGACTTCCTCCGCACCGCCGCCAATGCCGTTGCCGAGGACGATCCCGCAATTGAAAAGGTTGCCTTCCGCAAGGATATCTTCGAGGCCTTTGCAAAGGGTTACGTCAAGGAGGCATCGGCCTTCCTCACTCCGCTGGAGAAGGAAAACCTCCCCTACGGCACCCTCCTGTTCCCCTTCATGCAGGCCGTCCGCTTCTTTGCAGACTACCTCAACGGAGACACCTATTACAAGATCAAGTACCCGGAGCACAACCTGGTTCGCACCCGCAACCAGATGGCCCTGTTCCACAGCGTGCTTGCCAACATGGACTACATGAAAAAGTATATTGCATCGTTATGAAAAAGATCCTGACCGTACTGGCCTTCGCGGCCGTACTTTTTGCCTGCTGTCCCAAGCAGGCCGTCATCAAGACAAAGGTTCCTCCGCGTCCTGCAGGCCAGCAGGACATGCTGCAGTTCGCAGCCGAACCCATTGAGGATGTAGGAATCGGCATCGTCGGCCTTGGAGACCGCGGTTCCGGCGCTGTCCGCCGCCTTTCATATGTGCCCGGCAGCCATATTGCCGCAATATGCGACGTAGAGCAGGACAGGGCGGAAAAGAACCTCAAGTTCCTCCAGGAGCAGCGCGGCATGACCACCAAGATCTACGCCGGCGACGAGGAAGTATACAAGCAGATGTGCGAAGACCCGGATGTAGACCTGGTGTATATCTGCACGGACTGGATCCATCACGTTCCCGTGGCTCTCTATGCCATGGAGCACGGTAAACACGTTGCCCTGGAAGTTCCCTCCGCAGAGACCCTGCAGGCATGCTGGGACCTCGTGAACACCTCCGAGCGCACCCGCCAGCACTGCATCATCCTGGAGAACTGCTGCTACGACTTCTTCGAGCTCACCGCACTTGAGATGGCAAAGCAGGGAGTATTCGGAGAAATTATCCACGCAGAAGGCGCATATCACCACAACCTGGATCCCTACTGGGACCAGTACTGGCACAACTGGCGCCTTGACTTCAACCAGAAGCACCGCGGAGACCTCTATCCCACCCACGGATTCGGCCCCGTATGCCAGGCCCTCAACATCCACCGCGGAGACCGCCTCACCACCCTCACCGCAATGGACACGGATCCTTTCAACGGCCCCAAGCTTGTTGAGAAGCGCACCGGAAAGCCCTGCACGGACTTCCAGAACGGAGACGTAACCATGACAATGCTCCGCACCGCCAAGGGCAAGACCATCCTCATCGAGCACGACGTAATGACCCCCCGCCCGTACAACCGCATGTACCAGCTGGTAGGCACTGACGGCTATGCCGGCAAGTATCCAGTGGGCCAGATATGCCTGCGTACAGAGCCCGCACAGAACGTCGATTACGAAGACCTCGAGTTCGAGAAAGTCTACGAAGGAGAAGAACTGGACGCCCTCATGGCAAAGTACCGCAGCCCCATCCTTACCCCAGAGCTTGAGGAAACCGCAAAGACCGTGGGCGGCCACGGCGGAATGGACTTCATCATGGACTACCGCCTTGTGTACTGCCTCAACAACGGCCTTCCCATGGACATGGATGTCTATGACCTTGCAGAGTGGTGCTGCGTAACAGAGCTTTCCAGGATTTCCCTGGAGAACGGCGGCGCACCCGTCGAGGTCCCGGACTTCACCCGCGGCGCTTGGGACAAGATTGACGGCTTCAGCTATGCATTTGCAAAGTAAGCCTTTTACACATGCCTGATTTAGCCGGGATGCCCCTTTGGGGCGTCCCGGTTTTATTTTTAATGAAAAAGTAGTATCTTTGTAGGCTTATTGACAATAAACAAACAAAATATGAAAAGAATCTTAACGGCTTTAGCATGCATCCTGCTGTCCTTTACAGCCCTTGCACAGTCTGCCAACATGTTGTCCCTTGCCCGCGCCGAACTTGCAAAGCGCGGCCTTGAAGAAAACGAAGTCCGCATGCGCCTCATGGAAGAAGGCATCGATGTGGATTCCATCCCTCCCACAGAATACGCCGCCTACCAGGGCCGCGTCATGGACATTATCAACAGAATGCAGGCAGAAAAGGCCGCAGCCACGGCCGCAGTTACACAGGCAGCCCCCTCTGCCGCCGCCGGATCGGAAATCATCGCCGCAGCGGCAAGCGAGGCAATGACCCCCAACGAGTTCCCCCAGACCACTCTTGGCGAGGCCGCTGCCGAAGAGGCCCTTGAGCGCACCCTGAAAGAGAACCACGTTTCCCCTACGGCAGGCGATGACATCTACGGTCATGCCCTCTTTACCGGAAAATCCATGGATGTGTTCCGCACCACTGACGGTGCCCAGGCTCCCGAGACCTATATCCTTGGAGAAGGAGACGAGGTCCATATCTCCATCTTCGGCGGCTCCCAGACGGAGATACACCAGCGCATCGGTGCAGACGGCTCAATCCAGCCCGCCGGCTCCACCAAGGTCTTCCTGAAGGGCATGACCCTTGCCCAGGGACGCAAGGCCATTATCTCCAAACTGTCCCAGCACTATTCCTTCCGCCCGGACCAGATTGCCGTCACCATCACAACCGCACGTACCCTTTCCATAAGCATCTACGGTGAGGTAGGCGTACAGGGCGGCTTTACGCTCAGCGCACTCAACACCGCATTCAACGCCCTTGCGGCGGCAGGCGGTCCCACCGCAATGGGTTCCATCCGCAACATCCAGCGCTCACGTGCCGGCAAGACCTCCACCCTGGACCTTTACAAGTACATGAAGGGTGAAATCAAAGATGTCCCGTACGACCTTCAGAACAACGATGTCCTCTTTGTTCCCGTAGCACAGAAGATAGTGAGGATAGAGGGCGCCGTCAAACGCGCCATGCGTTACGAACTCATTGAAGGCGAAACCCTCAAGGACCTCATCGAATATGCAGGCGGCCTCAAGAATAACGCATACATGGATTATGCCCAGATAGAGCGCCGCGAAAACGGAGAGCTCCGCATCATTGAATTCAACCTCGGAAAAGTTGTTTCCGGAAGCCAGAAAGTTACCCTTTCGGCCGGTGACGTCGTAACCATCAAGACAGCGGACCGTCCCATGGAAAAATACGTTTCCATCAGCGGAGACGTCTACTACGGCGGAAGGTTCGACTTTGAAAACAACAAGAGCCTCAAGGGACTCATCGACCACGCCACCCCCCGCTATACCGCAAGGATGGACTACGTGTTCGTAGAGCGCACCCGCCCGGACGAGACCGTCGAGGTCCTCACCGTCCCCTTCCCGGGAGTTAACGGCAACCCTGACTTCCAGCTTCAGGAAAGGGATGCGGTAAGGGTTCTTGAACAGTCCTCGTACCGTGACACCGGCACCATAGCCGTAAGCGGCCAGGTCCGCAACCCGTTCTCCAAGTCTTTCGGGCTCAACGACCGCATGACCATCTCCCAGGCTATCGAATATGCCGGCGGCCTCAGGCCCACAGTATATCCCGTGGCCTACATCTTCCGCACGGACCTCACCAACCCCGTCAAGAAGGAGTACATACCCATTTCCCTTGAAAAGGACGGCGAGACCCTCCTGCAGCCCGGTGACGAGCTCCGCGTCTACGACAACTCCACCTACACCAACATCGGCGAACTCCGCGTAAGCGGTGCCGTGAAGAATACGGTAAACATTTCCTACGACCCCTCCGTCTCCCTGCACGACCTCCTCTCAATGGCCGGCGGCTTCACTGTGGGCGCATCCTATGAGATGGTTCAGGTATTCCGCATGAACATCTCCAGGAAGGACGAAGTCAGCTTCGACACCGTCGTGGTTCCCGTCGACGAGAACTACAACCCTGTAGACCCCGGCTTCAAGCTCCAGCCGTACGACCACGTGGTAGTCCGCATGACCCCCAACTTCACCCGTGGCCGCACCGTAGAGGTCAATGGCCGCGTCCGTTACCCCGGAGTCTACGTCATTGAAGACAGCCGTACTCTCCTTTCGGAAATCGTCAAGATGGCCGGCGGCCTTCTTGACGATGCCAGCCCGTACGCCACCCTGTTCCGTACTTACAAGGGCCGCGGCAACATCTCCGTAAATCTCAAGGACGTGAAAAAGCACCTTGGCAACAATGCGTTTGATCCCATCGTCATGGACGGAGACGTAATCAATGTGATCCGTATGGAGAACACCGTCACAATCCGCGAGCTTGGAACCCGCATGGCCCAGTATGTCCCTGCAGACTTCTCCTCAACCCAGAAGACCATGGTCTATCAGGGTGGACGCTCCGCAAAATGGTACATCGACAACTATGCCGGAGGCCTGGTCCGCACCGCAGACCGCAGGAGCCTTACGGTGACCCTTCCCAACTACCAGACAGTGGGAACCAAGAATTTCATGGGCATCCACATCTATCCCAAGGTAGAACCGGGCAGCACCGTTACCGTCACCATCGACCAGCAGAAGAAGGAAAAACTGAACAAACCCAAGGAGAAAGTTGACTGGGAGAGGCTTGCAGCATCCACGCTTACTTCCCTCACATCCATAACTTCCATGATCCTCCTCATCGAACGACTCAACTAGCCATGGACCAGAACAACAACTACAACAATCCTCAGGAAGAGGATGATGGCATAGACATAATGGGCCTTGTCAAGCAGCTCTGGGACGGACGCAAGACGGTTATCATAGTCACGTCTATCTTCATTGTCCTTGGACTGGTTGCAGCACTTACCATGAAGCGCACATACAACGTGAACACGGTTCTGGTGCCGCAGATGAGTTCCCGTTCCAATTCTTCCCTGGGAAGCCTTGCCGCCCTGGCCGGATTTGACCTTGGCGCCATCAACAACACCGGAGGAGACCTCTCCCCGCTGATCTATCCGCAAATAGTCAGCAGCGTGCCGTTCAGAAGGGAACTGCTATATACGCCGGTCCATTACGAAAAGGCAGACACAGCCGTGAGCATGTATACCTATGCAAAGGAATACGTAAAGCCAACGGTAATGAGCTATGTCCTCAAGTACACAATAGGCCTTCCCGGAGTGATACTTGGCGCAATCCGTGGTGAAAAACCGGAGCTGGTGCTTCCCGGCGGCCAGGGTGAGGGCAACAACGAACCAAAGCCAATCCTTCTGACAAAGGAGGAGGTTGAATTGATGAAAGTCCTCTCCCAGAACGTTAACCTTTCTGTTGATAAAAAGGAAGGTTACCTCACCCTCAGCGTAACCGGTTCGGAACCCATACAGACGGCGGAACTTGCCCTCAAGGCACTGCAGCTGTTGCAGAGTGAAGTCACCCGCTTCCGTACGGAAAAAGCCCAGGACAACCTGGACTACATCCAGGCCCGCTACAATGAGATAAAGAAAGAAGCTGAGTCATATCAGGCCCAGCTGGCCTCTGTCCGGGACCGTTCCCAGAACATGGCCACCACCCGCGCCAGGATTGAGCAGGAACGCCTCCAGAGCAAGTACAACGTGGCCAACTCCATTTACGCAGAGATGGCAAAGCAGCTTGAGCAGGCAAAGATGCAGGTAAAAAGGGACACCCCGGTCCTGGCTGTAATACAGCCGGTCACAGTCCCCAGCAAGCCTTCAAACAGCCGCGCCAAGACCCTTATAGTCTGGACCTTCCTTGGCGGCATTCTGGGATGCGGAATAGTACTTGGGAAGAGCTATCTCCCCAAGCTTATGGCATCTTTCAAGAAAGAAGAGGAAGAGGCTACGGAAGAGTAACCTTCACGTAGTTTTTCTCCAGGAAAGTGAACCTGTCGGCGGAAAGCTGGCAGGTTTCTTTTATATCGGCCCCGTCCGTCATGGCAAGTGACGTACCGCTTATCTGGTAGGTTCCGTTCATGAAAGAGTAAATGATGCGGCTGGATACCAGGACACGGGTAAAGGTACTGGCGGAGGTAAAGACAATGAGGCCGGGATAGCCGGAAGTCTCATATGTCCAGACAGTGCCTGCAAGGGCCGATGTCCCCTGGTTCTTCACTGCCGGGGCCGTCCTCAGGACGGAAAGGGTATCGACCTGCATGAAATCTTCATACATGGTAGCCTTGATCCCGGATCCCACCGTGAGCTGCTTCCCGTTCAGGGAATAATCTTTCCTTGCCAACTGCCAGCCGTAAGGAGTGCCCTCCTTGTGGTTCGCATTCACGAACGTAGCGTCCAGGCATGTGCCGTCATGGTCAAAGAAGACGATGTTCAGGTTGTCGTTCACCATGGTTGTCCATACCGACCCGGCCAGGCTCTCGTGCGCTGCGGGAGCAAGCGGAGTGAGATTCTTGTTGGTGCTGTTGTTCTTGAGATGGGAGAAGGTACGTACGAACTTGATATCGTTCGGCCAGTTCTCGCCTGTAAGCAGCACCCTGTGACCGTCCAGGGAATATGTGCCGTGCTCTGCCTGGCATGCATTTGAATTAAAATCCCACTGCAGCACAGACGCGTGTTCATTGTCCGGAAAAACCACGCGTGCGGTCTGATCCCCTACCGAGTATGACCAGTACGTACCGGTGATGTCAAGACGCAGAGGGTCCATCACAAGTTTGGAGCACGCGGCCGACAGCAGAGCGGCTGCTAATATGATAAAGGTTTTTCTCATTGTACAAAACTGGCGAAATAACCGGCAAAGAACACATTCGTGATAAGGTATCCCACTATTGTGGATACAGTCACGGAAATGAGGCCGGGCATCATGAAACTGTGGTTCAGCAGGTATTTGCCGATGACCGTGGTTCCGCTTCGGTCGAAGTTTACGGTGGCGATGTCCGAGGGATAGTTGGGAATGAAGAAGTATCCGTAAACGCTGGGCAGTACGCCAAGAAGCACGGGACCTGCAATTCCAAGCTCATATGCAAGCGGCAGCATGGCCACCACCACCGCGCCCTGGGAGTTGATGAGAACCGACACCATGAAGAATACAAGAGCGATGGTCCAGGGGGCGCGTGTGACAAGGTCCGTGAGCATGGCTTTCATCTGCTCCATGTAATTGCCGAAGTAGGTGTCTGCCAGCCAGGCAATGCCATAGATGGCGATTACCGCTACCATACCAGACTTCCACACCGACCCTGACACGCAGTTTTTCAGATCCACCTTGCACAGCATTATATTAAGCGCAGCGGCCACAAGCATAATAATCTGGATACAGATATTCATCTTGGGCAGGTTGATGGCCTGGGCCAGGGTCTGGTCCCCTACGTGAATCATCTGGCAGAATGCAAAACCCACTATGACAAGGAGTGCTCCCAGGAAGACAAACACGGAAAGCTTTGCCTCCTTGGTGATAACCTTATCCAGCGTGGTGGTCTTGTTCACATACATGTACTTGTATATCTTGGGGTCTGCCTTGCGGGCCTGGAACTCGGGGTCGTCGTCAAGGTCTTTTCCCCTCTTGTACGATGCAGCCGCGGCGCACATGAGGCCGATTACACACGCCGGAATGGTAACCATCAGCACCTGGGGTATGCTGACCATATAGCCGTTGGCATTTGAGATGGTCACAAAAGCCACCACGGCGGCGGCGATGGGGCTGCAGGTGATACCCACCTGGGAGGCGATGGACGACACTCCGCAGGGCCTCTCCGGGCGGATGTTCTTCTTGAGGGCGATATCACAGATAATGGGCATGATAGTATAAACCACATGGCCCGTTCCAACCATCACGGTAAGGAAGAATGTTACCAGCGGACCCAGAAAAGTGATGTGGTCCGGGTGTTTGCGAAGGACCTTCTCCGCTATCTGTATCATCCAGTCCATACCGCCGGACGCCTGAAGCGTTCCGGCGCAGGTGACGGCGGCTATTATAATATAGATGACGTCGGTAGGAGGCGTTCCGGGCTTGAGACCGAATCCGAAAACCAATATGGCCAGGCCGATACCGGAGATGGCGCCAAGTGCAAGGGAACCGTAGCGGGAGCCCACATACAGAGCCGCAAGGACGATGAGCAGCTCTATTATCATGACAACACTCATAATTTTGATTTTAGTGCTTTCAAAGATAGTGATTTTTTGGCATAGAAAGTGTATCTTTGTATCTTGAAATACATAAAACGGATGAAAAGATTACTCATGGCAGCCCTCGCGGCACTTATTACACTGGGCCTTTCCGCACAGCAAATCCGCACGAATTACCGTTCCGGAAAGCTCACGCACATATCTACAGACTACGAAGAGCTTAAGATAGGCGGCATCCCAAGCCTTGTGCGCGTAGAGTTCGTCGGTTTCCCCGACGCCACCAAGATGTACCTCCTCTACATAAACATGGACCAGAAGGAGGCCGTTTCCGCACCTAAAGGAGTGAAGATGGCCGTGACCCTGCGCAACGGAAAGTTCGTCCGCCTGGAGCAGATAGGCCAGAGTTCAGCAACGCCCCGCCGCTTTGACAACGGCCTCGTGCGCAACCGCCTCAAATATGCAGTAGAGACAAAGGACATGGAGAAAATGCTCAAGGGAGTGACCGCCGTGGACATCGTCACCGGCTGGAACCCGGACGACTACATCCAGGCCAAGTTCCCGGAGGACGAGTTCGCAAGCCTTCTCGAGCGCCACTGCGAGGCCATTCTCAAGGCATCGGAAAGCACCGTTGACCTCACCGCCACCCTTGGCGCATACGACGAGAACAAGAACAGCATCATGATTTCTTCCAATCCCGTCGTGGGCAAGGGAGAGCACTTCATCTACAACGTCATCCTCAGCAATATCTATTACAAGAACACCGGCGGGGAAGACTTTGACCTGGCATTTGTCATCGGCACGGAAAACAAGTATCAGATTCCGTACGATGCCACCGTCCGCTTCAACCTGCGTGACGGCAGCCTTATCGCCCTCCCCAACGCACGCGAGGACACCAACTTCGTATACGTCTACCCTTCCCCGGAAGAGATCTTCCGTCTGGCAACCGTGGGCGTCTCCTCCTTCAGCATAGACTCCGAAGGCACCCCTATCATTGCCGATTCCTTCCCCGAAGGCCCCGAAGACTTCACCTCCGCCCTCAACCAGCAGCTCCAGCTTCTGATGAGCGCAAGCCCAAGATAAAGAATTTTTTATTATCTTTGCATCCCCTTTCGGGATAACGGTTCCGTAGCTCAGCTGGATAGAGCAACAGCCTTCTAAGCTGTGGGTCTTGGGTTCGAGTCCCAACGGAATCACTTAAGGCAGCCTTTTACCGGCTGCCTTAAGTGTTTTTTGGGGGGAATCTGCCCAAAAAGTTCCTCTAACGTCGCAGAAATCAAACATTTATTTTGTTTTTCCGCAGAAAATATCTAAATTGGCAGCAGAAATAAACAACACCTAATTATAATTCATTAAAAAAAACCTAAGCATTATGGAAAAGCTCATTGCTGAAATCAAGGCCCAGGTAAACGCTATCCTGGCAGACATCGACAAGGTAGACAACAAGGCCGCAAAGGCACGTGTCCGCAAGGCCACCCTCCTTCTCGAGAAAGCCGCAAAGGAATATCGTAAGGTCAGCGTGAAGTAATTAATTCTTCAAGCAATAAAAAGCCGCCCTTTTCGAGGGCGGCTTTTTCCGTTTCTATTTGACCATTCCGCTGAATCCCATGAAAGCCAGCGCAAGGATGCCCACGCTCACTATGGCTATGGGAACGCCCTTGAAGGCTTTGGGGACATCGTTCATGGCAAGGTGTTCACGTATTCCGGCAAAGATTACCATTGCCAGGCCATAACCAAGGGATGTGGCAAAGGCATACACCAGCGCCTGGCCAAGGTTAAGCATGCCTCCGGGAACGAAGGAGAACTCCTTGGTGACAACGTTGATGGCTACGCCAAGCACGGCGCAGTTTGTGGTGATCAGGGGAAGGAATATGCCCAGGGCCTGATACAGCGAGGGCGAAACCTTTTTGAGCACAATCTCCACCATCTGCACCAGGGCAGCGATTACCAGGATGAATGCAATGGTCTGCAGGAACTCTATCTGGAACGGCACAAGCAGATACTTGTTAACCAGGAAGGTAACCAGTGTGGCAAGCGTAATCACGAAGCACACGGCCATGGACATTCCCGTTGCCGTAGAGAGTTTGTTGGATACGCCAAGGTAAGGGCATATACCCAGGAACTGGGCAAGGACGATATTGTTTACGAAAATCGCCGATATTATAATAAGGAAGTATTCCATAGCCTAGTTCTTTTTGAAGAGTTTGTTGAACAGAACCATAAGGTAACCAAGGCAGAGGAAAGCGCCGGGAGCCATGACAAAGGCCAGCATGCCGTCGTTTCCGCCGATGAAGTTCCAGCCGAAGACGCTTCCGGAGCCCAGTATCTCACGTACCAGGCCAAGGACCGTGAGCGAGACAGTGAAGCCAAGGCCCACGCCCAGGCCGTCACATGCGCTCTCCAGCACGCCGTGCTTGTTTGCAAAGGCCTCGGCACGTCCAAGCACTATGCAGTTGACTACGATGAGCGGGATAAACAGGCCCAGGGTCTCATACATGGCGGGAGTATATGCCTGCATCAGGAGCTGAAGAAGCGTAACGAAAGTGGCAATGACCACGATGTAAACCGGAATATGCACCTTGTCCGGAACCACGGGAGCAAGTGCCGATATGGCCATGTTCGAAAGGACCAGCACAAACAGCGTGGCAAGGCCCATGGACATGCCGTTGATGGCCGATGTCGTAGTTGCCAGCGTAGGGCACATGCCCAGCAGCAGCACGAAGGTAGGGTTGTTCTTTACAAGCCCGTCGGTAATAAGTTTAAACTTACTCATGGCTAATCTCCTTAAAGGTGTTCAATGCATTCTCCACCGCCAGTGCATAGGCGCGTGAGGTGATTGTGGAAGCCGTGATTGCATCCACGTCACCGCCGTCCTTCCTGACGGAGAGTTTCTTTACCTGAGGGTTGAAGCCCTTCCACTGATTCATGAACTTCTGGTCCGTGGTGCACTTTGCGCCAAGACCGGGGGTCTCTGCGTGCGAGAGGACGGAAGTGTTGTAGACGACGCCGTCCGGAGTAACTCCGACGATGAGCGACAGAGGACCGCCGAAGCCCACGGTAGTGGTCTCTATGGCATAACCCACAAGAGCGCCGCCGTCGGTGGCGGTGTAGTATCGGCCTTCCTGATTGTACTCCACAGAGGTAAAATGAGGAAGCACCTCGGAGATGGCCTTGTTGGTCTTTTCAGCTGCGGCTGCGGCAATGGGATCCTTGGTGAGGACATAGGCGCCGCCAAGTATTGCAGAGCAGAACAGGCAGGTAAGTCCCAGGACAAGGACCATGTTTGTAAGATTGGATTTGACTGCCATGGCTATTTCCTCCCGAATTTTTTCTGGTGGAACCACATGTTAAGCAGCGGCACCACGGAGTTCATGATAAGGATGGCAAAGCTGACGCCTTCCGGATATGACCCGAAGTAACGGATCATCATGGTAAGGAATCCTATTCCCACGCCGAAGATGACGCCGCCCCAGAGGCTCATTGGCGAGGTCACATAGTCCGTGGCCATGAAGCATGCGCCAAGGATGAGACCGCCGGTGAGGAGGTTGAACAGGGGATCCGTGAACCTTTCAGGGTTGATACCCCAGAAGATGAGGGAAGTGATTGCAACGGTTGCAAAGATGCTGAGCGTAATCCAGGGCTTGATAACCTTGCGGATGCAGAGGTAAACGAAGCCTGCCAGAAGGGCCAGGGCGCAGACCTCACCGGCACTGCCGCCAAGGTTTGCAAACAGCATCTGGGCATAGTCGTAACCGTTTGCCGCCATGATGTCCTGGACGCTTGCACCCTGCATGAGGCCCTCCTGGATGGCGCCAAGCGGGGTGGGCCCGGACACAGCGTCAACACCGAACAGGCCCTGAGGCTGTTTCCAGGTGGTCATGTACGTAGGGAAAGACACCAGTAGGAATACACGGCCCACCAGGGCGGGATTCCATATATTCTGGCCGATGCCGCCGAAGGTCATCTTGGCCACGCCGATTGCAACTACGGCACCAATGAACACCACCCACCAGGGAGTTGTGTAGGGAAGGTTCAGGGCCAGGAGGATACCGGTTATCACTGCCGACAGGTCGCCGATGGTGGACGGCTTGCGGAGCATGTATTTGGTAATGGCCCACTCAAGGAGTACACAGGAGGCTACGCTCACTGCCATCACCAGGATTTCCTGCCATCCATAGAAGATGAACGAGCAGATTACCGCCGGCAGCAGCGCAATACAGACATCCCGCATCAAGGAAACGGTAGAGTCCTTGGAGTGGATGTGAGGTGAGGGAGAAACTGTTAACTTACTCATAATCACTTATTTTTTAGCTTCTGCGGCGGCCTTGGCAGCGGCGGCGCGGGCGCGGATGGCACCCAGGACGGCTCCCTTGGCCTGGCGGATATTGTCCAGTAGAGGAATGTGTGCGGGGCAGGAATACAGGCAGCAGCCGCATTCTATGCAGTCCTGAGCCGCGTTCTGCTCCAGGGCCTCAAGGTTATCGGCCTTTGCAAGGCGGTAGAGAAGGAAAGGCTCCAGTCCCATGGGGCATGCCGACGCGCACTTTCCGCAGCGGATGCAGGCGGTTTCCGGGGCGCGCAGAGTCTGTTTTGCCGTAAGGAAGAGGATTGCCGATGTTCCCTTGAGGGTGCTTGCCTCCAGGTTTGCGATGGCACGGCCCATCATGGGTCCGCCGCTTATAACCTTAACGGCATCTTCCGGAACACCTCCAAGATAATCTATAATATATTTTATAGGTGTGCCTACCCTGACAAGGAGGTTTGCCTGACGGGGGAAGCACTCGCCCGTAACGCTGAGCGTGTTGTCCACCAGGGGTTTGTTCTTCTGGACGGCATCATAGACAGCCAGTGCGGTACCCACGTTCTGGACCACGGCGCCCACGCTGATGGGAAGTGCGCCGGAACCCACCTGACGGTGCATCACGGCGTCGATGAGCTGCTTTTCACTGCCCTGAGGATACCTCATCTTCATGGGCATCACGGAGATTCCCTTGTATCCAAGGCGGGCTATAACCTCATTGATATGGGAAATGGCCTCGGGCTTGTTCACCTCCACTGCGATGGTGCAGGGGACGTTACCCATAACCTGGCTAAGGATGGCTGCGCCAACTACCACCTGCTCTCCCTTTTCCATGAGGACACGGAAGTCGGAAGTGAGGTAGGGCTCGCACTCGCAGCCGTTGATTATGACCATCTCGCACTTGGAGCCAGGAGGCGGCGAGAGTTTCACGTGCGTGGGGAAGGTTGCACCGCCAAGGCCAACTACGCCGGCAAGGCGGATCTTCTCGATAATGGCCTTGTTGTCCTCCGGGATGGCGGTTACCAGGGTATCGGAAAGGTCTATCCCAGGGGCCCACTCGTCGCCCTCCACGGCAATCTCGATGCACATCTGGGGGTTGCCGGCAAGGTCCGGCCTGGGGGCGATGGACTTTACCGTTCCGCTCACGGAAGAGTGGATGAAGGCGCTTACAAAACCGCCGGGCTCGGCGATGGGCTGGCCAACCTTGACCTTGTCCCCTACCTCCACGATGGGTTTGGCAGGGGCACCGATATGCTGGGAAAGCTGCAGGTACACGGTGGGGGCAAGCGGGAGCTGCTCTATGGCGCAGCCGCGTGAAATCTTGCTGTCGTGCGGGTGTACGCCGCCTATGGCGAATGTATTCTTACTCATCTTTCTTTACCTCCTTTGCTTTAAGCTGACGCTCCTTGATGCGGGCCTTCACGGCATCCTTGTCAAGGGGCTTGGGGAAGTTAACGCCGTGAATGGCTCCGGTGGGGCAGACGGCCTCACACTCGCGGCAGAGCTTGCACTTGGCGGGGTCGATATAAGCCACGTTGCCTTCTACCACGATGGCCTCGTGTGTGCAGGTCTTGGCGCAGATGCCGCAGCCTATGCAGGCATTGGCGCAGGCCTTCTTCGCGGCCGGGCCCTTATCCCTGTTCACGCAGCTCACATACATGCGCATGCCGCGGGGGCCTTTGGGACGGAGCTCGATGATGCGCTTGGGGCAGGCCTTTACGCAGGCGCCGCAGGCGGTGCACTTTTCCTGATCCACAACGGGAAGCCCTGTTGCAGGATCCATGGAAAGGGCGCCGAACTGGCAGGCATTCACGCAGTCTCCGCAGCCAAGGCAGCCGTAGGAGCACGCCGTGTCTCCGCTGTAAAGTGCGGCCTTTACCTTGCAGGATGCATAGCCGTCGTAATTATTTGTACGGGGACGGGCCTCGCAGGTGCCGTTACAACGCACCACAGCCACCATGGGGGCCTTTTCCTTAACCTCGTAGCCAAGGATCTGCGCCACTTTGGCCATGGTCTCGTTGCCGCCCACCGGGCAGAAGTTTGCGTCCAGATTGGGGGCCTTGACAGCCGCCTCTGCAAAAGCGCGGCAGCCGGCAAAACCGCATCCGCCGCAGTTTGCTCCGGGCATGGCCTTCTCTACCTCGTCAATGCGGGGATCTTCCTCTACCTTGAAGCGCTTTGCCACAAGATAGAGAACCAGCGCAAGCACCAGGCCCAGGACGGTCACTACTGCGATTGTCCAGATGATGATTTTAAGCATTGGTTATTGTTTAATAGTAAATACGTATTCATTTCTAAGCCTGTCGCGGAAAAGCCACAGCAGGAAATAGTAGACTCCCGTTGCGCCAATACCTGACAGTCCGGCTGCAACCTCTCCAACGCCAAGGGCAATCAGCCCCAGTATTACCGCAAGCAGTACCAGCAGCGGAATAAAGTAAGCAAGCCATACCGCTTTCATGCCCATGGACGCCTTGAGGACCAGGTCCACCTCGTCGCCCACTTTATATGAAGCATAAGGGCTGGTGGCAAGTTCCACCGCCTTTTCCACGACATCGGCCATTCCGCAGAGGCCAGCCGCATGGCAGGCGCTGCACGCGCTGTGCTGCTCTATTGCCACAGTCGTAATCTGCGGCGTAATACGTACTATGCGGCCTTTATGGCTTATGTCTCCTTTCATTTGAGAAGGGATGAGAACGGATATTTAAGGTTGTCGTAGTCTTTGAGCCAGCCTCTCACGGCACCCACACGGAGCGGAGCCATAAAGCCCACGGGAAGGCGGTTGCCATCGTCCGAAATCCAGATCACGAACTCTTCCTCGCCGGTGAACATCGCGCCGGAAACCACCGTGCAGGAGAAACGCATGCAGCGTACCTTGCCAAGTTTCCTGGCCTTGACCTCTTCCTTTCCGCGGTAGGTGAGCATGACGTCGAAGACGGAGTCGTCAATTGCAAAGCTCATGGGATACTTCCCGCCCACCCTGAGCCTGGAAGTGTCCATGCAACGGGCGTAATAAAGTATGGAGCCAATGTCGTAGACGCATTCCTTCAGGGGAATCCGGAGGGTCTGGGGGCCCTTGCGGTTGAAGTTTACATCGGCATTGATAATCATCCTGTCCCAGTCGTAGTAATAGAGGTTGGTGGCGTCGTAATTGCCCTCGTGGGTGTCGCGGATGAACTTGAGGGGGCGGATATCGTCAAGGGACATCCAGCCCTGGAAATGCTCCCTCATCTTGAAGAACACGTCGAAAAACGGCATGGACTTGACGTGGAGGGCAGAGTGATATGCGGACTTTCCGTTGAAGGAGGTGGAATCTATGGAGAGCTCCGCCTGCCCCACTTCCGTGTTTACCGCGCCCCACTTGAACATAAGGGAGAAAGAGAGTTTTTCCCCGGAGTTGAACGCACGGTTCTTTCCCAGGGGAAGGCAGTTCTGGGCCGGCAGGGAAAACGCCGCCGACAGGATCAGGCTTAGTACCAGGACTGCTGCTTTTTTCATTTCTGGCCGGTTTTAAAAGTTCTGCTGGTCGTCAAAATTGTAGTCCGAGGGTCCCGGATCGTTGACGGCGCTTGCCACCGGGCCTCTTGAGGCATATACGTCAAGGCTCTGGTCCGGTTCCACAAACTTCACCTGGGAAGCCTTGTACTTCATCTCAATGTCGCAGACTTCGCCGTTGCGGTGCTTTGCAATGACAAGGATTGCTTTCTCCTTGTCTTCCGGGTTGTCCGACATTCCCACAAAGTCCGGCCTGTGGATGAAGATTACCATATCTGCGTCCTGCTCTATGGAGCCGGATTCGCGGAGGTCGCTGAGCTGGGGCTTTCCGGTGCCGCCGGTTCTCTGGACGGCGTTTCTGGAGAGCTGCGAGAGGGCGATGATGGGAACGTTAAGTTCTTTTGCCGTTGCCTTGAGGGTGCGGGAAATGGCCGCAACCTCCTGCTCACGCAGCCCGCGGAGTTCCGCAGGGCCCTGCATCAGCTGCAGGTAGTCCACCACTATGAGACGCACGCCCTTCTGCTTTACAAGCCTCTTGGCCTTGGTGCGGAATTCCATGATTGGAATGCCAGGGGTGTCGTCTATGTACAGAGGCGCCTTGGCAAGGCGCTTGAGAGTTTCTTCAAGCTGGACCCACTCGTACTGTTCAAGTTTCACGCCACCCTTGATCTTTTCTCCGGAAAGTCCGGATTCCGTGGTGATGAGGCGCTTTCCAAGCTGGTCTGCACTCATTTCCAGGGAGAACACCGCAACAGGCATGTTGGACTCTACCGCGGCGTTGCGGGCTATGTTCAGGGCAAAGGCGGTCTTACCCACGGACGGACGGGCGGCAAGGATAATGAGGTCGCTCTTCTGCCAGCCCTGGGTGACCCTGTCTATGCTGGGGAAACCGGAAGGAACGCCGGAAGGGCCTGTCATGCCCTGGAGTTCCTGCAGATTGTCCAGTACGGAGTTTATAATCGACCCGATGTCCTGGACATCCCTTTTGACGTTGTTCTGTATGGCGGCGAAGACCTTGCTCTGGGCGTTGTCTATGAGGTCGTCTACGTTTGTGGACTCGTCGAAACTCTGCTTGAGGATATCGTACGATGCGGTTATGAGGTCCCTCTGGATGGTCTTCTGCTTGAGTATCTTGATGTAATACTCCATGTGCGCCGCGGCGCCTATGTTCTGCGACAGGCGCGCAAGGGCCACGGGACCGCCCACAATTTCAAGATTTCCCTTGGAACGGAGCTTGTCGCTTACGGTGATGAGGTCTATGGAGACGTGGTCGTTCACCAGCTCCGACATTGCCTCGAAGATCATGCGGTGGTGCTGATCGTAGAAGCACGGAGCCGTGAGTTCCTCCATGGCCTCGTCAATGGTGGATGGCTCCACCAGCATTGCTCCAAGGACGGCTTCCTCCACGTCAAGGGCCTGAGGGGGTTTGTTCCCCATCAGGGCCTCGAGGTTCTGGACTTCGTCCACCTTTCGGGAATTCCTGCGTTCCGCCATTACGGTTTACTTTTCGAAATCCGGGTTGATGATGATGCGGCCGCAGTGCTCGCAGATGATGAGCTTGCGGTTGGAGGCAATTTCCACGCGGCGCTGGGGAGTGATGGTGTTGAAGCATCCTCCGCAGGAGTCACCGTTGTAGATGCCAACCACGGCCAGGTGGTTGTGAACGCTGGCGCGGATGCGCTCGTAAGCGCTCATGGTACGGGCGTCGATCTTGGCGGCGCACTCGTCACGGCGTGCCTGGAGCACGGCCTCTTCCTTGGCGGTGGACTCCACGATGGTGTCCAGTTCCTGCTTCTTGGCGGCGAGGTCTTCACCGCGGACGGTGAGGCGGTCCTTGATCTCGTCCAGGGCGGCCTTCTTCTCTGCAATCTCCATGCGGGTGTCAGCGATGGTCTTTTCATCGATCTGGCGGAGGAGGTCCTGGTTCTCGATTTCCTTGTTCAGGGAGTCGTACTCGCGGGAGTTCTGGATGGTCTCCAGCTGGCGCTGGTACTTCTCTATGATGCTTTCGTGCTCTGCGATGGAGAGCTTTGCATCGGCGATGTTGCGGTTGAACTGGTCGACGATGGCGGCGATGGCGGCGCTGCGCTCCTTCAGGGATGCAATCTCTTCCTCGAGGGCTGCAACCTCTGCGGGGAGTTCTCCGCGGAGCTGGACTATCTTGTCTATCTCTGAATCTGCTGCCTGGAGCTCATACAGGGTCTTGAGCTTCTCTTCTACGGAAATCTCGGAATCGGCAAAAGATTTCTGGAGGGAGACGAAGGTTTCCCTCTGGTCGATGGGTGCCTCCACTTTCTTTGCGGCGGCGGGTTTCTTGGTGGTTGCCATAAAATGTATAAATCGATTTATTTACTTTTTTCCAGCGTCATTGCCGGCTTGACCGGCAATCCCGTAGTACCGGACAGGATTGCCCCCATCCAGCACTTCGGATTTAAGGACTGCAAAGTTAGGAAAAATTTTCCTTATCTTCGATAAGAAAATGTCCACAATGCCAACTTCACTCTCAAAATGGCCGATATCCATCACCATAAAGCCCTCCGGCTGGAAGAAATTGTGGTACGATATGTCCCCGGTGATGTACAGCTGGGCGCCGGCGGCTATGGCTGCGGCAATCTCTCCGCCGCCGCTTCCGCCCATCACCGCCACACGGGAAATGAGCCCGGAAACGGGTTTTGAGTGCCTTATAACTTTTAGCCCGAAGGCCTTCCTGACATGCTCCAGAGCCTCTTCTGCTGTCATTGGTACAGGAAACACTCCCACGCAGCCAAGACCTGTGCCTTCGCAGTCCGGCATCATTATCTGAACGTCCTCAAGCCCCAGCTTTGCGGCCATGTCATAGCTCACGCCGCCAATCACCTTATCTGCCGTGGTGTGCGCGGCATAGACTGCCACACCGGCCTTCACGGCCTTGATTATGGCTGCCCCCACTGGGTCCTGGCCATTTATTCTCTTTACGCCTTTGTAGATGAGGGGGTGATGGGTGACTATCATGTTGCAACCCTTCTCCACGGCTTCGTCCACCAACTCCGGAGTGCAGTCAAAACCAACCAGCACGCCGGTAACATCATCCTCAGGAGAACCTATGAGCAGGCCGCTGTTGTCCCAACTCTCCTGCACGGAAAGGGGCGCAAACTCTTCCAGAACGGCGGTGATGTCCTTTACTTTCATAAGACCTTGCGGACCGCCTCCAGATCGGCCTTTATGCCCTTCAGAATCTCAAGGGCCTTGACCTTGGATTCAACGCTGCGGCGATCTTCCTTGAGTACCGCCATAGCGCCTTCCAGCGTCATTCCCTTTGTCTTGAGAAGATACTGGATCTGCTTAAGGACATCAATATCTTCAGGATGGAACAGACGGTTTCCTTTGCCGTTTCTCTCCGGCTTAACGAAGCGCTCGAAGTAATTGCTCCAATACCTTACTGCGGAGACGTTTTCGCCAAGAATCCCAGCGACTTCCCCCATTGTATATATCATCTTTGCCATAGATAGCAAAGATAATAAAAAATACCTTACCCATCCACCCCAAACCCCAACTTATCCACCGAAACACCCCATTTCCGTGGACAAACCCGCCAAACCCCCAACTTGTCCACCAAAACACCCAGTTTCCGTGGACAAACCGGGCAAAACCCCAACTTATCCACCAAAACACCCCATTTCCGTGGACAAACCCGCCAAAATGGCACTTTGTCCACCAAAAACGCCAAATCCGTGGATGGGGGGCGGTTAAGATCCCCGATCAGGTCGGGGATGACGGGAAAGGAGCCCGGAATGACGGGAGGGCGCGGGCTGGTGGGAGAAGGAGCGGCGGGGGCCTTCGACGGAGCGCCAGTAGTCAGCGTCAAACTCCGGATACACGTAGTCACCCTGGTGGTCAATCACAAAGGCCAGATACGTGATTGGCAGCCCCATGTCCAGGAACATCTTTTCGTAGAATGTCTGGACGTTGGTTACTTCAGAGGCGAGGGTATTCACTTCTGTGAACCTGTGGCCACCCTCGGCCGCATAAGAGGGAGGGGCCCATCGCAGATGGGAGGGGTCGCGGAGCGACGGTTCACAGAAGTGAATACCTTCGCCGTAAACATTTGTCCCAAAAGCTATTACGCCAAGGTTATTTGCCCTTACAACAGCCATGGTGTATTCATACAGGAAGCGGGAATCGGTCTTTAGGTGGACGATGCCGCCGGGGCGCAAAAATGACCTGTAGCGGTTAAGGAACATGGGGGAAGACAGGCGGGAATTCTGGCTGCCGGAAAGCTGGGGATCGGAGAAGGTGAGCCAGATTTCAGAGACCTCGCCGGGGCCGAAAAAGGCCGTGATGAACTCTATGCGGGTGCGTAAAAACGCCACATTGGGCAGTGCATTTTCCGTAGCAAACTTGGCGCCCTTCCAGAGCCTTGCCCCCTTGATATCTACGCCTATGTAATTGATTTCCGGATGCCTTTGAGCCAAGGCAATTGTGTACTCACCCCCGCCGCAGCCAAGTTCAAGGACTATGGGATTGGAGTTCCCGAACATCTCCCGCCCCCAGTTACCCTTGATGGGATGGTCCTTCAGCACCAGCTCCCTGGACCCCTTTACAAGTACATCATCCGCCGCCGGCTGGAGCAGGCAGCGGAAGGTCTCGTTTTCTGCAAACTTTTTGAGTTTACCGTGACCCATTGCGGCGGTTTTTGTTCTTGCGGTGCTTTTTCTTCTTCTCCGGGTCGAAGCGGTTAATGGCATCGTCCCCTACCGCGGTGACGAATTCCGGCGAGGAAACGGCCTCCTGACGCAGTGTGGCGGGTTTTTCCCCGCGGCGGTTCATGGCCTGGATTTCGCGGACTTCATCGGCAGTGAGACAGTGGATGTTCACCAGGGAGCCCTTCTCGTAGGAGAAGTAGAGCTTCTGGGCAAGGATGTCCGTCTTCACCAGGAAGGCCTGGCCGTCTTCCAGCTCCAGCGGCTCCACAACCTTGGGCAGCTTGGACTGGGCATCCAGGTATGCATCCACCTCGTAATTGAGGCAGCATTTGAGCTTTCCGCACTGGCCGGCAAGCTTCTGAGGGTTCAGGGAAAGGTCCTGGACACGGGCGGCCGATGTTGCTATGCTCTTGAACTCGGTGATGTAGTTGGCACAGCAGAGTTCCCTGCCGCAGACGCCAATTCCGCCAATGAGACCGGCCTCCTGACGCGCGCATATCTGCTTCATTTCCACACGGATATGAAACTCTTCCGCAAAGTCCTTGATGAGCTGGCGGAAGTCTACACGGCCATCGGCGATATAGTAGAAGATGGCCTTGGTGCCGTCCCCCTGGAACTCCACGTCGCCTATTTTCATCTCCAGGCCAAGGTTGTTTGCCAGCACACGGGCGCGAATCATGGTTTCCTGCTCGCGGGCAATGGCGTCCTGCCAGCGCTGGATGTCGAACGGACGGGCCTTGCGGTAAATCTTCTTGAGTTCCTGAGTCTCGGGATCAATGCCGCGGCACTTCATCTGGCGGCCAACGATGGGGCCGTCAAGGGTTACTATTCCAAGGTCGTGGCCCGTGGCGGCCTCTACCACCACAAGGTCTCCCATCTTGATGCTCTGGCCCGATGCATTCACGTAAATACCCTTCCTGGTATTCTTGAACCGCACCTCGAAGTAATTGTCCCACTGCTCCTGGGATATGCCTTTGAGCACGTCGTAGACCTCCAGCTTGCAGCAGCCGGGCCTGTATTTTATCTGTTTTTCAAGGGTTTCCTCGTCTACAGTGACGCTGCATCCGCGAAAACAGTCGAAATGGGTACTCTCTCTATCGTAATCCATAGGTATATAATTGACTTACCAAATCGGTAAAGATAATTTTCTGGTTCACATTGCGCTCTATGAGCTGCAGGGCGCGGTCCAGGCTTCCCATGGCAAAGCGGGGGAAGGCCGGCTTTACCGAGCCTGCAATCCTGGCAAGCAGCTCCTCCCTTTCGGGCGGCACCGACGCAAGGCGGGGCATTTTCTGCTGAAGCAGGAAGATGGTGCGGAGCTCCTGCGACGCAAGGCGGCAGAATGCCTTCTGCTGTTCCCTGACCTTGAGCTCCGCAATGGCCTCCCCAGTTTCCAGGGCGGCAAGAAGGTTGTGGTCCAGCACTGCCTGCATGAGGTCGTAAAAAAGGTCCAGGAGGACGGTGTTTGCGGCCGATTCCTCTGCGTGCACCTCCCTCTGGGCTTCTGCCGAAAGGGGCATTACCCTGAGGTGAAGGCAACGCGACGATATAGTTGTAAGGACCTTCTCCGGAGCATGCGTAATCATGGCGAAAAGCGTATTCTGCGGCGGTTCCTCCACCATTTTCAGAAGCGCATTCGCGGCCGCGGCGTTCATCTTTTCCGGCAGGTACATCACAACCGTCCGGTACCCGCCCTCTACGGCTGACAGTGACAGCCTGTCCAGAATGGACCTGGCCTCCACGACGGAAATATTCCCCTGCTTCCCCTCTATGCCGATTGCCTGATAAAGCTCGTTCTCCTTGAAGTACGGATTTGCCAGCGCAAGCTCCCGGAAAGGGGCTGCAAACTGCAGTGAAACCGGGTTTTTCTCCCCTGCCACAGGGAACACGAAATGTATGTCCGGATGTATGAGCTTCTGCACCCTGGGTGACCCACCGTATAGCTCTTCCAGGAAATTCAGGACGATGGGAAAAGCCCCAGAGCCGTCGTCTTCATGGAACAGGATGGCATGCGGAACGCGCCCGCTTTCCACCATGGAGTGAAGAGCGGAAACCACCTCCGTATTCCCGAAAACTTTCTGCATCAGACAGTGCGGCTGCCCACATATCGGGCAAGTTCTGCAAGATACGATTTTTCCGGCGAATCTGAAAGGGTTTCAAGGCAAGAAATGGCTTTTTCTATGTAATAATCCTGCTTGATGGAGGCCAGGGCAACGCCGTCTTTCTCAAGCACAAAGGCCCGGATCTCACCGGCCAGGGCGGGATTGTCCATTATGGAACGGACCTTTCCGCGTATATCCGCCGCCTCCGGAGGAGTTGCCTTTTCCAGCGCGCAGAGAAGCGGCTGGGTTATCTTTTGCTCCAGAAGGTCTATGCCCACTGGCTTCCCGACTTCCGCCTCCGGAGCCGAATAGTCGAAAATATCGTCCTTTATCTGGAACGCCAGGCCAAGGTTCCGGGCGTAGCTTCCAAGGGCATTCTCCACCCTTTCCGGAGCTCCGGCCGACACCGCCGCCGCCAGTGCAGAGGCCTCGAACAGGGAGGCCGTCTTGCAGTAGATGATTCTGAGGTAATCCTCTTCAGTGGTTGTGGCGTCGCCTGCCTTCTGAAGCTGAAGGATCTCGCCCTCGGCAAGGTCTGACAGCGTTTTTGCGAAGATGCGTATCACCCTGTCTGCCTTTGCCGATGAAGACAGCACCACCTGCATGCATTTTACCAGCCAGTAGTCCCCGATAAGGACCGAGGCCTGGCTGCTCAGGATGGATGCCACCGTGGGAGCGCCTCTTCTCTGCTTGGCGCCGTCCACGACATCGTCGTGAAGGAGGGTGGCATTGTGAAGGAGTTCCGACGCGGCGGCAAAGCGTACGGAGTCTTCATTGATTCCCCCGGCCGCTCCGGCCGAGAGCAGTCCCAGCATGGGCCTGAGCATCTTGCCAGGCCTTTGCCGCAGAGACTGGTTGGTCTGGTTCAGAAGCTCGATATCGCTCTGAAGATAGTCTACAATGAGGCGCTCCACCCGTTCTAAATACGGATGGAGCGACTCTTTGATTTCCGAGACTTTCGTCCTGGAGTTCATCTGCTAGAAGAAGAAGCCGAGGGAGACCTTGATACCACCGTAGTTGGAGAGGTCCGTGAGCTTGGAAGTGTCAGGAATGTCTTCCTTGGAGGCGTTTACCTCACCGTCTGCATTGTAAAGGTCACCGAGGTTCTTGAAGAACTCAACGGAGAGCTGGAAGTGCTCGAGAAGGTCAATACCTGCACCGACGGAGAAGCCGTACTCAAGTTTGTTCTTTGCGCCGTCAAGAGCCTTTTCAGTATCTTCGCTGAACTGTTTCACCTCTTCCTCATTGAGCTGGTAGCCGATGAAAGGCTTTGCGAAAATGAAAGGACGGAATGCTACGAGGTCAAGACCCCACTGGACTCCGACGTTCAGCTCTGCGAAGCCGGCATTGAACTTGAACTCCTCTGCTGCGGCTTCTGCCTCTTTTTCACCATTTACAACCTGGCCGAGGTCTGCACCCTTGATCTGATAGGTGAGTTCCGGCTGGATTGCGAAACCGAAGGGAAGGGGAAGCTTGAATGCAATACCGACGTGATAGTCATTGACACCGTTAAGGTTGGCGAGGAGGTCTTCCTCATTGATGGTGGTAGTGCTGGAGCCGATACCGGCGACAATACCAATCTGGGCATTGGCAACCATAACGGAAGCCATTGCGACTGCGATGATAGCAAGTAATTTCTTCATAACAGGTTAGATATTTGAGTTGATTTTTTCAATTAATACGTTCTTTGCCATGGCGCCAACGGTCTTGTCCACCACCTGGCCGTTCTTGAAGAACAGGAGGGTGGGGATGCTCATGATGCGGTACTGCATAGCTATCTGGTCCGCATCGTCCACATTCACCTTGACGACGGAGATTTTGTCTGACATCTCTTCCTCGACCTCGTCAAGGACGGGAGAGAGCATGCGGCAGGGGCCGCACCAGGTTGCCCAGAAGTCTGCGACGACCAGTTTGCTGTCCTGGATGAGCTCCTGAAAGTTATTGTTAGTTGCTACTTTAGCCATAAAAATAATTTGTCAGGTATGCAAATATAATCATTTTTTCTTATAACGTATCTTCCACGGGAATAATATACGCTTTGAGCCCAAGCTTGGGATTTGACGCATCCACTTCCCGGAGGCTTTCCATAACCTTCTTTGCAAGGCCGTCTTCCATGACGGAAAGAAGGGCATGGTTCTGTGTGGGCCAGGCATGGTTTCCAAGGTGCGGTTCCCCGTCCAGGGTACCTCTGCCGCCTATTTCTTCCCATACTGTGTATCCTCTCTGGCCCATTTCCTCAAGAAGATTCACGATATCCTGGTTATAGGCCTGATTGTACGCTACGAACAATGCTTTCATACACACTATTATTTTAGATGCATTTTACTTCTGATTCGTTTCAGCCTTTGCCACCTTTTTTGCCTTTCTCCTTTCCATGTGCTCCGTGAGTCCGCAGTAGAGCACGGGAATAAGGATAAGGGTGATAAGGGTGGATATGGACAGACCCCATGCCACAGTGGTACCCAGGCCGTTCCACATCTCCGAACCTTCCCCGCGGCCAAGGGCCATGGGCAGCATGCCCAGAACGGTGGTTAGCGTGGTCATGAGGATAGGACGCAGACGGCTCCGGGCTGCGGTCACGGACGACTCCCTCACGCTCATTCCCCTCTCCTGGCAAAGGATGGTATAGTCTATGAGCACGATACCGTTCTTAACCACAATGCCAAGCAGGATGATTATGCCTATGAGGGACATGACCCCCACCGCCAGGCCGGCAGTCATGTTGCCAAGCGCCACGCCCACAAGGGCGAACGGAATTGAGAACATGATGACGAACGGTCCCAGGAAGGACTCGAACTGCGACGCCATTACCATATAGACCAGAACTATTATGAGGATGGCAAGGAGAATCATGTCCGAGAACATGTCCTGCTGGTCTTCATAGTCGCCTCCAATCTGCCAGCTGAGACCATGAGGCAGAGGGTTCTGCGACAGGGCTTCGTTCACGAAAGCAACGCCCTCGCTGAGGGACTTGCCCTGGGCCAGGATGCCGGTGACGGAGATATACCTGTCGCGGTTCTTTCGCTGGATGGTTGGCGGAACCTTGGATTCCACTATACGGCCAAGATCCCTGACCTTGATTCCTCGCCCCTGCGTGTTGAAGATGGTGATGTTCTCAATGTCTTCTATGCTGGTGCGGAACTCCGGCGCATAGCGGACCCTGATGTTGTACTCCTCTCCGTCCTCGCGGTAGTATGAGCCCACCGAGCCGGACATCGCCGCCGACACCGCGGCAGCGGCTGTAACCGAGGAAAGGCCGTTGAGGGCCAGCTTCTCCCTGTCAAAATCCACCTCGTACTCGGGCGTGTACTGGTCCCTGGAAAGGATGGCCTGCACAAAGACGCCGCTTTCCATCATGCGTGTACGGACCTCGCGCGCGGCAGCCTCAGTCTCGCCGAAATCGTAACCGTATATTTCAAGCTGGACCGATGCGCGGCCGCCCATTCCGCCGCCTTCCGACACATTGAACTTGTTGATTTCCGGGAACAGGCGGAGGTCGGCCCTGACGATATCGGCAATCTCCGAGACCGTACGTTCGCGGTTCTCCATGGACCCCACGTTGATGTTCATGGTTATGAGGTAGGTGCCGTTCTGGCGCATGGAGGCGAAGGCGTTGTCCGAATCGGCCTGGCCGAAGCGGTAGCTCAGGACCTTGATCTCCGGGATATCGGCGGCCAGTTTGGCGTAGATCCTGGCGGCGACATCGCGCGTGACGTCCTGGGCTGTTCCGATTGGCAGCTCTATGGTTGCCTGCATGCGGCCGGCGTCGGAGTTGGGGAAGTACTCCGTCTTCATCCTGGGCACGTAGACGGCCATTACCACGGCAAAGATAACCACAGCCAGCGCAAGAATGAGCTTCTTGTGGTTCATGCACCAGCCGATAAGGCGGGAATACCCGGCAGAGACGGCGTCAAGGAGCTTGTTGACGGGGGCGAATATAGCCTTGTATATCTTGTTGTTGTTGGGCTTGTTGTTAAGGAGCACGGAGCACAGCATGGGGACAAGGGTAAGTGCCGCCGTGGTAGAGACTATCATGATGATGGACACTATCCAGCCCAGCTGCTTGAACATGATGCCTGCCATGCCCTTGATCATGGTCAGGGGCAGGAACACGCACAGCATGGTGAGCGTGGAAGCTATGACGGAGATGCCAACCTCGGCGGTTCCGTGCACCGCGGCTTCCTTGGGCTTCTCCCCTCTCTCCAGATGGGACGATACGTTCTCCAGGACCACGATGGCATCGTCCACCACCATGCCTATGGCAATGGACAGCGCGCTCATGGATATGATGTTGAGGGTATTGCCCGTTGCAAAGAGGTACAGCAGGGATGCCAGAAGGGCGATAGGGATGGAAAGGACCACTATCATCGTACCCTTGAACCTCCCCAGGAACAGGAACACCACCAGCATGACCACCAGGAAGGTGATGAGGATGGTCTCCTTGAGGGAGTCGATGGTGCGGATAATATTGTCCGAGTTGTCTACGACTGTGGTTATCCTGATATCCGAGGGAAGATTGTGCTCCAGCCTTTTCATCTCCGCCTTGACCCTCCGGATAACCTCCACGGTATTGTAACCGGACTGTTTCTGGATAATAATCTGGGCGCCGCGCACGCCGTTCGTGTAGGATTCCTGGGACTTCTCCTCAACATCGTCAACCACTCGGGCCACGTCCCTCAGGTATATGGTACCGCCACCAAAACTGCCCAGGACTACGTCCAGAAGCTCCGACGGGTCCTGGAACTCCTTCTTGATACGTAGTGTATAGGTATCCGAGCCGATGTCTATGCTGCCGGAAGGGATATTGCGGTTCTCTGCCGCAATTATCTGGGAAATTGCGGGTATGGACAGCCTGTAGGCCTCCAGTTTACTGGGGTCGCAGTACACCTGGATTTCCCTCTTGGGGGCACCTGCAACACTGATCTGGCCCACGCCTGAAACCCTGGCAAGAGGCGTCGCCACCCTTTCGTCAAGAATCTTGTCCAGGGCGCTGACGCTCTGGTTTGCGGTGGCGGCCATGATCATGATGGGCATGTCGTCCACGCTGAACTTGAAAAGGAAAGGCAGCGAGGCGCCGTCCGGGAGAGTCTGGGATATCATGTCCAGCTTGTCGCGGACGTCGTTGGTGGCCTCGTCTATGTCTGTTCCGTACTCGAATTCAAGCGTAAGGATGGATATGTTCTCACGGGAATTGGAAGAGAGGTCCTTGAGGTTGGGAACGCCGTTCAGGGAGTTCTCCAAGAGCTTTGTAAGGTTGTTTTCAACGTCTTCCGCCGATGCTCCGGGGTACGAGCTCATGACCATTATCACGTTGGACTCCACGTCCGGGAGGTTGTCCACGGGAAGCCGCGTGAGGGCGAATATGCCCAGGATGGCAAAGGCCAGGAAGACCAGTCCGGTGGTTACCGGATTGTTTACCGATGTCCTGTAGATGCTCATAGCACGTTCACTTTAATGCCGTCCCTGAGCGCGCTCTGGCCCTTTACCACGATGGTGCTTCCGGGCTCAAGTCCTGCCACCACCTCATACTCCGTACCCATATGGCGGCCAAGGGTGACGGGGATGTAGCTGACAGAGGAATCGTCCTTCAGGACATACAGGAAGCGGGTTCCGGTACCTTCCTGCTTGACGATGGCGGTATCCGGAACTATCACGCTGCGGCGGTTGCCGAAGTTGATGGTGACGCGGGCGTACATGCCGGGACGGAGCACCCTGTCCGAGTTGCCCACCACAACCTCTACCTTGAAAGTGTGGGTGGCTGCATCCACGGTGGGGTACAGGCGCTCCACCTTGCCGGTGAAGGTGCGTCCCGGGATGGCGTCTGCGGTAAGGGAGACGGAATCGCCTTTCTTGACCTTGGTGTACTCGCTCTCGGATACGCCCACAAGGAGCTTAACGGGAGTAACCTGCTGAACGGTGAAGATGGGTGCGGCCATGGAGAACATGTCGCCCTGGTCAAAATTGCGGGCGGTGACGTAACCCGTTATGGGGCTGCGGAGGATGGTGTTTTCCTTTACGTTATTGTAATTGGACTTTCGTACCTTGTAGCCAAGCTCTGCGGCTTCGAAGTCGCTCTGGGCCACGCCGCCCTGCTGGTAGAGGGTCTTGAGGCGCTGGTACTCGGCCTCATCGTTCTTTATCTGAAGCTCCAGCTGCTCCATCTGGAGGCGGTCCATCTCTGCCAGGACCTGGCCCTTGGAGACATAGTCCCCCACCTCGACGTTTATCTTGCGGATGCGGCCGCCGGTCTGGGGCATGATGTTGTTGACGGCATATGCTTCTACGGTAGAGGCATAGACGCTTTCCTGAGGAACGTCCCTGGACTGGACCACCGCCACTTCCACGTTTGGCGTAGCGGGGGTTAACCCCTGGGCTGAAGATTCCTGCTTCTTACTCCCGTTTCCGGAACAAGACACCGCTGCGGCAATGGCCAGCACTGCAATAAACCTGCTTCTCATATAATCTTTACTGTTTTTCTTCTGAATAATCGTAACCCAAAGTTTGCTCCAGGCCTGCCTTGGCCAGGATAAAGCTGTAGACGGCCTGTGAAACCTGGAGGCGCGTCTGTGTGAGCACCAGCTCCGTGTTGTTGAGGTCCGTGAGGGTGCTCTTTCCCACCTGATAGCTCTTGAGGGCTATGTCGAATGCTTTCTCCGCGCTCTCAAGGGCGTCTTTTGCGGCCTCGTATGTTTTCATGGCGGTGTCCATGGTGGACAGGCTCTGGCGGATTGCTATCCGCGTCTGGCGCTCCGCCTCGGTTCTCTGGTATGCCAGCTCCTGGGCTTGTACGCGCGTCTGCTTTATGTTGTGGTAGCGCTGGAAGCCGGAGAAGATGGGGATGTTCAGCGACAGGCCCACATAGGAATAAGGCGTCCAGTTGTAGTTCTTGAATTCCAGGTCTTCCGCCATTGCGTTGTAGTTGTAGGCGAACGCAAGGCTGAGCGTGGGGATATATGCATACTGCTGCATGCGGATCTGGCGCGAAAGCATTTCCGCCTGCTTCTGCAGCTGGATCATCTGGGAATTTTGTTCCAGGGAGGCTTCTCCGCCTTCCGTGATGTCGCGGAACATCTCCTGGGCGTAATCGTCAAGAAATCCTGCAACGTCTATTTCCTTGTCCAGGTCCAGGCCGATCACCGCCTTGAGCTGCCACAGGGCAATCTCTATTGCGTGGTCCGCATTGAAAAGGTTGGGGATGGCGCTGGCAAGGGAGCTCTTTGCGCGGGTGAAATCCAGTTCGGAAGCCTTCTGGGCGTTATACCTCATTTCCGTGAGCTTGTAGTTCTCCACGGCGTTCTGATACACGGCGTCGTATACGTCATACGCCGCCTTTGCAAGAAGCACTGCATAATAGGCCTGCTTCACGGATGCAACCATGCCAAGGCGGGATTCACGTGCCTGCTCCACGGCCAGTTCCACCTGGTCCCCGGATATTGCGAGGCTTTCCCAGAGCTGGAAGTTCACAATGGGCAGCTGGGCGTTGACGCCGGCGCTCCAGGTGTAGTTTCTACCCACCTCGATGCCGCCGCCGTTTGAGGACGATTCCTCCGGGTCCGTTGCCGGAGGGGTATATGGGGCGATTGCTCCGGGATGCTGCTTCATCAGCTCCTGGATATAGTAATTGATTGGATCAAGGGCACCGGAGAGCATGGACGCCATTCCGCCGCCGCTGCCGGAACCGCTTCCGGACCCCGACGACGAACCGCCGCCCATATACATCACCTGCTTCTTAAGGGTGCGCTGAAATGAACCCGAGGCATTGATCTGCGGGAACAAAGATGAGTACGAGCCTTTCTGGGCATACTCCTGCCTTGTTACCTCAAGGTCTGCCACCTTCACGGCAATATTCTCCGACAGGGCTATCCTGAGGGCGTCATCCAGGGTAAGGACAAGCGTACTGTCCGCCTGGGACGGAGCCTCCTGATATTGTGCCGATGCCGCCACCGGAAGGAGGAGCAGCAGCACAAACAACGATTTTCTGATCATACTATAGTATTAAGCGGCATGTTCACTGCAAAAACTGCACCCGCAACGTGGTTAAAAACAAAAAAAGCCGCTAATTCAGCGGCTTTGCATAATGTGTTGCCTCTTTCTTTTTGGAAACCGGCTCCGGATGAACCGCCATGGCGGGTTTCTTCTTCACGAAGGCCCACACCAGGAAGCCTATTCCAAGAAGGATGAACGGGATGGACAGAAGCTGTCCCATATTGAGCGTCATGTTCTCCTCGAAAGCCACCTGGGGGTTCTTTACAAACTCGATCAGGAAGCGGCTGCCGAAGCATCCGATGAAGAATATTCCCACGAAGGTTCCCCTATAAATCTTGGGAAGTTTCCACTTGTAAAGGGCAAAGAGGATAAGGCCAAGGAGAAGATAAGTTCCGGCTTCATACAGCTGGGTGGGGTGGCAGGGAACGGTTTCTCCGTTGCGCTCGAAGACGAAGCCCCAGGGAAGGTCTGTGGGGTTGCCGTAGATTTCGCTGTTGAACAGGTTGCCAAGGCGGATGAAACAGGCGGCGAAGGAGATTGGAATCACAAGATGGTCCATGAGCCACATGATGTCGAAGTGGTTCTTGGGGCCGTATTTCCTTGTGTACCAGATGAGGCCAAGGATGATGGCGATGGTGCCTCCGTGGCTTGCCAGGCCGCCCTTCCATGGCATGAATATCTCCCAGAAGCCCTTCCAGGAGCCAAAGTAATAGTCCGGCTGGTAGAAGATGCAATGCCCAAGACGTGCACCCACGATGGTGCAGATAAGGAGCATGTACAGCATGGGATCCAGCAGGGCCGTATCTATCTTTTCCTTAAGGAAGAAATGCTTCATTATGAACCATCCAAGAATGAACCCGCTCACGAACAGCAGCGAGTACCACCTGAGTTCAAACCCGCCGATATGCAGGATTGCCGGGTCTATATTCCAATGTACTATCAAATATTCCATGACGCAAAGATAGTAAAAAATGGCAAGAATCAGCGGCGTTTTGCTGTGAATGCACAGACAATCAGGGTGAAGACCACCGACAGTATTGCAGCCCCGAACCAGAACCACGACACTACGGAAAAGTCGTACACGGCCGCATCCGCTGCCGCTCCTGCAGTTTTGCCGGACTCAATGGTCAATCCGCTCACGAAGTCCTGAACAGCGGCACCTATGTAACTTGCTATTCCTACCACGCCAAGAGCCGCACCCGAAGCCTTTTTGGATGCGATGTCAACCGCCATCAGACCGCCAAGATAACAGATAAGGGCTCCTATGGCAAGGCCGAAGACCACCATTGAAGCTATCATGCAGAAATGGCTTGATGGGCCGAATAGGAAGAGGCCCACCCCTAGCACGTTCATAAGCCCGAAGATGACGGAAGGGACATTCCTGCTCCCTTTGAAGAACCAGTCGGAGACAAAACCGGAGACAACCGTCCCCACTATCCCGCAGATGGAGCTGACAGAGATAATGGAACTTGCTTCCAGGGTGTTGTAACCCCGCTCAGCCTCAAGATAAAACACTCCCCAACTGTTCACGGCATATCTTGAAATATACATGAACGCACTGGCAAGTGCCAGCATCCATATTGCCGGATTCCTGAGGACTTCTTTCTGATGCGCCCATACCGACCCTTTCTCTTCCGCAGCTTTTTCTTCACGATCCGGAGCGGGAAGCCCGCAGCTCTGCGGAGAATCACGCAACAGCAATGCAAGCATCAGAGCTCCTGCAATTCCCAGAATACCTGCAGCCCGGAAGCCCCACTGCCATCCTGCAGCAGAGACAACGGCGGCAATGATAATGAAAGTAAGGGCCTCGCCAATATTGTGGCTTGCGGACCACACCCCATAGAACCGCCCCCTCTGCCTGTCCGGAATCCATCGTGACTGGGCGACCACCCCGGACGGGGCTCCCATTGACTGCGCCCATCCGTTCACCGCCCAAAGGACTACAAAGAGCCCTGATGACAGATTGAACCCCAAAAGAAGATTCACCAAAGCCGCAATGAGCAGACCTATCGACATGAACCTGCGTATGTTCACCCTGTCTGCAAGGAATCCGTTTACAAACTTGCCTACTGCATAGGTAATGAACAGCGCCGAGCCTACTATGCCCAGTTCGGTCTCGGTGAGAGCACCGGCATCCACCAGCGGTTTTTTTACCACGTTCAGGCTCAGCCGGCAGACATAATAAATACCGTATCCCACGGTTGCCGACAGAAACACCTGCCAGCGAAGCCGCGTATATCTTTTCTCCTCGGATGTCATCATGAATTACGCTGTTAAAGATTCACTTCGGCTCTGCTGCGTATATCCATGGACGATGAACCAGCCTCAAGGGTGAATCTGCCCGGGTTGACCTTCCATCCATGGGATTCCGTGTCGTAATACGCAAAAGCTTCCCTCGGAAGGTGTAAACGGACCGTCACCGTCTTGCCTTTGCCGATCTGCACTTTAGCAAAAGCCTTGAGTTCACGTTCCGGACGAGGAACCGACGGCTCACACTCGTGGACATACAACTGGACTGTCTCCGTACCGGCACGTTTCCCTGTATTGGTTACGTCGAGGCTTACGTCAAAACCGTCCCCGGCAGGAACAACGCTGACCGGGCCATAGGAAAAGTCAGTATAGTCAAGACCATATCCAAAAGGATATAAGGGCTGAACCTTACCATATCCGCGATAACCCACAAATATGCCTTCCTCATAAACCGATGGACGGACGCTGTGTCCGCGCTTGGTAAATGGCTTGGAAGGGTAATAGAACTGCTGTGAGGGATTGTCCTCAACAGCCCTGGGGAAAGTCACAGGAAGCCTTCCGCTTGGGGATACTTTCCCGTAAATGATTTCCGCAAGTGCCTTTCCGCCCTCCTGACCAGGATACCAGGCCCACAGGATGGCATTCACCTTCGGTTCCAGCCTGCTCAGGTCAACAGCACCTCCTGCGTTCACTACCAGCACCACCCTGTGTCCCCTTTCAAGGGCTTTGTCCACCAGGGACTCCTGGCCGTCGGGAAGGGCAAAAGTCCTGTCGGCATTCTCATATTCAGTGGTTTTGTCAAAACCGACAGCTATTATTTCTACAGGTGCGTCTTCCACCATCTTGGACCCTATGTCCAGCAATCCTTCTTTGAGAGAAACTGCATAAAGGGGATCAACGGAACCGCTACCACCGCCACACGGGACCACATCCGCCGCAGGCCCGGAAAGGCTTACCTTCTGCCGCTTCTTCAGAGGCAGTATACCGTCGTTTTTCAGAAGTACGATGCTTTCACAGGCGAGTTTGTACGCCACTTCCCTTGAGTAAGGATTGTCTTCGGGAATTGTGCTGTCCAGCTGCGGACGGTCAAGGAAACCGAACGCGATATAGGTTTGTAAAATACGCTGCACCTTCCCGTCAAGCTGAGCTTCCGTCACGACTCCCCGCTCCAGAAGGGGCACCAGCGTTTCCATGTTCAAACAGAAGCCACTGGGCATTTCCAGATCCACCCCGTCCTGCATAAGCAGTACGGGCGAATAGGTGGAAGTCCAGTCGCTCATGGTAAAGCCTTTGAAATTCCATTTTCCCCGCAGGTTGTCAACAATAAGATACTTGTTTTCCGAACTGTGTACTCCGTTCACCAGATTGTAACTTGTCATGACCGAGCCCACACCAGCCCTCTCAACCGCCGCGCGAAAGGCAGGAAAGTAAATCTCGTTCATCGTACGTTCATCGGCAACCGAGTTGACGTGATGACGGTCATATTCCTGATTGTTCAGGGCAAAATGCTTTATCGTAGCCATCACACCCTGAGACTGCACGCCGCCGATATATGCAACCGCAGTTTCCGACGCCAGGAAAGGATCCTCCCCGAAGTATTCGAAATTGCGGCCGCACAACGGGCTTCGGCAGATATTTACTCCTGGGCCAAGAAGGATATGGACTCCGCGGGCACGGGAATCCTGCCCGAGAGCGACTCCCATCTGATGTACAAGTTCCGTATTCCAGCTGGCGGCTGCAGCCACTCCGCAGGCGAACAGAGTGCTTTTGGTATTGTTCCTTACGCCCTGAGGCCCGTCCGCCATCCTTACTTCCGGAATTCCAAGACGAGGAACCGGAGCCGTATGGAATCCGTCATTATAACCTGACACCAGTGAAATCTTCTCCTCAAGAGTCATCCGGCCCACAAGATCCGCCGCACGCTTCTGATGTTCCGGGGTAATCACCTGCGCCGAAAGGTGAAAACAAAGAATTGAAAGCGCAAAGAGAGTATATGCTTTTCTCATCTGATACCGTATTTTTTCAATATCCTGAGTACGGGTTTACGAATACTGCGGGCCCAGAGGGTGTATCCATAATCTCCAGGATGCGTACCGTCAACGGAAGTGTAGTGGTCCGGGGACGTCGCGTTGGTTGTAGTGATAAAGTAAACGTCTTTATACTTTTTGCATGCCTCCTTCATCAGTTTCGCCGCCACATCCATTCTCTCGCGCTCATATGAATCGGCCTGCTTGTTGAAATTGCGCCTTTCCCGATAAATGGTCTGCTGGAAAATGAGCGGTTTCCCGGGATGGGCGGACTGCATAGCCTCTATGAAAGGAAACAGGCGCTCCCGAATCTCTTCGGGTGTGGGATTGGAAAAGGTGTCGAAAAGGAATGCATCTACACCAGGCGCCTGGGCAAGAGCTGCGGCAAAGTAATCCTGAAGTCGGCAGCGGCCGCTAACCCCAAGGTTCAGGAACTGGATACCTGTTTCCCTGGAGAGAATTGACGGATACGCCATTCCGGCTTTTGAGGTAGATGCCCCATGGGTAAAGCTGGAACCGAAAACGGCCACACGGTGACGAAACGGCTGTCCGACAGGTTCCAGAATGCGTCCTTCCTCCACTCCGATTTTCACCGATGAAACTTCACTGCGGACAGGAAGATACAGAAGGCACTCCTTTACGCTGGAATCCATGTCCTTTATCAGGTTCACAGGTTTATCCAGGGCATTGTCATTCTGCAGTCCGGCTGCGGCCCACAGCCATTTGCCGTCTTTCTTTATGTACAGGTCGAAACCGCGCCCGGCAAAGCCCGTGGTTCCTCCGCCGAAATATGGTCTGACATACTTTGGAAGCACCCTTATCGACGGGGAATCGGTCCTGAAAGCTATGGCTATGCCGGAACTCTCCAGCACAAGTTTCAACTCATCCTTGGTGAATCCATGAAAACGCGCCGTATCTATGCGATGATATGGATTAGGCGTATCCGGAAACACTTTCCCGGTAACCGTAAGATCCGATGCTTCCACGTAACGGTACTCCTGCGCCCAGGACGCCATAACTGGTATCAGGGCAAGAAGCCAAAGTGCGATGATTCTTTTCATGATGAACAAATGGGCTGGCCGACTCATGTCAGCCAGCCCGTACTATAACTTAACTTATACCGACAACTATTCAATAGTTACTTTCCTGAGGGTGTAACGCCAGTCAAAGAAGTAGAACACCTTGCTGTTTTCCGGATCGAAAACGATATCCTGAGGTGTGTTTGTAATTTGGCAGGTGGCGCCTACTGATGTAGTATATGACGAGCCGCCGCCAAGAATGGTGGTCACAGTGGCGTCGGACCAGCCGGACGCCCCCTTGGTGATACGGCGGATGGCATAGCTGTCAACCATGTACAGGGCTCCGTCAGGGCCTAGGGTGATACCGTTCATGTTTGCAGAGAACGTTGCATTGGCCGGGGCACCGTCATAGGTCAGGGCAAAAGATGTGGCTTTGACCTTTTTACCTATGGTAGTGACGATTTCTCCGGCGGGCGAGATTACATAAACTGCAAAGGCGCTGGCAGAAGTACCCTTGTTGCTTCCTACTGTAACAATGGCATTGCCGTCACCGTCAAATACCATCGCGATAGGCCAGTTGGTATCCTCACCATGATCGAGGGTGGAGAAGTCAAAGAAGACCGACTTGGTGCCTGTAGCGCCTCCAGCAAATTTGTAAACCTTTGAATCATTCCTGCTCGCCACATAAGCGTCGTCACCATAGAAGCGGACGCACATGGGGCTGTTTCCCACAGAAGAGGTCACTGTTGCGAGATCACCGGTTGAAGGATTCCAGGTCCTGATTTGTGCATTACCCTTGTCGATAAAATAGAACAGGCCGTCCTTCATGCAGCCCTGCCATGGTGCATTTCCGCCGAGGGTCTTCGCAGATGTTACTTCCTTGGTAGATTTGTTGAATTTGCGCAATACTTTGCTGCCGTTGGATTCTGTAAGAAGCAGGTTGGAAGAATCGAGCCAGCACAGTCCGCGGACCTGGTTGAATTTGGCAGCCGTACCGATACCGTCTGTAGTTGCATTTGATCCGTCCGTTCCGGCAACGACTTCCACAGAGTACTTGGTGAGGGCGATAGCAGGCATGGGCTTAATATGGGCGCGCTCAATCTGGACATTGTTGGCAGCGCGGGTTGAGCCGGGGACAACAGTATTGTCGGCAAATACAAGGCTCACTTCCAGGCGGGGATAGACATTCTTTCCTCCAACAACTTCAGGACCGACCGGAAGCGGAATGTAAGCGGTGATGCCGTCATCTGACGTGCGCTGGGCGGCAGTAGCCGAAGCAATGTTGACCGTTGTCTTGTATGTTCCGCTGTGGGGATAGGCCTTTACGTATGGTGTCTCGACAGGATCAAAACCGCCGCCTGCAGTTGTCCAGTTGTACGTCTTGTTCATGGTAGAATTGATCTTGTAAGTGACATTGCCCGCGGCAATAAGAGCGTCATCCACCACCGGGGCGGTTACGATGATTTTGGCCGCTTTGGGAGGCACGTTCTTGTAGGTCACCTTGAGCAAGCCGCCAAGCTGTTTGAACTCCAGCGGTTCACCCGAGGCCACTTTTGCAAGCATGGGCGCTTCCACATTTCCGTCGAACCAGGTATAAGTATCCTTGAGGACCGGCTTGAGCGAGCCGTCTTCCTCCTTTGGGTATGCACTTGCTCCCGTCCCGCTGGTCTTGGCAGGATAGATAGCAAACGAATCGTTTCCGTACACGATGTTGTCATCCGTATTGGCAACAAAAGTCACCGCGTCGGCGCTGTCTTCTCCGGTATATTTATACGTAGTGTAACCGTTGGCATTGTCACTGCGGACAACCATGTTGTCATTCGTTTTCCACTTGTAAACTCCACTGACGAAAGCCGTTTTGGTTTCTTCATCGGCAAAACGGGCTTCAAGAGTTTTTGTCCCGGCTTTCTGTTCCTCGGGAACCTTAACCTCCTTACTGCAGGAGAAAACGCATGCAGCCATTGCTGCAAATACTATGAATTCAATCTTTCTCATAGAGCATCCTCCTAAAAAATCCATTCACCAGGACCGTCTTCAATCCAGTTTTCGATGCCACCGCTTCCGGATGTGCCTAAATCTGATGCGCAGAAATTGAGTTCCTGCATTGTTTCCAGCAACTCGGTCTCGGGTTGCAAATACATTTTTCTTTTCATGGTGCAATATTATTTATGGTTTTTAGTTTAGTGCAAATACTACCATCAAAGGCCAGTGGTCGGAGGTATAATAACCACCGTACAAGTCGTCGATGACTTTGTACCTTACCACGTCCAGAGGACCTTTAAAGTACAGATAATCAATCCTGTGATACCACTTGCTGCGCTGTTCCTCCTCATAGCTGTATGCATTGTATGTAGCCACAGGGCCTTCCTTTACTCCCAGGTCGGCACTGCGATAATAGGAGTCCGTAAGCTGAGCTTTGAAATAGTCCGTATGGGCGGCTTCGGTTGTGGAACTGTTCATGTCTCCGCCAAGAATCACCGAATACTCACCGGAACTCAACGACGCTATTCGGCTGCAGATCAAATCTGCAGAATTGGTCCGGATTGTAACAGCCTCTTCTTCGCTGATGGAAGTTCCCGAACTCGTCACCTCCAGATGAGTGTTCAGATATAGAATCTTCCTGCCCGACTCCCTGTCTTCAAGCTTTGCCCACTGGCAAACGCGTTTCCGGCCGGGGTCTGTTGAAACCCACCCCGGATAAGGGCTGCTTGCCACATCAGGAGTGGCCGAGAGATAAAAATATCCGCTCCCAAGCAGTACAAACCTGGCGGTCTTCCAAGCCATGCAAGGCTCTTCCGGAATTTCAAAGAAAGTATAGTCCGGAAGATTATCCTTCAGGTATGTCCGCTGTTCCGGACGGCTTTCCTGGAAGCCGGTTATGTCGAAGTCATAATCCTTGATCAACTGTACCACGCCGGTACGCCTGCTGGTCCAGCTTCGCTCTTCGGTATCCTTGTCTGTCACGAAACGTATATTGAACGTGGCTGCCCTGACAGTTGTCTTCTCGTCAACAGGCCCGTCCGGATCGCCGAGATACAATTCACGCACATGGCCGGTCCCCTGATCGGTAATATAAAGGACTGAACCCTTGCTGTTGAGAAGCAGGCCTCCCATCTGACGGAAGTTTGCCGATGTGCCCACTCCGTCCACAATGGCGGCGCGATTGGCTGCCTGTGAACCTCCGGCAACAGTGCTCACCACGGCGTTGGAATAGCCCAAAGAACCTTTACGGATTCTGCGCACCCTATATGTATCGGCCACATAGATATCTCCGTTGGGCGCAATGGCGATGTCTCCGATTCCGGCGGTGAATTTCGCCGTAAGCGGCGACCCGGCCGTTCCGTCCGCAATTGCCTTTGCATCCAGTATTCCGGCGATGGCCTCATATGTACCCGTTGAAACGTTCACCTTGAGCAACTGGCAGCCGTTCGTTGCCACAATGAGATTCCCGTCGGCATCGAACTCCATGGCCAGCGGCCATTTGCCGATATTGATTGACAGTGACGGTTCGGCTGTAATGTCACCGCCGCTGAATTTATAAATGGTATTCAGGTTTCGGACTGCAACGTAAGCGTTTCCTTCGGAATCGTAAACAAGATCCATTACACTGTTACCGCTCCAGCCGGCCTGTGCCGCTTCTTTGGTAAATACCCCGTCTGACGGATTGTAAGACCATACCGCGGCAGTTGCCTTTTCTGCAAAATAAACTTTCCCGCCATGCATGTTTCCAAGCCATGGAACACAAGATGACGTGCCGTACGTAACAGGTTCCGAAATTGTTCCCGCATCCAGATCCCATAGACGGAGACTCTGGACCTGGTCAAAGATAATCGCCTTGTGATCCTGCTGGGTCCATACCATGCCGCGAGCCGCCCCAAGAATTGCCTCCGAGGAGTTTCCGCCGGCCTTTCCGACGACAGGATTGCTGAAACCTGCGTTTCCAAACAGCGTGGTTACCGTATTGGGCGCCTTAAGCGCGGGATACGCCACTTCGCTCATGGGCTTTATATGAGCCCTGTCGATTCTGACGTCTGCGGCTGCGCGCAGAGTCCCGGAAATGGTACTTCCTGCAGAATCGACAAGATAAATCCTTATTTCCGGATAAGTATGCGTGACGCCGGGACCGACTGGCAGCGGAACATAGAAATCCATGGAAGAAGAAGTACCAGGGGTAAACGATACTCCTATAAGGCCATCCTCTCCCGCATAAGCCTGTACATAGGGTTTGTCCTCAGTGAAAGAGCCGGACCAGCCCTGCACGGGCATATTTTTGGAGGTCACGTATCCTGGAGTCAGGACCATCAGTTTAGCTGCGCTGGAAGGGACGTTGGACAGCGAGACCTTGAGCAGACCGCCAAGGTGACTGAAAGACAGAGACTGTCCTTTGATGACTTTGGAAATCATCGGAGCCTCTGCATTACCCTCGCTCCAGGCATAACTGCTTTTCAGCCCCAGGGTAAGAGTGGATGCCTCAACCCTGCAGTTAGATTCTGCAAGGGATGGATATATGGCAAATCCTCCATCACCATATATGACAGTTCCGGCAGGAGTTTCAGTCTGGGTAAAAGTGGCAGATGCGGATGTGTTTTCTCCCGGATAGCGCATGTCCAGAGTCTTTCCCCCTGAAAGCGCAACGCGGATGCGGTCGCCTGTACGCCATTCAAAGACCGATGAGTCAAAACCGGTTTTTGTAGAGATGTCATCGCCGAATACGGCGGTAAAAGAGAGCTCAGAAGGGGTGGTATCCTGTAAAGGCTCCTCGGTGCAGGAAATGAGCATGAGGAAAGGTACCGTAAGAAATAGAAATCGCTTCATGATACTCAGAATTTAAAATCGACAATTACCGGCTGGTGGTCGGACGGATGCCAGAAACTGGTAACTTTTTCGTCCCTTACCGGTTCTGTATAATCGTCCCGAACTATCCTGGCATCGGTGATAAACGGATAAAGGTCCGGCGTACAGAAGACATAATCGTAACGGGTGTTTGCGATAGTGGACAGGATTACGTCCTCCGGATAACGCCTCTTGATAATATCCCAATAGGGGGTATTGTTGTGCATATAGTCCTGGGCCTGGAACTTGGGGTCGTCTGCAGGCAGGCCATACCAGGCATTGTCCGTTCTGGAAATGGAGTTGAAATCCCCCATCATTAGCCAATAGCCGTCCTTGGCCTGGCCGATGGTATGTTTGCAAACATATTCAACCTCCATCTTCCTGTAAGTGTCTCCGCCATGTTCGGCCTTCGACGCTTCCTGGTCAGACGCATTGTATGCATATTGATGCGGCCAGGTATGCAATGCGACCAGATTCAAAGTCTTGCCTTCGACACTAACCTGAGCCCATACCGCACCGTGGGAAACAACGCTGTCCGGCTCTTCTCCCACGATTTTGGCCTTCCCATGGATGGGAGTCTTGGAAGTAATCACCTGAGGATAATTATCACGCATTCCTCCCACATAAACATACTTATGACCGTATCTCAATGCCAGTTCCGGCCAATTATCCACCAGATACTTTTCCTCCACCGGCATCTTGTCGCGGGTGCCGGTATAATAAATGCTGCGCGCTTCACACCAGACGCACACATCCGGATCCTGATCAGAAACCCACTGGACGAAGTTGTCATAGTTGTTTCCCTGATCCGACCACATGCCGTTCTGTATATTCCAGAAAAGCAGACGGAAAGGCGTTTCCTCCTTTAATGAAGGGTGAGAAGGGCATCCGGTAAGGGCCACCGCCGCAACCAGGAGCAATAATATGCGCTTCATTTGATTGTGACTTTTCGGATTAAACAATTCTGGGAATCGCAGATGTAAAGAGTATTGGCATCATACACCAGAATGCCGTCCACTTCGTTGAACTTGGCATTCAGGCCCTTGCCGTCGGAATAACCCTTGGTGCCGCCAAGTATGGTTTCGACCTTGCCGGTAGCGTAGTTGCCATTCGCATCCGGAGTAAGTTGGCGGACACAATTGTAATTAGCATCGCCGACGTATATCGTACCATCCGGCGCCACGTCAAACCCCTGGCAGGAACGGATACTGGTTTTTAGGGGGTCTCCGTCAGGGTCGTCATACATGGTTTCAACTTTTTCTCCGGTGCCCATGATAACCGTCTGGTTTCCTTCAGAGTCGATGGAAATAAGCCTGTATCCGTGCTGGACAGATACTATCATATTGCCTTTGGGATCGAAACCGATGAATGCCGGTCCCTCGTCGGGAATCTGGGCAAATTCTGTCTTTTCAAGAGTTGAAGGGTTGAATTTGTAGATTACCTTTCCGTTTCGGCAAGGAACGTAGATCGACCCGTCGGCTCCTATTGCCACGTTCATCGGATTGTTCAGGCCGCCCGCAATCATCGTGTTGGTCTTTGTTGACGGGGTAAACCTGTAGAGTTTGCCCTTGGCCTTGTCATTATACCAGTAATTGCCCGCAGCATCGAATGCGCCTTGCCATACGGCGGCTCCTGACTCCTCGATTTTCGCCTCTGTAGTCACGGTCATGTCTGCAGCAATATGACGTACTGCATTGCCGCCGCGGTCAGTGAACCAGAGGGTTCCGTCAGCGGCCTTGTTGATGCCGGTGGGCATATAAGTTGCAGCTCCGGTACCAACGCCGTCTATGCACTTGCGCACTCCCTGCTGTCCGACGATAGTGGAAACCAGATACTCATGGTCAGGAACTTTCAGGTAATTGAATTCCAGCCCTCCGGCCTCTCCTGCAGGTCCTTTGACCGATATTTCCCTGATTCCTGGTTCATTCTTGGGAAGAATGACAAGAAGTCTGTCTTTATAAGCCTCAAGTACCTTTGCCGGTACTCCCCCAACGGTAACCTGATTCTGAAGCGGATCAACGGAAAAGTTTCTGCCAAGAATTGTAACCAAATCTCCGGCATAACCATTCTTGGGGTCCACAGAGACCAGCCTCAGGTCTGTTACCCTGGCCACATAGGTGTCCTTCTGTTGGCAGGATGCCAGCAGGGTGAGGGATAACGCGAATAACAGTATCTTTTTCATAATCAGTCAATTACAATTTCTCGGATGGTAAATGCATTATACTCCGTTACAATGAGCATTTTTCCAGAGGGTGCCATACGTATTTCACCGGGAGAGTCAAAGCGGGCTTCTGCGCCCACGCCGTCTGTCTTGGCCTTCTGGCCGGATGTTCCGGCTATGGTACTGACCACGGCATCTTCATACCCTTTTTCTCCCAGGGTGATGAGCTTGATCACCTTGAACGAATCATCCGCCACAAAAATATCTCCGTCGGAATTTACGGTGAGACCAAAGAGATTGGAACCGAACTTGGCCGTGAGCGGCTCGCCAGGGGTGCCGGGGTCGTCTGCTTTAGCATCCTCAATTCCGGCAATCACAAACTGCTCTCCGGTGGGCTTCACGCCGATTATCTGGCATCCCTGGGTGGAAACTATCAGGTTCCCGTCCGGTGCAAACTGCATTGCAAGAGGGCCTTTGGTGAAGGTCGTGAAAGTGGTCATGTTGGCAAAATCGCCGCCTTCAGCTTTGAAAATAGCCTTGGATCCGTCTCTGACAAGCACATAACCGTTTCCGTCAGCATCAAAACAGATATCCATCGGCGACGTTCCGCTCATATTGGTAGTAACAATCTCGGCAGCGTCTGTCTTGTAATTGTAACGGACTATCCTGTTGTTGCCCTTGCTGGCCATGTATATCCAGTCCCCGTTCAGGCTGCCTCGCCAGGCGGCATTAAGCATAGACTTCGCCGCTACTGAGGAGTTCTCCACCTCCCAGGTTGCCAGATTCATGAATCGGATAGCGTTGTTGCCGTTGTCAAAAATGGCAAGGCGTCCGTCGGGAAGGAACACCACACCGCGCGGCTGACGGAATTTCGCAACAGTTGAAGCACCGTCAACAATTGTTGTGACATCCGCCGCACGTCCGGCCGAACCGCTCATTGTCTTGACCGTATAAGTATGGGATTTGGCGACATAGAGGAAGGAAGGCCCTTCAACTGTCTTTTCTCCAACGGTAACCACAACGGGATATGATCCGCGGGGATTCTCAGGGATTACGATTGAAAGCGCAGAGTACGATGCGGTCAGAACAGTTGCTTCAGTTCCGTTAATGGTGACCTTGTTGTCCTCAGGAGTCTCTCCGAAGCACATGCCATTCAGGATAACAACATCTCCGGCAGTTCCGGTATTTGGTGTCACAGAGAAGACGGTGAGCTCAGGTTTGACGTTGTATGTAAAACTGGGACCGGTAACCGTTTTTCCGCCCACTGTCACCACGAAGGGATAATCTCCGGCCGGATTGTCAGGCAATACCACCATAAGGCGGGTTTCGTTTGCCTTTTCAACAACAGCAGTTTTTCCGTTGATTGTAACCGTGTTTTTGGCCTTGTCGGTAGAAAACATCGCACCCATGATGGAAATCACGTCACCTTCTATTCCCGAGGCGGGCTGATATGAAGTGATGGAAAGGCCCTCTTCCGGCACTTTTTCCGCATAACGGAAAGACAGGCCTTCAAGAGTAACACCACCTGTGGTAACGCTGACATTCACTTCTCCAAGAGCATGGTCAGGCATTATTGCAGAAATACGGTCGTCGCTAACGGACTTAACCGTAGCTTCCTTGCCGTCGACAGAAACCGTCAGCGGTTCGGTGAAACCATAGCCGGAAATAATTACCTCCGTACCAGAATAACCGGCCTTGGGGATAAGTGACAGCAACTTGGGCAAGGGCTTTGTCTCAGGCTCAAGCTGGTTATTGTTACATGACACCGCAAAGAAAACAGGTGCCAAAAGAAGTATCAGTACTCTTTTCATGATTACGGTTCATTAACTGTTACCATCCAAGTATTCACAACGGGACGCTGAGCCCCGTCAGAAGCCCTGTTGCGAAGCTGATAAATGTCGGCAGAAGGGTGGCGAATCACAAGCTGGGCGCTTCCGCCGCCGTCAAGGTTGGAAGACCAGCTGCAACCCAGGCTCTTCATTATCTCACCCATCTCCCAGTAAAGCATACCGTCCGACCACAGGGCCTGACGGCCATCGACAATCATGAAATAGACAGTGTTGCCGTCGGCAGTATAACCAACGACGTTTCTGGGGTGGCGGTTTGTAGAATAGCCGGAAAAATCTCCGGGGACCTGACCATCCTTAAGAACAATGACACCGCTTCCTGTCACATCCCTGAGGTCCGGCGCAAGCGCACGGTAGGTCACGGTGTCCCTTATCACGGGTTTTCCGTCAAAGTCAAGGCCGAAGAAGCTGATAGCCTGGTCGGTAAGGGTGCTGGAATACACGAACGTATCTTTTAGAATCCTGCCGTTACGATGGATGGGGCCTCGTATTTTACCATTTGAGGTGTCCCAGAAATCAGCGTTGACTACAGCCACGACTCTCTGTCCGGGTTTGTCCACATACTCAATCATGTCTGACGGAGTCTGACGGCTGCCTATGACATAAGAGTCGATGTCATACGGCATTCCTACTTTCATCTTCAGGCCAGGAGTAGTGAGGTCTATGCGGAGGATAAACACGTGTTCGACCTTCGCAAGGGATGTCTGGAGATGGATGTCTGTTTCGTCCACGCCCTTTGCGATGACGAAAGTGGTGTCGGCATAAATATGGCCTACGGAAGCGGCGGTTGCCACCATCTTGCCAAGCTCTGTGCGAGGTTGATAACTGGTGTCGGGAATGTCTTCCGGGCCGGTCGGGAGCGTCTTGCAGGAGCAGACAGTCCCAATTATCAATAAATAATAGAATAACTTGTTCATAGGGCTATTCATTTTCGTCATCTGACTGGCTTGCCACCCACAGAGGGTTCTGTTTCAGTTCTTTGTTCAGAGTAAGCTCGCGGGAAGGGATGGGGAAAACAGTGTACTTCTTGTCAACTCCAACCACCTGCTCATATTTACCGGTACGAACCAGATCAAACCAGCGGAAACCTTCACCGAAGAGCTCCAGACGGCGCTCTTTGAGCACGGCGTCAAGGAAAGCGGACTCAGTTGCCGGAGATACGCTGGGCAGGCCACGGTAGTTGCGAAGCTGGTTCAGCCTGTCAATGCCAAGCGCCAGTCCCTGAGCTTCGGCACTGATCAGAAACATCTCGCCAAGGCGTGCAATATATATAGGGTCATGACCCGCGTCGCCCTGACAATACTTGTTGAGAACATTGTTGCTGCCCTGGATATCCACGGAAACCGTACGGCGCTTGTCGATGTGTTCAAACATATCCATCGCCTCCTGGGTGGGACAGAATGTGTAGCTGCCTCCAACAGGAGATTCCTTGGTATAGTAATAGGAACCGATATTGTAACTTCCCTCTTCCAGCAGATTGGCAAAAGAGAAGATTTCCTCCCTGTTGGCAACACCCCTGAATATCTCGTTGAACGGAGCAAGGGAAAAGCGGCCGCAGGTAATCAGCTCCTCGGCCAAGGCGGCAGCCTCTGCCTTCTTCCCCATTGCAAGGTACGTCCTTGCAAGAAGAGCCTTGGCTGCATCCTTGGACACGTAGTTCTTGGTGGAAAAGTCAGGAGCCTGGCTGGCTGCCAGCTTAAACTCCGACTCTACGAACTCCCAGCAGGTTTTTTCGTCACTTTGTCCAACATCTTCAGTAATTGGACCGGTGACGATTGGAACCTCACGCCAGCGCGTTACCAGATTGTAGTAATACAGTCCGCGGAAAAAATGTCCCACACCAAGCATCTCCTTCTTCCTTGCAGAATCCGGAATCTTCTCCACGGAGTTGATGAAATTGTTTATCTGGTACAATCCGGCATAATAACCGTTCCAAGGCCCCGATACCATGCTGTTGTCAGGAGCAATGGCGCCCTGGACAACAAGTGCGGGGGTATTGGTGGAAGTGGCGCCGGGACGGATCATATCTCCGCCGATGATGTCGAACATTGCCCAACCGTTGAAAGTGGGCTTGTACTGGGCAATGTTATATGCCCCGACCATCAGCAGTTCCGCATCTTCCTCGGTAAGGTTGTCGCTGGAAACGGCGTTGTGCGGATACTGATTCAGGTATTTATCACAAGAGCAGAGCGTAAGAGCAACTGCAATCAATACTAAACTCTTTTTCATGGTGCTTAGAATTTGATGTTTACACCGAAAGTATAAGAGCGCGGCTGTGGAATCCACATGCAGTCAAGACCCATCTTGGTGGCGTTCAGCGATGTATTCACCTCCGGGTCAAGGAAACGGAAGGGGCTATAGAGCCAGACATTGTCTCCCTGGACATATACACGCAGCTTGTCTATGCCGATTCTGCGTGTAAGCGTTTTGGGAAGGGTATAGCCCAGGGACAGATTCCTGAGACGAAGATATGAGGCGTCGTGCAGGAAACGGGTGTTCTTGAACATTGTGGAGTTCCAAGTGTATCCGTAAATGGCACGGGGCGTTGTATTGGTGGTTCCAGGACCCGTCCAGCGGGCAAGTGCCTCCGACTCCTGTGCCGGCCAGTTGCCGTTGCCAAGGCGAAGGCCACCAGTCCAATACTCATAGAGTTTGGCTCCGTATGAGAAGGTGAAGAAGATATTGAAGTCCAGGCCTCTCCATGTGAAGGAGTTATTGAGACCGCCCGTGAAATCCGGGTTTGGAGAGCCGACAAACTGGCTGTCATATGCGCTGCTGATGTCTCCGTCAACCGTTCCTTCAGGACCACTGACGTCTTCATAGATGCAGTCACCCGCGCGCACACCGTAGTTGTCATAAAGGTATGCGGGGACTTCATCGTCGCTCTGGTAGATGCCGATCATTTTGATCATGTAGAAGCTGCCCACCTCTTCTCCGACCTTGAGTGCATGATAGTCGTCGGTCCTCAGAATCTCATCCTCGCCGATCAGGGATGTGAGCTTGTTGCGCACAAACGAGATGTTGAAATCGCCTTTCCAATGGAAATCGTGCTTTCCAAGGTTTCCACCTACTGCGAACTCCAAGCCCCTGTTACGCATGGAGCCGATGTTGCTGGTGTAGTTGGTAAAGCCTGTGGTGGCACTTACCGGCTTGTCGTACAAAAGGTTGCGGGTATCCTTCAGGAAAGCGTCTGCCGTAAAAGTGAGAGCTCCGGAGAAGAATGACAAATCCGTTCCCACGTCCCATTGGTCCGCCTTTTCCCATTCGAGGTCGCGGTTTCCCTGAGTCATGACGGCAAGGCCGTTCTTATACATATAATTGTATCCGCCGTTGGCAAGGGACTGATACGCGTACGTGCCTATTCCGCCCTGGTTGCCGGTGGCACCGTAACTGGCTCTGAGTTTGGCTTTGGTGGATTCGTTCTTCCAGAAAGGCTCCTCTGAAAGGTTCCAGCCAAGCGAAACTGACGGGAAGAAGCCGTAACGGTGTTCCGGTGCAAATTTGGAAGAGCCGTCAAAACGGGCGTTGACAGTTACCAGATAACGGTTTTTCCAGTTGCCGGTGATTCGTGACATATATGACTGAAGAGCCCAGGTGGAAAGGCCGCTGGTCACATCTGTGAATTCGGCTGCCACAGAGTTCACGTCGAAAGATTTTGAAGGAAATCCCTGGCCTTTTTGCTTTGCAGTGGAACTATTGTCCATCTGGAATGAATGACCGAGCATGGCATCCAGCACAAGGTCTGAGAATTCGTGATGGTAGTCCAGGATGTTGTCTATTACTATTGAAGTAAAGTTCTTCCTGGAGTCCGTCAGCACGCCCACGGAGTTGCCATACATGTGATCAGCCGTATATTGGACGTGGTCTTCGGCAGCCATAAAATCTCCGCCAAAACTGGTTTTGAAATGAAGGTCCTTGCTGAAATTGATTCTTGCAAAAGCCGTCCCGTACGTCCTGTACGTCTTGTTATAGACGTTCTGCTCGTTTATGGCCTGAACCAGATTGTAGTGCAGGAGTTCCGCATTGATGATTGTATAGGAACCGTCCGGTTTGAAAGGCGTATCCCACGGACGGTGCTCAAGTCCATGTGTAAGCATGGATGTGCCGATGCTTCCGTCCGGTACGCGGTTGGCGTTGGTATAGCTGAAACTCAGGGACGCTCCTACTGAAAGCCAGGGGCGCACATCGGAGTTCACATTGGACTTCAAAGAGTATTTCTCATAAAGGCTGCCGATACCCACGCCCTCGTTCTGCTTGGCATTTGCCGACACATAATAGGTGCTGTTCTCTCCGCCACCGGAAATGGACACGGAAGTGTTCCATGTTTTAGCTGTACGGAACACCATGTCAAGCCAGCTGAACTGCGGCTTGCCCGGGTAAGGATTCTCAAGGCGGGCCATTGAACTGCCGGTCTGGATATTATAATTGTCGATTGCCTCATTCTGAACCTCAAGGTAAAGGTCTGCATCAGCCACCTTGAGTTTGTCAAGGTTCGGAAGCCAGCTGAGGCCGAAAGAAGCATCGGCAGAAAGCTTGGGAGCACCCTTTGCGCCTTTTTTAGTGGTGATGATGATGACGCCGTTTGTTCCGCGGGAGCCATAAATTGCTGCAGAAGCCGCATCCTTCAATACCTGAACGGATTCGATATCGGAAGGGTTGATGTCGGTGAGTCCGCTCAAGGATTCTCCGCCCCATGCTCCGGCGTCTCCGGACGTGTTGCTCATGGGAATGCCGTCGATAACGTACAGCGGTTCGTTTCCCGCAGTAAGGGAACCTATTCCTCGGATACTCACACGGCTTTTACCACCAGGAGTACCTGAAGCGGCTGTAACGTTGACACCGGCTATGCGACCTTGCAGCATGGCATCTGGACTGAGGACCTGACGCTCTCCCTCCTCTGCGGGTTTATATGTGGCGATGGCGGAAGTGATGTCACGGCGCTGCATTGAACCGTAACCCACAACCACGGATTCTTCCAGAAGGTTGATATCATCGGCTAAAATCACGATAAGACCTTCGGTCTGACTGTCGAGGAGCAGTCTGGCATCTTTGTAACCAAGCATACTCACGAGCAGGATGTCGCCCTTCTCCGCCACAAGGCTAAAAGAACCGTCAATGTCGGTGACTGCTGCCGCTCCCGTCTTTTCCGACTGTACGACAGCTCCGGCAAGCGGGCCCACTTTATCGGTGACGGTTCCGCTGTAATTCTGCGGTTTGGCTTTTTCCTTTTTAACGATAAGAATCATCTTACCGCTGATACGCGCCTCTGTTCCAGTACCTTCCAGAAGTACCTTCAAAAGCTCTGACAGAGGCTCTCCGCTGGGCGTAGAAACTGTTTTTCCAAGATCCAGCAGGTTTTCGTTGTACGCTATCGAATAACCGCTTTGCTGTTCAACCGCAGAGAGCGCCTTGGCCATTGTCATCTGCTTCTGGGGGAAGTTGACGATAGGCTCCTGGGCACGGACTACCATTGATAGCAGCAGGCCCGACAGTATACAGACAAAAGTTTTTGTCTTACACATAGGACTGAGTGCTTACTTAATGTAAATGGAGTTCTCCGAATGGATGTATTTCATGTGAGGGACAACGCCGCAGATTGCATCCATGAACTCGTCCACGGTTTCTCCGTGAACGAATCGGGCTGTGATGATGGCATTGTCATACTTGTCTGATGACAGATAGACCTGGACACCGTAATGGCGTTGGGCTATCCTGATTATTTCATGAATCGAGGCCGAGCGGAAACACAGGTCTCCGTTGGTCCATGATGTTGATTCCCTGGCTTTTATGTTTGAAGAAGTAATAGCTCCTGTGGCGCGTTCATATGAGAACTGCTGGTCTGGCTCCAGCTTGACTATGCGCTCCGGAGATTCGTTGGGCCAAACGGAAATGGCGCCCCTGCTCAAGGTAGCCTTAACAGTTGGAGAATCAAAATAGGCATTAACGTTGAAAAGAGTTCCGTGAACACTGACGGTAATGTCCGAAGTCTGGACGTAGAAAGGCGATTCCTTAGAGGCGGTAACATCAAATAACGCTTCACCGGAAAGATATACCGTTCTCTCTTTTCCGAAGGTTTCGGGGTAGATCAGTACAGACTGGGCATTGAGCGTAACACGGGAATTGTCCGGCAGTACCAGCTCCTTGATTTCTCCGCAGGCCGTTGCAAACTGAAGCATCCTTACAGGACTCTGCACCTGATGCACCTGATGCTTCGCAAACCAAATCGACAAAGAAGGCACGATTATCAGAGCCAGAGCAGCTGCAACGGCAAGAATGGAGCGCCTCCAAATCATCCGCTTTCTGCGATGCTGCTGGGCAAGATACTCCTCGATGGCAAAAGCACGAGCCGTGACAACCTGATACGCGGCTTCCACTTCTTCTTTGGAAACCGACGAACCGTCTATTTCGTCCCATCCGGGAAAATGACCAAAACCAGACATATTAATCCATTTTCCCATAAGACGACACAAAACGGGTTTACCCCCAAGCTAACTTACAAAAAAAATGGAAATGCAGGACGTAATTTTGCGCAGTTCCTTCAGAACCGCATTTATATGGTTTTCAACTGTCTTCTTGGAAATACCGAGTGTCTGGGAAATCTGGTCGTTGGACATTCCGTTTTTCCTGGACATTAAAAACACTTCCCTGCGTTTATGCGGCATTTTATCAACCGCATTCAGATATTGCTGCTGCTTTTCCTTGGCGAAATAGTCCTCGTCCAGGGAATAGGGATCGGGTGTATCATTAGACTCCGTGAAAGGAATCTTGACTTTATGAGTGCGCCCGTAATCTATTGCCGCGTTTTTGCACATTCTGTAAAGGTATGCCCCTGCGGAATGCAGTTTGGCCATAGAGGAACGGATAAGCCATAGCTTCACGAAGATGTTCTGAGCCAGATCGTTCGCATCATCCTCATTGTCAATAAGGGTGAGCATGAAAGTCTTCACCTTCGGATAATAGTATCCGAAGAAAGACCTGAAGGCGCTTTCGTCACCCTCGGAGATCCGTTTGAGCAGTTGTTCTTCGTCCAATAGCATGACTGCAAAGATACTCTTTTATTTTTTCACTCGGACATAAATCGACAGCGGAAGGGCTTTTCCAAAGCTGTCGTTCAGGGCCAGTTCCCCTGAGGTCATTTCTTTGAGGTTGCCGCGGAAGGCTTCGCGGACCACCGTTTCTCCAAGGGCGGCGCTGTAGCCGTTGGAGTAGAGGTTGAGGACCATGAAGGAGTCTCGCTCTCCAAGAATGGCCGCCACGTTCTGCAGGAGGCCGAAGAGGAGTTCGTCCAGTTTCCATTTTTCGCCGTCCGGGCCGTGGCCGTATGCCGGAGGGTCCAGGATTATGCCGTCGTACCTGTTGCCGCGGCGGGATTCCCTCTGGGCAAACTTGAGGGCGTCTTCAACAACCCAGCGGATGCCGTCCAGGCCGCTGCGTTCCATGTTTTCACGGGCCCAGGTGACCACCTGGCGGACGCTGTCCAGATGTGTGACATCGGCCCCCGCACATTTGGCGGCAAGGGAGGCGGCGCCGGTGTAGGCGAAAAGATTCAGTACTTTGGGGGCCGGGAGACCGTTGGCCTTGTGGATGCGGGCTATGCGGGACGTTTCCTTATATATAAACTCCCAGTTGGGGGCCTGCTCCGGGAAAACGCCTACGTGCTTGAAGGCAGTGAGGCCAAGGCGGAGGGAGAGGTGAAGGTCGCTGGCTGCGTGGGTTTCCTGGTCAGGAGCACCGTTATAGACGATGCCCCACTGGTCTTCCATCCTGCCCGTGCGCTCCCAGGTGCCGCTGTCCTCCTTGCCGGCCTTGCCGAAACCGGCGCCCGGCCGGAACACCACGTGGGCGCGTTTGCGCCACTCAGCTTCCGGCAGGGATGGATCCCAGAGCGCCTTGGGCTCCGGCCTGCGGAGGATGTACTTTCCAAAGCGCTCCAGTTTCTCTCCGTGTCCGGAGTCAAGCAGTTCATAATCTTTCCAATAATCGGCAGGATAATCGACGGCCATATCTTTTGAATTTTGACCAAAGTTAGTTAATTTTGCGGACTGGAAAACAAATTATCTCCATATTATGCAACAATTCATCGACAAGTACGATTTCACTGGCAAGAAAGCCATTGTTCGCGTAGACTTCAACGTTCCCCTGAACGAAAATTTCGAAATTACTGACGACACCCGTATCCGCAGGGCCATGCCCACCCTCAAGAAGGTTCTTGCAAGCGGAGGCTCCGTGATTATCATGAGCCACCTGGGCCGTCCCAAGAAAGTGGATCCCAAGTTCTCCCTCAAGCACATCGTAGACCATGTGAGCGAATGCCTTGGCGTTCCCGTCCAGTTCGCGAAAGACTGCCAGAAGGCAGATGCACAGGCAGCTGCCCTCAAGCCCGGTGAGGCACTCCTGCTTGAAAACCTCCGCTACTACGCAGAGGAAGAAGGAAAACCTCGCGGTCTCGCAGAGGATGCCTCCGACGAGGAAAAGAAAGCCGCAAAGGCTGCCGTGAAGGCCTCCCAGAAGGAGTTCGTCAAGAAGCTCGCCTCCTATGCAGACTGCTATATCAACGATGCATTCGGCACCGCCCACCGCGCACACGGTTCAACCGCCCTCATCGCCGACTACTTCCCCAACGACAAGATGTTCGGTTACCTCATGGAAGAAGAAGTCAAGGCTATTGACAACGTTCTCACCAATGCCAAGAGGCCCCTTACCGCAATCATCGGCGGTTCAAAGGTCAGCTCCAAGCTGGCGGTTCTGAAGAACCTTGTGGGTAAGGTTGACAACCTCATCATAGGCGGCGGCATGGGCTACACCTTCATCAAGGCCCAGGGCGGCCACATCGGCAACTCCCTGCACGAGGACGAGCTTATCCCCGATGCTCTCGAGATCATGAAGGAAGCAAAGGAGAAGGGTGTTAACTTGAGCCTTTCCGTAGCAACTGTCTGCGGCCAGAGCTTTGACAACGACACACCCCGCAAGATTTTCCCCATCAACGAAATTCCGGACGAGTGGGAAGGCATGGATGCCGCTCCCGCCAGCTTGGAGAACTGGAAGAAGATTATCCTCAGCTCCAAGACCATCCTCTGGAACGGCCCCGTAGGTGTTTTCGAGCTTCCAAACTTTGCAAAGGGTACCCTGCAGATTGCAGAAGACCTTGCTGAAGCCACCAAGAACGGCGCATACACCCTCGTGGGCGGCGGCGACTCCGTGGCAGCAGTCACCCAGATGGGCTATGCAGACAAGGTGAGCTACGTCTCCACCGGCGGCGGCGCAATGCTGGAAGCCATCGAAGGCAAGATCCTTCCCGGCATCGCAGCAATCCGCGACTAGGCACCCAGGCATTACGCAAAAACGGCCTTAAACGTGTAGCGCTTGGCTATGATTCCACCTCTCTCTGCGCCTTGGCCTCACCGCCTTCAAGCATGTGGGAGTATTTCCGGAGCAGGCGCCCAACTGGGAGTTCATCTATAAGGAGACTTCACGCCTCAGCCGCATCCACAAGGCAAACGGCCTTCCCGCACCAAAGGTTCTGAACCTCTTTGCATACACAGGAGCCGCCTCCCTTGCCGCCAAGTGCGCCGGGGCCGATGTCACCCATCTTGATTCCGTGCGCCAGGTGGTCTCATGGGCACGTGAAAACATGGAAAGAAGCGGCCTGGACGGTATCCGCTGGGTGGTGGAAGACGCCCTCAAGTTTGCCCAGAGGGAGGCCCGCCGCGGCAACAAGTACGACGGCATTATCCTTGACCCTCCCGCCTACGGTCACGGACCGGACGGCCAGAAGTGGAAACTTGACGAGCTCCTGTTCGGCATGCTGCAAAATGTCTCGGAAATACTTGGGGAAAGGGATTCCTTCATGATCCTCAACCTATACTCCAACGGCTACAGCGCCGCCCTTGGGGAAACCGTTGTGCGAGAGGCGTTTAGCGGCAATCTCAAGGAGATGACATCCGGGGAATTGGCTCTCACAGATGGTTTTGGCAAGGCACTCCCGCTGTCAATCTACGTCAGAATTAAAAGATAATTGCTATATTTGCAGCACCTTTTTTAAATTCATTGACCATGAAAACTATTACAAAGATTCTCGCCGGAGCAGCCATGCTGCTTGGCATCATGGCTTCCGTCAGCTCCTGCTCAAAGGGCGATGTCCTGAACGGAACAACATGGAAAACCTCTTACACCGATACCATCTTAGGTGTAACCCTCGACGTCACCGAGACCTTCACTTTCAACACTCCCAACTTCACCTACACTGTTTCCAGCGCAGCAAGCACTTCAAGCATCGGTGTAACCGGAAAAGACACTGTCGTGGAAGGCACTTATTCCGTAGACGGCCAGACTGTTACCATGACAGCCAAGGATTCTGACGGCAAGGACGTCACTTACACTGCAACCGTAGACAAGACCATCCTGGTCTTTGACGGCCGCACTTTCAACAAGCAGAAGTAATAAGCCCGGCATTACGCAAAAACAGGCTTAAACGTGTAACAGGTGGCTCGGGGGAGCCACCTGTTACGCATTATTGGGCCAAAACGTGTAGCGCTTGGCTATGATTCCACCTCTTCTTCGCCGGAAGTGCCAAGCGCTGCGTTCAGCAGCAGACTGAAACGCTCTTCAAGGTTCTTGGAGAGCGTTTCGTCTCCATATTCCTTGCACACGTCGGCTACATACAGGAGGACGCGGCCGGCGGTTTCGAACTCGGAGGTGCCGAGGCTGCCCCAGTCAAGGTAGAAGGTGGCGGTGTCCAGAAGAAGCTCTCCAAAGCGTTCTGCGAGTGACTTTGCGGACTCCTTGGCGCCAAGATAGTAGTAGTTCTCTATCATCTGGGCAACCATGTAGTCGTTGGCGGTGAAGCCGATGGGAATGCTCTCCAGAGGGAAGTTTTCTTCCGGGAAGCACTCCTGGCACATATCCATCATTTCCAGGGCCTTCTCATTTTCTCCTGCATCGATGAGGGCGTTGGCGACGGTAAGGAACAGCTGCCTCTGCGACATTACGCCAAGGAAGGTGTACATGTTCTGGTAGTCAACGAACCAGCCCTTTGAACTCATTGCTTCCCAGGTGTAGTCCTCCTTCATCTTGCGGTAGAGCTCCAGGGCATCGGCCTTGCCGGCGTCGGTGGATGAAACCTTGTTCTTGAAGGGAACGATATGGCAGGAGTAGCCGTCGTACATGAGGTAGTCCTTGATGCCGATATTGAGGTCACCGCCCTGGTTAAGGACGTGGATGGGACGGTCCCACTGGTAGTTGGAGAGGAGGTCCAGGAGGAAGAGCTCCGGCTTGGAAAGGTAGTTCTTGTCTTTGGACATGGTGAGCATGATCTCCGAGGGGATCTGGTATGCAAACTTCTCGGGAACTATACCGTACTTGAGACAGTTTTCCTTGTTCACGGGAATCACGATGTTGCGGGCGCAGATGAAATCCAGCTTCATTCCGTTCTCCAGGGGAACCTTCATCTTGGGATCCTTGAACACGTCCATGACATCCTTGATGTGCATGGGTGAGCCATCGTCATAAGCAATGTAGACGTATTCGTTGGTGCCGTAAAGGTACTGGCGCTGGGGGACGGTGAGAGGAAGCGGCTTGCTCTCGTTGCAGGCCCACTTCATCTGGTCTATGTGCCAGTCCGTTCCCAGCAGGGAGGTGTTCACGATACGGACGTCGGTACGGACGCTCTCAACCTCCTGGGCGTACCAGAGAGGGAAGGTATCGTTGTCTCCGTGGGTTATGAGGATGCCCTGCTCCCCAACGGAATTGAGGTAGTTCTTTGCCATCTCCACGGCGGTGCGGCGGCCGGAGCGGTCGTGGTCGTCCCAGTTCTGGGCCGCCATGAGGGCGGGTACGCCAAGGCAAAGGACACCCACGCAGACAGCGATGGCCTTCTCCGATGCCGGCTTTTTCACGGCATCGGCAATCCAGCGGTACAGCGCAGCCACGCCAAGGCCTATCCAGATTGCATACATATAGAAGGAACCCGCATACGCATAGTCCCTTTCCCTCACCTGGAACGGAGGCTGGTTAAGATACAGGACGATTGCTATTCCCGTCATGAAAAACATGAGGAATACCAGCCAGCTGCCGCGCTTGTCCCGGTCGAACTGGAACACCAGGCCAAGAAGGCCAAGCAGGAGGGGCAGAAGGAAGTAATGGTTCTTGCCCTTGTTCTCGCTGAGCGTAGCCGGAGCGTTGCTCTGGTTCCCCAGACGGAGACGGTCCAGGAAGCCGATTCCGCTCTCCCAGTTTCCGTAGAAGACCTCTCCCGGCGAGGGGCTATGGATCTCGTTCTGGCGACCGGCGAAATTCCACATGAAGTAGCGCCAGTACATCCAGTTCAGCTGATAGTCAATGAAATAGGCCATATTGGCCCCGAAGGTGGGCTTGCGGTGCTTGGCACCTTTCACCCTTGTTCCCTTTCCGCCGGTATACTGCTCGTAGAAGCTGATGTAACGGGGATCGGCCGATGACCACATCCTGGGGAAGAGCATCTTGCCTTCGGGACGATAATCCGCGTCGGCGGGACCATCCACCTTCACGTACTTGCCGTCCAGCGGAGCCCAGTACTTGGTGACCTTGAGGTCGTACGGGGCGTCGAAGTACTGGCCGTATACCAGAGGGTTGGAGCCGTACTGCTCACGTCCAAGATAGCGGACAAGGGTATAGGGGTTATCGGGCTGGTACTCGTTGGTGGGGGTCTTTACGCTTGAGCGGATAATCACTATCGCAAACAGCGAGAAGCCAATCACCAGAGTGGTTACGCACAGCGTGACGGTATTCCAGAACACCTTGCCTTTCCTGAGGGTGGCAAACAGGGCCCAGAAACAAAGGCCCAGCAGGGCCACCAGGAAGAACACCGCTCCCGTGTTGTAAGGCAGGCCGAACCCGTTTACGAACAGGCGGTCGAAGAAAGCCGCCAGCTTGGGAAGATAAGGGATGAACAGGTATACCAGCAGGAACTCTATCACCACACCTATCATGAAAATACCCACCAGCTTGCCAAACGACAGATGCCTGTCCTCGTTCTTCCTGTAATAATACATGAAAACGAATGCTGGAATGGTAAGGAGGTTAAGCAGATGGACGCCTATGGAAAGACCCATCAGGAATGCTATGAGCACTATCCAGCGGTTGGCGTGGGGCTGGTCCGCGGTCTCGTACCAGCGGCACATGGCCCAGAACACGATTGCCGTGAAAAGCGAACTCATTGCATAGACCTCACCCTCAACGGCACTGAACCAGAACGTGTCAGAGAATGTATACGCCAAGGCGCCAACCAGGCCGGCGCCGAAGATGGTTATGGCCTGTGAAATGGTGTACGATTCCTCCTTGGGCTTTATGAGCCTCTTTGCAAAGAACACCGTGGTAAGGTACAGGAAGAATATGGTAAGCGCGCTCAGGATGCCGTTCATTGCATTCACCGCAACCGCCGCTTTGTCCGCCCCGAAAGGCATGGTGAAAAAGCGGGCGATGAGCTGGAACACGGGGTTTCCCGGGGGGTGGCCCACCTCAAGCTTGTATGACGATGCAATGAATTCCCCGCAGTCCCAGAAGCTGGCCGTGGGCTCTATAGTGGCAAGATAAGTTACCGCAGACACCAGAAAGGCCAGTACGGCAACCATCATATTCCATTTATTGAATGTCTTTTTGTCCATAGAATGCAAAGATAACTATGTTTCCGCTATATACAT
>JAEEGJ010003443.1_pt1 | contig 61222 bp, 45 predicted proteins | sample 8958761 | NCBI WGS metagenome assembly JAEEGJ01 (sample SAMN16246546, study PRJNA631951) | gut metagenome | biome: gut microbiome; feature: rumen; material: RS-attached | host: Bos | place: Iran: Karaj | collected 2018-10 | reverse complement strand
AAAAGGAAAGAGTCCGGTACAATACCGAACTCTATTCCAATCTAAAGCCTAGCAATTAATGTTAAACCGTCCAACTTTTGGGGGTCATATCATACAGCAAGCCATTTTCATTTATTACCAGGAGTAATTCAATCTTTGGTTACCATTTTAAAACTCACTCCTTTATGAGACGAGAGAGGAACCCCACTAGCCTGTTTTACTCCACTTTTCATAATAGCTGCACGAGCACATGTCCATCTTTGACCAACTGGTTCCAAATAAACGTTACCTTCTGCCAAATCAAGCCAACCTTCACGTTTGCCATCTTTCATTGCATAAAATCCCATAACAAAGCCCAAAGGAGAATCAGAAACATCTGTCACAGCTGTACCGTCAGGGTTACAATAGAAAGTTATTTCATCAAGATCCATTGTAGACAGATATATTTCATAAATCCCGTACATACCCAAAAACTGCCAATCATCAATTACAAGTTTACCTGTACTGGCATCGAACTGGGCAATCACTTCAGTGCTATCAAATAACAGGTTCTTAATAATTAACGCAGTAGAATCACCTGATACAATAGAGCAGAAAAGGGTATCCATCGTTATTGATAAAGTATCATCATCAAAATAGCTATGGTATATTAACATGTAAGAGCCCGTCATCATATCCTTGGAGTAGCGTTCATAATCCTGAACAGGCTCCGGAGCATCAGCCGCGGGATTGTTGTCTTCCTCCGAAATGAGAGGATTTGAATTAATCACAGAGACAGGAATTCTCCACAAAAGGATATCGCTTCCGGCAGGAATATTGAAAACGCAATAACTGTCAGGGTAACCTGCACCACGACGGTCAACATCCTTGCCAAGCCTCATTATGTCAAACCATGAAAGGCCTTCGCCCCAAAGCTCTATCCTGCGCTGTCTCCATATCTCATCCTGCAAAGCTGTGCCTGTTACATCAGGACATACATATGCGGAATCCCTGTATATCCGGATGAAAGTCTCCAGGATAGACTTGGCTTCATCATTTGCACCACTCATGGCCTTACCTTCCGCCACGATCAGATACATCTCCTCAATACGCATCAAGGGGATATCATTGGCATTCATCTCCGTTCCAAGCACATTATTGTAAGGAGCGAACTTGACCTGTGTATATGGACGATAATCATAACTCCATATATAATTCAGTTCATCCTTTGTAAGATTAGGGGAGTAATATTGGTCATCAATCCACCAACCCTTACGGACATCGGTACTGTTTATTGAATTATAGAGAGCCATGTTTATCTGACGGCCGCCGTTATACATGCAATATCCGTAATTAAATGAACCCATGTGTGACGCATAGTTTACAAGACCGGATTGAGCCACATCATCCTCCTCATTGACTATGATTCCCCACATCCAGTCCGGCTCATCGGCTGTCCAGAAAGCAGGACGTGAAGCCTCTGCCTTGGTAGAAGGTCTTGCTCCTGATGCCTGTATAGCAGACTGGGCATCGTCAGCAGCAGCTCTCCATGCTCCCATTGTCAGGTTAACCCTTGCACGCAATCCATAAGCCACGGAAACATCAATGTAACCCTTGTCCGGACGCGAAAGACCAAGTATCCGGGCCGAAGCCAATGAACCTATGGCATTATTAAGGTCATTCAGAATCTGCGAATAAACCTGGGCTACCGTTGCTCTTGCACAACCGTTGACAGCGGCTTCTTCAGCATTGAGTTCAGTAATAAGAGGAACACAGGGCTTGTTCTCGTTACCCACATAATTGAACTGGAATAACTGTGCCAGATTCCAATAACTGAATGCCCTCAATGCAAGCATCTGTCCCAGAGCAAACATTTGGGCCGGATCATCAGAGTTGTAATCTATCTGTTTGATGACGTTATTGCTGGCCGTAATCATGTTATACAGGTTATTCCATAATATCAGAGGTGCCACATACGTATTATTCCTGTCAGAGAAGTCAAGATCAGAGCCAGACCAGTTATACCCATTTTCCTGCTGAACAACGTCAATACCGTTTGCATCAGTAAACATCATTATTGAAGGATAGCCAAAATCATTGTGTCTGTTTGTAGTAGCCATATAAGCCTTCATTAAAGCAAGAGCGTCGGCCGCCAGCATATCCACTGTCTTTTCAGTTACTATAACGTGACATTTTGCACTGAAAGCTCCCAATGTGGCAATTACATCACATTCTCCAGCTGCAACGGCATTGTAATATCCATCCGTTGCCAGACCCAACACATTATAACCCTCATCGTTGGAACATGTGAACTTAGGCCGGATATTGAAACTGCTTGAATCACCCAGCACGTTAACAGTTAGCCAGCCTGTGGTTTCCACATAGGCAATAACAGTATCCGCAGTAAATTCAATGCCTTGAATCTTAAGCACGTTCTCAGGAACTGATGATGAATGGACAGGACGTATCAGCTCACCAAAACATCTGGACTCCACTTCAATATAATGATTGCCTGAAGTGAAGTCTATGCCCATGGCACACCCATCGGAATAATCCGACAATGAACTGGAATAGTAACTGGTCAATCCATCTGAAGAGCCGTTTGACGATTCATAACGGTAACCTCCAGCCGGAAGGAATATGCTGTTGCCGCTGGGTCCGGTCACACTGTAACCCTCAACGCCATTTATGGAAGTCCACTCCCAATCACAGTCATATGCAAGTTCCTCCAACTCTTCTCTGGTAGGCATACGCCATTCAGCACCCAACATGACACGGGCCACATCGTCCTGCATATCAAGTCTGTACTTGTAATCAACCGGACCGTATTCCTCAAAGAAATTGTATTTGGTGAAACCTGGATTAATTTCATGGTTATAGAACTTGTAATTGTCCCATGAATATTCGGACTTGATTTCTGTCTCACCCCATGCATAGTAGCGTCCGGACTCTTCAGGTTTCATGGCACCTATGTTGCAGGTTGCCCATTGTACGCTCAAGCCCAGGTCAACATAATCGCCAACGGGTACATAATCATTGACTATGACAGTGCATGTAGCGCTCACCCCTTTACAAGAAGCTTTAATCACTGCCCTTCCGGCAGAAACAGCTGTAACGACACCTTCGCTGGTCACTGTAGCCACGCCCGGATTGTCCGAACTCCATGTTACCGCCGACATGAAACTGTAATCTTCATTGCCACTTAAAAGAGTAACCTTCAATACTGACGATCCGCCTACAGTTAATTCCACATTATTATTGTCCAATGTAACGGACGTAATCCCTCTCCATGTATTGGAAGCACTCACAGGACGCACGGAATAACCTCCATGCCGGTAGTAACCGCCCACATTGATATCATTCCCACTGTAAAAGCTTAAAGCGTATGCTCCGACAGGTTGATATGTGTAAAGTGAACTTGACCAATAACGGCCGTATGAGTTTATTCCCAACTGTTCCTGTCTGAACATTCCTGCTGAAGGCAGGAAAATTGAACGGTCAGCAAATCCTTCTATATTACTTGTAATCTTATAACCTGTCACCCCGTTCTGCTCAACCCACTGCCAAGTACATTTGTTGACCAGCTCTTCAAATTCGACGCGAGTAGGAATACGCCATAATCCACTCCATTTAACGTGAGCCACATCATCATCTTCATCAAGGACAGTATTCCCGTCAATCCGTCCATAAGAACCGACGTTGCATTCCACAACATATTTTGACATCTGTTCGTTGCCTAATGAATCATAACCTGTCCAATAACGATACTGCTCCATGGAATAATCCGTTTTGGTTTCAACCTCACCCCAGGCGTAGTAATCACCATAATCCTCAGGACTGGAAGCGCCTACGTTAAAAGTCGCCCACATTACGCTCAAGCCCAAATCCACATACTCAACGCCCTCAATCGGAGCATTCTCAAAAGAGAAAAAGATGCTATCAACATCCTCTACCAGATACTTTACCTTGCTGCCGTCTTTCTGATACACATTCATGTAATAAGCCTGTGCAGAGACAGACAGTGTTCCGGTCAACAACAACACAAGAGCAATTATGCCCTTCTGCAACGGCAATGTCAGAATCCTTTTCATTTCTTCAATATTTTAACGTTCAGACTTTCAGAACTGATAATATAAGTACCTTCAGGAAGGTCGGCTATACTGAACTGGACATAACCGTTCCTGTCGGTCTTGTAAGACTGCAGAACCTTGCCGTCCGATGCTATCAGACGGACTGTTATTTCAGGCTTTGCTCCTGTCAGAGACACAACATACTCATCAAGTGAGATTGCAGCTATCCGTACATCGTCCTTTATGCCTTCCACTGCGGTTCCCTCAACATCAAAAGTAAACTTGGTAACAGTTGCCAACTGATACCTGGCTTCAGCTTTTGTGGATGTCACCACAAGCTCGTTGTCGGTAAATGTCACTACAGGTTTCTCCTCGAACCCGAAACTGATAATCTGTCCGTCCTTCTGATGGACATTCAACGTGTTCTGAGCCGCCATAGGCAAAATGGCAGAGAACAAAAACAATAAAAACAAGATCCTCTTCATATCATTTTTATTTGGTAAGCCATTAGGAATTTATCGTCAAAAATATATCTTTTTTACTCTATTTCAAAATATTACAGGTCATTTCATTCTCCACCAGTCAAACGTGAACATATCCTTCTCGGCTCCGGTGAACACAAAATAGAGGTCGTGTATGCCGCGGATGCGTTTCTTGAATTTCCTTGTGAATCTCTTGAATTCCAGCTTTCCGCCTGTGGGAGTTACCGATATGATTCCCGCCATAGGCCCGTCGGGACTGTCCAGATGAATCTCCATGCAGCCTATTCCGTCCGAGCCAAAAGACGCTATGATCTTTTTGGCGCCCTTCCTGCCAAAATCAACCCCGCGCACAAGAATGTACTCTCCGTTGTCAATATCATGCACATACATGTTCCTGGGCAGGTATCCCAGCTTGTCATCAAACTCAAAACCGGAATCTTCGTATGAAGTCTTGAGTCCGTAGCCCCAGGCCATAGTCTCGGCCTCCACACGATGAAGCAGGTTGTCGTTACCGCGGCAATACGGGTCAAAAGGCTTGACCTGCTCCACCACATTATCCAGGAAATAGGGAACCTCCTGTATGGTACCGTCCGGATTGTAGTGCATCTCGGCCATAGAGACGGAACGCTGCTCGGCATGAGCGAATGTCTTAAGGTGCATAATGTCATAGTTCAGTCCAAACACATAGCTCTTGCCTTTGTACTCTATTATACCGGGATGATTGCCGCGGGTACGCACTGTATGGTCCATTATGTGACCCTTGTACTCCCAGGGACCTTCCGGACCGTCACTCATGGCATAACCGATACCCTCAGGGCAGCAGGTGGATGCAAACGCCATGTAGTAATGGCCGTCATGTTTCCAGAACCAGGGACCCTCCTGATAATCCTCAATCTTGGGATGCTTCACAATAGGTCCGGCCAATGAAATCATATCCTTGCCCAACTTAACGGAATAGAGTTCCGGGTTACCCCAATACATATAAGCCTGACCGTCATCGTCTATCCATACGGTGGGGTCAATATCATTCCAATGCTCTTTCTGCCATACCAGCGGTTCACCCAGCGGGTCGTGGAACGGACCGTAAGGATGGTCGGCGGTAAGCACACCTATGCCGTGACCGTGAATGGGACAGTACATGTAATATGAACCGTTGGCCTCAACCACCTGTTCCGCCCATGCTCCGTTGTTGCCGTCATAGTACTTGAAGTCATCAAGCGAAGCTACAGGACCGTAATCCTGCCAGTTCACCAAATCGTCCGATACGTAAAGCAGCCAGTCAAACATCTGGAATCCGCGGGCGCCGTCATTATCATGAGTGGTATAAAGATACACCTTGCCGTCTATGACCACCGGAGCCGGATCGGCAGTGAAACGGGTCTGTACCAACGGCATGTTGGCGTGGGCATTGAACTGCCACCAGTCAAGGGTGAACGGCTTCTCTGTCTCACACCTGAACTTGAGATACACATCATGAACTCCTGTCACATTGGTATCTATAAGGTATGTGAATGCTGCGGTGCGGAACCCCGCATTATCGGTGTTAACCGGAACCTTGCAGAACGGCTCACCATCCATATTGTCGGTATAGAACTCAATGGTTCCCTTGCCTTTCTGCTCGCCCACTACTACTACCACGGCTTTCTGGCCGCAATCCCTGAAATCTACAGAACGGACACGAATCCAGTCGCCGTCATCTATGTCAGTTACAAAGTGATCCTTGCCAGCACGGCGATCCACCTTGAGTCCGCGGGACTCGGCCTGCGTCTCGGCCTCCACGCGCTTATAGGGGTCCAGGTTCTTTACGGGAGTCTTAACGCCCTCCTTGGTGAACGGGATGAACGGGAAAGAGCCGTCGGCATTCCACTTGAACTCCTCCACGCAGGCCGAACGGTTGTAACCGCCGCCACCCGGCAGCCCTCCGTTGTGGTAGAACATAAAGTCACGGCCCTTGAAAGTGATGTTGCCGCCGTGTATGGTAAAGCTGTTCTCAGCTTCATTCATTATACGGCCGCGATATGTCCAGGGGCCGTTTATGGTGGGAGCGGTGGAGTAAGCCATGTGCTCGGGCACACCGCCTGCCGGATATGATATGTAATAGGTGCCGTTACGCTTCATCACCCACGGACCCTCCTCATACTGGGTCATCATCTCGTTCTGGCCCTTGGCCCAGTTCATCTTGCTCTGCAGCTCGCCAAAACACTTGGGGTCATGATATCCCGGAACCTCCTGCCAGCCGTTCTTGAACGATACCATATCATCGTTCAACTCGCCGTACCAGAGTCCCTTGTTGCCCCAGAACAGATATGCACGTCCGTTATCATCAACAAACACGGTGGGGTCTATGAATCCGAATCCCTCGGCCAGCGGGCCGCCTATGGCATCGGTCCACGGACCCTGCGGATCATCGGCTACGGCTACGGCCAGAGCATCACCGCCGTTAGCCTTGTTGCAGCAAACATACCAGTACCACTTGCCGTTGCGCTCCACACCCTGACAGGCCCACGCACGCTGTCCCTGACGGGCCCACTTGAATGTTGCGGTGGTAACCTGGGTGCCCAGATAGGTCCAGTTAACCATATCCTCGGTGCTGAACAGCATCCAGTCCTTCATGTTGAAGTCACGGTTGCGGCCGTCCTCATCATGGTCGGTAAAGAGATACACCTTGTCACCATATACAAACGGTGCGGGATCTGGTGTAAAAACAGTGCTGATGATAGGGTTCTGGGCCCATGCCATAACCGGCAGCACAGCCGTAATGGCCAGTAATTGTCTTAAGGTTTTCATACGTTTGGGTTTATTTTATTGTTTGTCTAGGCAAAAGTTTATCAGTTCCTTGTACAGGCGCTGCACAGGCAGCCCCACCACATTGAAATAACTGCCCTCAATGGCCTCCACACCCACATAGCCTATCCACTCCTGGATTCCGTAGGCACCGGCCTTGTCCATAGGCAGACCGCTGTTGACATAGCGGTTTATATCATCGTCGCTCAGATGGCCGAACTTAACCCTGGTAGTCACTGCAAAACTGCGTTCACGCCCGGATGTCATAAGAGTCACGCCGGTTATCACCTCATGCCACCTGCCCGATAACAGATGCAGCATACGCACGGCATCGGCCTTGTCACGCGGCTTGCCAAGCACCTCACCATCTACACACACTATGGTATCGGCTGTAATGACCAGTTCATCGGGAGCCATAGAAGGCCTGTAAGCGGCAGCTTTCTCACGTGATATGTAAAGCGGAATATCCTCACCCTTAAGGTCTTGAGGCCATGATTCGTCAATGCCGCCTTTAACATGAACGGTAAACTCTATACTCAATCCCGACATCAGTTCACGGCGGCGGGGAGAATTGGATGCAAGTATTATCCTATAGGGCAGTTCCATCTTACCAGCCGAATGCGTGTTCATCCTTCATCCATTTGCCCTGCACCTTGAGCACCTGCTCCAGCACATCACGCACGCAGCCTTCACCGCCATTATAGGGTGAAATATATTTGCAAACCGACTGTATCTCCTGGCACGCATCGGCAGGACAGCATGGCAGTCCGCACAATTTCATAACCTGCCAGTCAGGTATGTCATCGCCCATATAGAGAATCTCCTCCGGTTTGAGGCTGTACTTATGGACAAACCGGTTGAAATCATTAAGCTTTATGTTTGAACAGATATAGACATCCTTAATGCCAAGCCCCTCATAACGTTTGCGGATTTCCTCCACGCGGGCACCGGTAATGATGCACAGATGCAGCCCCATCTTCACGGCCAGCTGCATGGCGTATCCGTCCTTTACGTTTACGGTACGCACTGGGTCGCCATCGGGCGAAAGGTTCATAACGGGCTTGCTCAGCACTCCATCCACATCAAAAATCAGGGCACGGATAGAATTAAGGTCGTAGTTTATCATTTCAGGTCCTTGTTTATGTCAATCGAAATAAGTCTGTATAGTTCAGCGTACTCCGGATACTCCTTGAGCAACGCCAGATGCTCCTCCACCACCTTGCGGTCACCACGTACGGCGGGGCCGGTCTGGGCATCATGAGGGGTAATGCTCTCCACCTTGCGTGCGGTCTCGCGCACCAGCGGCAGCATCACACGGAACGACACTCCCTCTGTGGCCAACAAATGCTCTGCAATGGCATACATGTGGTTACTGAAATTGCAAGTAAAAACCGCCGCCAAGTGCAGCTTCTTTCTTCCCTCCGAACTTAAAGGAGTTACGTCGGGCGAAATACTCAACGCCAATTGCCTTATATTGTCCAATGTCCAATCCGATGAGCCTTCAATGAACAGCGGCACCTGGCTCCAGTCTATACTGCTGGCCTTGGAAAAAGTCTGCATGGGATAAAGCACTCCATACTCTAATGCGCCAGCCTCACGCCAGATATCCATAGGCACGCTACCGGCTGTATGCAGAAGCAATGTACCATTAAGGCTCTTTACAATTGCAGGAGCCAATAGCTTGAGGGCATCATCCCTAAGCATCACTATTGCGGCATCAGATACAGGAACAGCCTTGAGATCTGTAATATATGGCACGTCCAAACGGTCAGCCAGGATATGCGCAGACTCCACGGTACGGCTATAGACCACCGTAATCTCATGCCCAGCCTCCAACAATCTTGGACCAAGGCGTGTAGCCACGTTACCTGCTCCTATCAGCGCTATCCTCATACAGATTCAGAACTTGTCCCAATGAACCTTGCCCCACTCTATCTTATCGTCCTCGTAGGGCTTGCGTTCCATATTCTTGTAACCGAATCCCACTATACACAGTGGTTCATATTGCTCCGGAACACCCAGCAACTCTGCCACGTACTGCTTGGTAGATCTGCCGTCGGCACCAAAGCGGCCGCGCTGATGGCACCAGCAGCTGCCCAAACCCAGATCCTCGGCCTGCATCTGCATATCAATCGCAGCGATTGAGCAATCCTCAACCCAACAGTCACTCTTGGTGGGATCACCCAGCACCACTACCGCAAACACTGCCTCGGCCAGAAAGCCCGATCCCATCTCACGGCTCTTGGACAAAGCCTCAAGTATGGCAGGGTCATCGACTGCAATGAACTCCCATCCGCGGTTGTTCTTGGCGGTAGGTGAAATCAGGGCTGCACGCAGAATTGTTTTCTTCTGCTCCTCAGTAAGTTTCTGTGTGGTAAACTTGCGCATGCTGCGGCGCGTTGCTATAAGGTCGCTGAATTTTTCCATATCCCTCTGTTATAATATTGTTGCGAATATAGCAATAAAACAGCGTCCCGCATATACTTTCAAGACTTATTTTGCGTTTAGACTGATGAATGAAACACTTTATGCCATCATTCCCCAAGGTGCGCTTGGCTGCGTTCCTGATTCTTATTGTCTGCATGGCTCTACCCCTGCAGGCACGCCGTGTGCATATCCGCGGGCGTGTCTATGACGAATCGGGGCAGCCGGTGGAACTGGCCACCGTGAACGAGGAGCATACCCTGCATTCGGCAATGACCAACCTGAAGGGCGAGTACTCATTCAACGTCAGCACCCAGTCCGATACCCTGAACCTGGTTTTCCGCATGATAGGCCATGAGACCCGCCGCCGCACTCTCATCAGCCCGCAGGACACGGTTCAGCTGGACGTGATGCTCCCCACATCAAACTACGCCCTTGAGAATGTGGATATAAACGCCACCCGCCGCCGCAGCGACGGAATGCAGGACATCAACCCTGAGGGAATCCGTTTCACAGCCGATGCCAACGGAGGTTCCGTGGAATCCATAATCTCCACCCAGGCCGGCGTAAGCAGCCACAACGAACTGAGCAGCCAGTATAATGTGCGAGGCGGTAACTTTGACGAGAACAGCGTCTATGTGAACGGCACAGAGATACTGCGTCCGCTGCTGGTGCGTGCCGGACAGCAGGAGGGTCTGAGTTTCATCAACCCGGATATGGTGGAGTCCATAAGCTTCTCCACAGGCGGGTTCAGTGTGGCATACGGCGACAAGATGTCATCGGTACTGGACATAACCTACCGCAAGCCGCAGGGATTCGAGTCAGTACTGACAGCCAGCCTGCTTGGAGCCAGTGCATTCGTAGGTGCAGGCAATGACAAGATAAGTTTCTCAGGAAGCGTACGTTACAAGACCACCAGGCAACTGCTTGGCACCCTTGACACCAAGGGCGAATACAACCCCTCATTCACAGATTACCAGACCTACATCTGCTGGACACCGGATACCAGATGGGAGATTGGCCTGATTGGCAATGCCGCCGTGAACAACTACAACTTTACCCCCACAGACCGCAACACCAGTTTCGGCACTGCCAAGAATCCCAAGAGCTTCAAGGTCTATTATGAAGGCTGGGAGAAAGACCGGTTCAACACACTGTTCGGTGCGCTTGACATAAAACGCATAGAGGAGCGTTCTCAATATCGTTTCAACCTGTCTGCATTCAGCAGCCATGAGAGCGAATCGTTCGACATACTGAGCCAGTACTGGCTGGACGAAGGCAGTTCCAGTGAAAGCCTGGCCGTAGGATCGTTCATGCAGCACGCCCGCAACCGCCTTAAATCCACAGTCCTTACCGCATCGTTCAAAGGCAGTCACACCACAGACCGCATTGGCAGCATAAACTGGGGCGTGGAATACCGCCATGAGGCTGTCGATGACCATATGCGCGAATGGGAGATGCGTGACTCCGCCGGCTACACCCTGCCCTACACCCAGACCGGCCCCATGCAGATGATTTACTCACTAAAGTCTGATCACGGCATATCAAACAATAAGGCAGCCGCCTACATCCAGGACACCTACAGGTTTGTGACATCGGCAGGCCTTTTCACCCTGAACGCCGGAGTAAGGGCGGCATGGTGGAGCTGGAACAAAGAGATTACCGTAAGCCCCAGGCTGATGATAGGGTTCACCCCAGCCTTCAACGAGGATTTCACCTTCCGGTTCTCTACCGGAGTATATTACCAGACCCCGTTCTACAAGGAGATAAAGGACACCGTGAACACCGGCGGCATCTACAGCGTCAACTTGAACAAAGACATCCGATCACAACGCTCCATACAATTCGTGCTGGGAGGCGACTATGATTTCCGCGTGTTCAACCGCCCGTTCAAATTCACTACCGAAATCTATTACAAGAAGCTGGACCGCCTCATCCCCTACAACCTGGACAATGTAAGGATTGTTTACTATGGAGAAAACTGCGCTTACGGTTATGCGGCAGGCATTGACATGAAACTGTACGGAGAGTTTGTGCCCGGCACCGCATCGTGGCTCACCTTCTCGCTCATGAGCACAAAAGAGAACATAGGCGGCAAGTGGCTTCCCCGCCCCACCGACCAGATGTACAACCTGTCACTTTACTTTACCGATTATTTCCCACACCGCGAAAACTGGAAAATGTCACTCCGATGCACAATGGCCGACGGCCTGCCGTTTGGACCCACCCACAGCGGCCGTGAGAGACAGACCTTCCGTGCCCCCGCATACAGGCGTGTAGATATAGGCCTGTCATATAAGGTGTTTGATTATGGCCAGCACCCCCACATATACGGAAAAACAGGATTTTTCCAGACCATCTGGGCCGGTGTGGACTGTCTTAACCTGCTGGGCATAAACAACGTCAACTCCTACTACTGGATAACCGACATATCAAACACTCAGTATGCCGTACCCAACTATCTGACCGGCCGCCAGCTAAACTTTAGGATAATAGCCAACATCAGCCGCTGATTCCGGAATTGCTAATGTAAGAATATTTCTCACAGACTCCCGGTATCAGGCCGACGTCTCACCTATACTTTGAAGCCATCAATCAGGTCTTGAATTCCGGCGCCCGTTAAGGAGATTTTTTTCTCCCCTTAAGGGAAAATTTTTCTCCCCTTAAGGGGCGCTGATTTTTCATCCTCATTGACGATACAAAGATATAACCCGGACATTGCGGTTTTAGAATAACCGGCATTTTTTTTGTAAATATTTTTAATCCATAAAAGACACACGTTCCTGAAAAAGTTGACCACTTTACACGTTCTCCAAGCGTTTCGCGTTTCAGCGTTTCAGTTAAAAATCATGCCAATAATACCCCAAAAAAACTTCTATATTTATATATAAATATAGAGTTAAATTTTGACCTTTTTATATCCATCATATTTAACTGAAACGCTGAAACGCTGAAACGCTTGCCACTCTAGGCTCGCTCTAGGCTGCTTCTAGGCATACTCTAGGCTCGCTCTAAGCTTACTCAATGAGTATGGGTAGAGTATGGGAAGGGTATGCCAAGGGTATGCCTAGAGTATGGGTAGAGTATGGGTAGAGTGATAGTAAAACGAAGTTGATAACAAGATAATATGAAGTTATTCCATATGTCTGTAAACCTTCCTGACTGAGCCGTCGGAGCGTTGTTCTATGAGAAGGCCGTCAGGAGCGGTCAGGGTGTGCCCCTGCAGATTGTAGTATCTGTTTTGTATATCCTTGCTGTCTTCTTTTGGGGTTTCTACGGCTGTCCCTTCACTGTCTATCATGAAAATGAAAGTGCTCAGGCTGCGGCCGGGTATGCTTATGGTCAGCTCCTGCACCGGCTCATCTATTGCTATGGGAGTTTCTATGCAAAGTGATTCATTTGATGTGGACTGCACCTGGACACCACTCTTAACATTGTACGGGAACTTGAACTTAAGGTCAAAGCCTGTCTTCATGGTGTCTATTGCCATTACTATTATGGAATCACCCTTGATATAGGCTGTTGTCTCAAAATAGTTGTTGGTCTTGGGGGTTACGGTGGATGTTACTCCCAGACGTGTGGAACCCGTAACGTACTTTGAAAAATGTGACATCACGTATGCGCGGGGCAGCAGTCTGTTCTTGGTGTTGCCCGGATTGTATTTTTCTTCACCCGTACCTACAAACGCCCAATGGGCACGCATATACCAGTAGATATAGGCGGTACAGCCTGCCTGCATGCATTCATTCACCTCTTCGGCAAACAGAAGCTGTTCATGCCAGTTGGGCAGGCGGCTGATATTGTCTGTAACCGAGTGTTCGGTCATCCACACCTCCTTTCCGTACTTGGCGGCCAGCACGGCAGCATCTTTCATATTGCCGTCATCCAATGGCGGATGTCCGTAAAGATGGCCGGCAATGATGTCTATCTGCTCACGAGCCACCGGATCATTCAACAGCTTGTTGGAATATTTAGGGTCAAAGCCCAGAGGCTCGGCACTGATAAGCCGGACTCCTTTATAAGTATCGCGGTCCAGCTGATGGGCGTAATCCCTTACCAGCTTGAGCTGTTGTTCGGGGGTATATAGGCAACCCGAATAATCCACCCACCAGTCAGGCTCATTCTGAATGGATACAGCGTCCACTGCCACACCTTTTGATTTCATGTATTTAAGGAATGTGTTGAGCCACGGAAAGAACTTGTCATAGCAATCCTCGCGCAGCTGACCGCGCTGATTACCCTGACTGTCACTCTTGCCTCCCTGTGCGGTACCGTTGGTCTTGTAGTCTCCGGGAGGTGACCATGGAGTACCAAACACTATGCCGCCACGGTCCTTGACTATCTTGGCCGAAGGTACTGAACCCTGCCAGTCATATGGTGTGTCCCAATAGTTCCACTCGGGAACCTTGACATCGCCTTCAAAGTTGGGAGAAATCTCCATGCGCATAATGTTGAGACCTATCTTTGATGTAGGTCCGTAAAGCAGTCTTACCGGCTGGGTATCGGTACCGAGCGGACACATGGCCCCGTCACATGCGGCGGCACCGAATCCGGTGACGGTCTGATACCGGGTGTCCCTGACCGTGACAGTTATGCGCAATGCGTGTGCGGCTGTGAATACCGCAAGCGCAGCAATGGAAACCAGAATACGTTTCATCTGTAAATAATGTTTCTTTTTTTGACAAAGATAGTACAAGACAGGCTTTGTTGCTGTAAAACATGTTGGTATTTTAAGTTGTTTTCTTTTTTTTAGTATAAGGTATATTTAGTACCTTTGTGTGCTTTTAGCAAAAGGGCGTTGATTTAGCATCAGACAAGTAACTAACAATAATTTCAAAAACAATTATGAAACCATCACACATTGAGCATCTCGGCATAGCCGTTACCTCTCTGGAGGAGACCATGCCTTTCTTTGAGTTTTTAACAGGCAGCAAGTGCTACAGCATTGAGGTTGTAGAGGACCAGAAGGTAAAGACCGCTTTCTTTAAGGTTGGTCAGACCAAGATTGAGCTCCTGGAGCCCACAAGCCCCGAGTCAACAATCGCCAAATTCATTGAGAAGAACGGCGGCAAGGGTGGCATCCACCACGTTGCTTTCAATGTAGAGAACACAGCTGAGGCCCTTAAGGAGGCTGAGGCAGCCGGCATCCGTCTTATCGACATGCAGCCCCGCAAGGGAGCTGAAAACCTGATGATAGGATTCCTCCACCCCAAGAGCACATGCGGCGTGCTGACAGAACTTTGTGAACAACCCAAATAAGTGATATAGAAAATGGATAACAGCAAGCTTCAGAAGCTGGTAGACAAGCGCGCCCAGGCAATGGCCGGCGGCGGCGAAAAAGCTGTTGAGAAGCATCACGCAAAAGGCAGCTACACTGCCCGTGAGCGCATAAACATGCTTCTTGACGAGGGATCATTTGAGGAGGTCGATATGTTCCTGACCCACCGTTGCACTGACTTCGGTATGGACAAGAAGGTATTCCTGGGTGACGGCGTAGCCGTAGGTTCAGGTACCATTGACGGCCGTCTGGTATATGTATTTGCACAGGATGCCACAGTCATAGGCGGTTCTCTGTCAGAGACCATGGCACAGAAGATATGCAAGGTCATGGATATGGCCATGAAGATGGGTGCTCCCATCATCGGTCTGAACGATTCAGGCGGTGCACGTATCCAGGAGGGCGCATGCGCTCTGGCAGGTTACGCCGAGATATTTGAGCGTAACATCCTGGCATCGGGCGTGGTTCCCCAGATTTCAGTCATTTTCGGCCCCTGCGCCGGCGGTGCTGTTTACAGCCCTGCCCTGACTGACTTCATAATGATGACCGAGCAGAACTCATACATGTTCATTACCGGACCTAAGGTTGTAAAGAGCGTTACCGGTGAGGACGTTACTGTTGAGCAGCTGGGCGGTGCCCGCGTTCACGCCACCAAGTCCGGTGTGACTCATTTTGTGGCTGCCACAGAAGATGAGGCCATGCAGGAGATCCGCCGTCTCATAAGCTTCATCCCGCAGAACAACATGGAGGAGCCTCCCGTAAAGGAGTGCAAGGATGACCCCGCACGCTTGGAGGATGCCCTGAACTCTATGGTTCCCGATGATCCCAACAAACCTTACGATATGAAGAACATCATCTACTCTATAGTTGATGACGGTGACTTCATGGAGGTACACAAGGATTATGCCAAGAATGTTATCTGCGGTTTTGCCCGTTTCAACGGCCGCTCAACCGGTATCATAGCAAACCAGCCCAACTGGCTGGCAGGCGTGCTTGACTGCGACGCTTCACGCAAGGCTGCCCGCTTTGTACGTTTCTGCGACGCATTCAATATCCAGATCCTCACTCTGGTCGATGTACCCGGATTCCTGTGCGGTACAGGTCAGGAGTATGCCGGTATCATCGATCACGGCGCAAAGCTGATGTTCGCTTACGGCGAGGCTACAGTTCCAAAGGTAACCGTTACAGTACGTAAGTCATACGGCGGCTCACACATCGTTATGAGCTGCAAGCAGCTGCGCGGTGACTTGTGCTACGCATGGCCCAATGCCGAGATAGCAGTAATGGGTGCCAGCGGTGCCGTAGGTGTACTGGAAGCCAAGGCTCTCAAGGCCATCGAGGATCCTGAGGAGAAGAAGAAATTCATTGCCGAGAAGGAGGCCGAGTACAAGGACAAGTTCGCTTCTCCCTACCAGGCAGCCAACCGTGGTTATATTGACGATGTTATTGAGCCGCGTTACACACGCGCCCGCATCATTCGCGGCTTTGAGCAGTTGCAGACCAAGCGCCTGACCAACCCGCTCAAGAAGCACAGCAACATTCCACTCTAAAAGCCAGAGTCTATGATGACACCATTAGTAATAAACTGGTCACACGTCTGGATGGTAACCGGACTGGGATTCTGCATGGTAATCCTGCTTCTGGTCGTGCTCATCTTCATTCTGAAGCTGCTCGGTGCAGTTGTCAGCAATGCAGTGAAAGTGCCCAAGGCAGCTGAGCCAAAGGCAATCTCCGCTCCCGCTCCCCAGGCCGCTCCGGCAGCTGCCAAGGCATCGGCCGATGATGACCTGGCAGCCATAGCAATGGCTCTGCACCTGTACTTCAACGGAGTACATGACGTGGAACCCACTGAGATTCATATCAAGAGAGTAGAGCGTTCAGGTTGGAACTCCAAGCTCTACGGAATGAACAACTTGCATCGTTAATTTAGCAATATGAAGGAATTCAAATTTTCAATAGACGGCAACCAGTACAATGCAGCCGTCAACGAACTTGAAGACAACTTTGCCGAGGTTTCAATCAACGGCAAGACCTACAAGGTAGAGTTAGAGAAGGAGGAGGCCCCTGCAGCCGCAGCTGTACGCCGTCCCGCCGCTGCCGCAGCTCCTGCAGCAGCTGCTCCTGCCGGCCTGATGACCGTAAAGTCACCGCTGCCCGGTTCAATCGTGAAGGTACTCGTCAAGGCCGGTCAGGCTGTTAAGAAGGGCGATGTACTGCTCACTATGGAATCAATGAAGATGGAGAACAACGTTACCGCCGAGGCCGACGGTACAGTAAAGGCCGTTTATGTAGAGCCCGGCAAGACCGTTATGCAGGATGACAAACTGCTTGACCTGGAGACTGCAGCCGTAGCTGCCGCTCCCGCACCTGCTCCCGCCCCCAAGGCAGAGGCCCCCAAGGCCGCTCCTGCTCCCAAGGCAGAGGCTCCCAAGGCTGCCGATGTTCCCGCAGGCGGTTACAAGGTAACCAGCCCCCTGCCCGGTTCAGTAATCAAGGTTCTGGTTCAGGAGGGTCAGGATGTCAAGAAAGGTGACACACTGCTCACTCTTGAGAGCATGAAGATGGAGAACGCCGTTATGGCAGACCGTGACGGTAAGGTAACCAAGATTGCCGTTACCGCAGGTCAGAACGTCATGCAGGAGGATCTGCTCCTGATTCTTGGATAAACATCATTTCAAAAACAGAAAGAAATGGGTGATATTCTTGAATTCTTTGAGCAGATGGGCTTCATGAACATGACCCTGCAGCAAGGAATCATGCTCCTTCTGAGCTTCTTCCTGCTGTTCCTGGCCATCAAGAAGCAATACGAGCCGCTCCTGCTGCTCCCCATCGCATTCGGTATGCTGCTTACAAACCTGCCCGGTGCAGGAATGTATCATTCAGAACTCTGGACAGCATTCCTTGACGCTAACAGCCCCGCCTATCACAGCTATGGCACTATCATGCGTGAGGGTGGTCTGCTGGACATTCTTTATATAGGTGTAAAAGCCGGTGTCTATCCCTGCCTCATCTTTATGGGCGTAGGCGCCATGACCGATTTCGGTCCGCTGATTGCCAACCCCAAGAGCCTGCTCCTGGGTGCTGCCGCTCAGCTGGGTATCTTCCTGACATTCCTTGCAGCCAACTCAATGGGCTTCACCGAGGCTCAGGCCGGCTCAATAGGTATCATAGGTGGTGCCGACGGTCCTACATCTATCTTCCTGACATCTAAACTGGCCCCTGAGCTGTTAGGCCCCATCGCCATCGCAGCCTACTCTTACATGGCCCTTGTTCCCGTGATCCAGCCGCCTATCATGCGTGCGCTGACCACCAAGAAGGAGCGTGCCATCAAGATGAGTCAGTTACGTCCCGTAAGCAAGACTGAGAAGATCATATTCCCTATTGCCATCACAACCATCGTGGCTCTAATACTGCCCGATGCCGCTCCTCTTATAGGCTGCCTCATGCTGGGTAACCTGGCTAAGGAGTGCGGTGTTGTAGACCGTCTGAGCAAGACCATGCAAAACGAGCTGATGAACATCGTGGTCATCTTCCTGGGTCTCACCGTAGGTGCAACCGCCACAGCCAGTTCATTCCTTGACTGGAGCACAATCAAAATCATGGTAATGGGCGTAGTAGCATTCGGTTGCGGTACCGCCGGCGGTATCCTGCTTGCCAAGCTGATGAACCTCTTCTCAAAGGAGAAGATCAATCCGCTTATCGGTTCTGCAGGTGTATCGGCCGTTCCTATGGCTGCCCGTGTATCACAGCAGGTTGGCCAGGAGGAGAACCCCAGCAACTTCCTGCTCATGCATGCCATGGGCCCGAACGTTGCAGGCGTCATCGGCTCCGCAGTAGCTGCCGGAATTCTCCTCACTATGCTCGGATAATTCCAATTGAAAATTGAGAATTGAAAATTGAAAATGATAAAAAGGGTTCGGAAAAATTTCCGAACCCTTTTTAATGTCGCGGGCTTTACGCAGGTATATTACGCAGGTTCTGCGTATTAATTCTCAATTTTCAATTCTCAATTTTCAATTGTTACGGTATAACTACCGTAGGTTTGAAAGTCTTAGCCTCCTCGGGGGTAACCTGGGCATAGGCGATAATGATGACGGTATCGCCAATTGAGACCAGTCGGGCGGCAGCACCGTTCAGGCAGATGCACTTGGAACCGCGTTCACCCCGGATAACATATGTAACCAGGCGGGCACCGTTGGTGACATCCACCACATGAACCTGCTCGCCGTCAATAATGCCTGCGGCATCCATCCAGTTACCATCTATAGTTATGCTGCCAATGTAGTTGATATTGGCATCGGTCACCTTAACACGGTGAAGCTTTGATTTAAGTACGGTAAGCAGCATTATTCCTTATATTTGATGTTATCAATAAGTCTTACCTTTCCGCAGTGGACGGTAACGCAACCTACAATATAGTCTGTAGCATCCCAGTTATCCACCGGCTGGAGAGTACGTCCGTCTACAATCTCATAATACTCAACCTCCAGGCCATTATAGGAGTTGATAGTGTCAATCACATGCTTGCGTGTTGACTTAAGCGTGTGATGCCTGGCATAGTAGCGGCTCTCAAACAGTGTACGGGAAATATTGGCGGCAAGCTTGCGCTCGGCCTTGCTCAGGAGCATATTACGTGAACTCAGGGCCATACCGTCCTCCTCGCGGACAATGGGGCAACCCACAATCTCAATCTTAAGGTCAAGCTGACGGACCATCTCACGTATTATGGCCAGCTGCTGGAAATCCTTCTCGCCAAAATATGCACGGTCCGGCTCAACGGCATAAAAAAGCTTGCTCACAATCTGAGCCACGCCGTTAAAGTGTCCGGGGCGGTTGGGACCCTCCATGACCTTGTCAAGAGGTGTGAAATCAAACGTGCGGGTATCGGGTTCCGGATACATCTCCTGGACCGACGGGGCAAAAACGAACTGCGCACCTACCTTATCAAGCAGTTGGCAATCTGCCTCCATAGTACGCGGATAGTTCTTGAGATCGTTCTTATCGTTGAACTGGGTGGGATTCACAAAATCACTCACCACGGTGATGTCATTCTCTGCTACCGAGCGGCGCACCAATGAAGCATGCCCCTCATGAAGAGCCCCCATGGTAGGCACCAGACCTACAGTCTTTCCTGATTCGCGACCAGTCTTAAGAGCCTCCTTCAGTTCCTTAACCGTTGTTATTACCTGAATCATAATACAATTGAAAAAGTTCGCAAAATAAGTGAATATTTATGGGATTTCAAAAGTTTACGCCAATCTGCTTGCCAAATTGCGCATTTTTTTCTATATCTTTGCATAATAATTGAAATCGACACTCTATGAGCGAAAAGAAAATCCTGATCATTGCCGATCAGATCTCGCCATTCGTGGCGCAGTCTCCAATGGCGGATTACTGCAGGCAGCTGCCTCAGAGCATCCAGGAATTGGGTAACGACATCCGCACCTTCATGCCCAAATGGGGTAACATAAACGAGCGCCGCAACCAGCTGCACGAGGTCATACGCCTGTCAGGAATGAATCTGATTATAGACGATACGGACCATCCGCTCATAATAAAGGTGGCTTCACTTCAATCGGCCCGCATTCAGGTCTATTTCATAGACAATGAGGATTATTTCCAGAACCGCCTGCAGGTAACTGATAAAGAAGGCATTGAGTACCAGGACAATGACGAGCGTACCATCTTCTTTGCCCGTGGCGTGCTGGAGACAGTCAAGAAACTGCGCTGGAACCCGGACATCATCCACTGCCATGGATGGTTGTCGGCACTTATTCCGCTCTATGTAAAGACAGCCTATCGCGAGGAGCCGGCATTCCGCGAATCCAAGATAGTATATTCGCTGTACGACCAGGCCTTCAAGCAGGATTTCCATGACAAATATCCGGAGATACTGCTCACCAAGGACATGACAGCCACTGACGCAGGCTCTTTCCAGACACCAATTGATTACAATTCGGTCATGAAAAAGGCCATTGAGTTCTCGGACGGCATTATTTGCAACTCACCTTCAGTAGATCCTTCTCTCCCGGCATTTGCCAAGGAAAAAGGAATCAAGGTCCTGGATGGCGACGCCAGCAGTGCCCAAACAATAAACGATTTCTATAGCACAATCTGATTATTCTATGAATATCAAGAATACAGTTTGCAGTCTTCTTGCAATCCTGTTCCTCATATCATGTGACGACAACACATCCAAGCTAGGTACATCACTGACTCCGGATGATGATGCCATAACGGTCATCAAAGACTCCTGTTATGCAACATCCCGTACCATTCCGGCATCGGATTCACTTATTATCATGACATCACAGTGTAACCTGGGCCAGTTCACCGAACAGGCCAGCGGATCTACACTTAAGGCCGGATATCTGACACAGTTGGGTTGCATGGAGAACTTCAGTCTACCGGATTCCGTCTATGGTATAGGCAATCATTTCTTTCCGCAATGGTTCATTGATACAATAGGTGACCAGAAACCGTATTACGCCGAACTGAAGCTATATTACAAAAGCTATTTCGGTGATTCAACCAATACCATTAAGATAGAGGTTTTCCCATTGGACAAAATGCTTGACGGGAACACCGTATATTACCCGGATACAGACCCGTCACTGTTTTGTGACCTTCAGCAAAGACCATTGGCCAGCGTAACAGTTTCAGGTTGGAACCTGCAGGAATATGATTCCATCCGCTCATCTTCAAATCATTATCCTACCATTACAATCCCGCTGCCGGATTCCATTGCAAAAAAAATCCTGGAATCATATTATAACCCTGAAACCAGGCACTATTTTTCGGATGCCACATCGTTTATGGAGAATATAATCAAAGGTCTCTATATAAGATGCACACAGGGTGACGGCACCATCTTCTATATAGACAGGACCATTCTTGACGTTAATTTCAAATACATCAACTACGATGATGATGAACCCAAGATGGAATCGCTCATGGCCGAATTCTACGGAAACAAGGAGGTCATACAGTTCAACTGTTTCAAATGGACCGGTCTGGAAGCTCAGTTGGCCGACAATGACTTTACCTGGATAAGGACTCCGTTCGGACTTTTGACCGAAATCACGCTCCCTATAGATGATATGCGTGACGATCAGTATGTCCTGAATGCGGCACAACTGTGCCTGTCAACCGCAAACACCCCATCCAGCAGGTTCAAGCCGTCATATCCGTCCATACTGATGCTTATCCGCAAGGACATAATGCAGTCTTTCTTTGGAAAGAACAGCAACATTGACAATTCCCAGTCTTACGCAGCAAGCTACTCATCCAAGTACGGCACATATACATTTGACAATATTGCCGCTTTGGTTGAGAAAGCCTACAACGATAGGTTGAATTGGCTTGAGGACAACAACATGAAACTTGACGACCAGGGAAAACAGGCCTACCAGGTGGCATACCCCGATTGGAACAAGGTAATCCTGATTCCCGTAACGGCCAACACCAGTTCCACCAGCACAGTAATAAGCTACAGCCTGGACATAAGGATGCATCAGGTCAAGCTGTTGGGCGGTCCCAACAACAAGATCAAGATCAAGACCATACGCTCAAGATTTTGAATATTTGAGAATAAAAAAAGGGGTTCAAATTTGAACCCCTTTTTTTATTCTCAAATTACTTGTTCTTGGGCTTCTCGGCCGCAGCCTTGAGTCGAGCCACCTTCTTTTCAAGTGCCTGGATCTTCTTGTCCTGGTTGCTGATGGTGGTCTGGAAGGCGTTGAGTTCCTCAGTGTCAATATCCTGAGGCAGAGCCCAGTTCACTCTCTGCAGGAAATCGCCCAGAATGTTCATGTAGTTGGTGAAAGCATCGTAAGGTGATTCATAAATTCCACGGTCCATTGACACCGCGTTGTTCTTGGTTGTCATGAAGCGGAAATTGTTGCTGGCCTGCAGATAGTCCCAGTCCTGACGGATATGCCTGTCATTTGCCAGAATAACACGCTCGCCAATAGAATAGAGCTTATTGAATGCCTCACGCTGCATCACGTTACCGAGCCAGCAGCTTATGTCGCGCTCCTCATCGTTCCATGACATTGGGTAAGGAACCTCAATAGATGAAACAGACTTGTGTGTCTTTATTACCTCCGACGGAGTCTGGAATCCAATGCCACGCTCCTTTGCTGCAGCAGGCAGATTGCCCAGGAATTCAAGAATATTTGAACTGAGCGGCTGATAAATACCAAGCGCGCAAAGTTCCATGAATATGTTGAACACGCCATCCTCCTCGGGACTCTGTGCTATCCAGTCCATGTACTTGTCGGCCATAAGGGGATATGCCTCCCATGACGGATTGGAGAACCTGAGGCTTATGTCATCCGACAGCTTATAGTCACGGGTAAACACCTTAAGGTTGGGGTTCAGGGCACAGTGATACAGGTAGTGCGGACTCTTCCAGCCCAGAATGTGCTTGGCACCCTCGGTAAGCATTCCCTTGAATCCCATATCGGCCACAAGACCGCCTATCTCATCGTCATAGATAAGGCTGGAGTTGCGGAAAATCCTGGGCTTCTGGCCGAACAGCTGGTTAATCTTATCCACCTGACGCTTCACCTCCTCACGGAACGACTGCTCACCATTGGGGGCAAGCGAAGCCAGACCATGGGAATAAGGCTCTGCAATAAACTCCACACATCCTGTCTCATTCAGTTCCTGCAGCAGGTCAATAACCTGAGGAGCATATCGCTCCAACTGCTCCAGGCCCACGCCGGACAGCGAAAGGGCAACCTTGAACGCACCATCGCTCTTAAGGGCCATGTCAATCAGGGTCTTGAGAGCCGGTATGTATGAGTTCTCGGCTATGTTCGATATACTCGTCTCGTTGGCATAGTCATCGTAATAATAATGGTCTGTGCCTATGTCAAAGAAACGGTAACGCTTGAGATGGATTATCTGATGAATCTCAAAATACAGACAGATTGTTTTCATATCGTGATTCTTTTTTTATTCCACATTATTTGATTCCCAGCAGTTTCTTGTAGCGTGCCAGAATACGCTCGCCCACCTTGTCCCAGGTAATGGCATCGACCTCCTTCTTGCCCTCCACCTTGAGGTACTCATAGAGTGCCGGATAGTTGCAGATGGAGTAGATGGCATCGGCCATGGCGTGTATGTCCCAGTAATCCACCTTAATGCACTTGTCCAGGATCTCGGCACAGCCGGACTGCTTGGAGATGATGGTGGGAACCTCGCACTGCATGGCCTCCAGAGGTGAAATTCCGAAGGGTTCCGATACAGAAGGCATGATATAGACATCGCTGGCCTTGAGGCACTCATACACCTGCTTGCCTTTCATGAATCCCGGGAAATGGAAACGGTCGGCAATGCCGCGGTCAGCAGCCATCGTTATCATGGCGTTCATCATATCGCCGCTTCCTGCCATGCAGAACCTGATGTCATGGGTGCGCTTAAGCACCAATGCAGCGGCCTCGACAAAATACTCCGGACCTTTCTGCATGGTGATACGACCCAGGAAAGTGACCACCTTCTCATGCGGTTTCTTTTGCGGGACAATATCCTGAATCTCCTGCGGCAGCGGTTCAACGGCATTATGCATGGTCGATACCTTGCGCGGGTCCTGATGATATTTGTTGATGACAGTCTGGCGGGTAAGCTCACTCACGCACATGATGTGGTCGGCATAATCCATACCGTTCTTCTCTATGGCATATACGGTGGGATTCACGTTGCCGCGGCTACGGTCAAAGTCCGTTGCATGAACATGAATCACCAAAGGCTTGCCGCTCACCTGCTTGGCATGAATGCCGGCAGGATAAGTGAGCCAGTCATGCGAGTGGATAATGTCAAACTCCTTGGTCCGCGCCACCACGCCGGCCACTATTGAATAGTTGTTTATCTCCTCGTGAAGGTTATCGGGATAACGTCCCGAAAACTCTATGCAACCCAGGTCATTCGTGTAGAGATTGCTGAAATCGGAGTATATATGGTCACGGAAACGGTAATAGTCCTCACTGTCCATCCACGGATAACGCTCCTTAAGCACACTGTTGTCAGGGTTGCGCCATACCACGGGAACCGTATTCATACCCACAATCTTCATGAAGCTCTGATCCTCATCGCCCCACGGCTTGGGCAGGCAGAAAGTTATATCCACATTCCCCTGGTTGGCCAGTCCTCTTGTCAATCCGAAGCTGGCTGTTCCCAATCCGCCCAGGATATGGGGCGGGAACTCCCAGCCGAACATCAGTACTCGCATATCTATTTATTGAAATTCATTAATCATCTTGATGGTTCTCAGTATCTCCGCAACATTCATTGCGAATGATACGGCTCCACGCCCCTTGAACGGAGGATTGCCGTCAAACAGTTCAGGAAGCGAGCCGATGCAGTGCGATGTCATCTCATCCTCATATCCTATCATCTGACGCTCCACGAATGAAAGGCCACTCATCTTGAACACCTTAAGGTAAGCCTCAAAGTAGAATCCAGCCAGCCAAGGCCATGCTGTACCCTGATGATAGGCATAGTCACGCTCACGCTGCGGACCCACGTAGTTGGGATTGTAGCCCATGCTCTTGGGGCTTAGTGAACGCAGGCCCTTGGGAGTAAGAAGTTCCTTGGTTACAATATCCACAACAGCCTTCTGCTGCTTCAGATCAAGCGGAGAGTAATCCAGCGCGACAGCGAATATCTGGTTGGGACGCACGCTCCAGTCGGGCGCATCCTTATCGACATAATCAAACAGATATCCGTACTGGTTCAGGAAGGTCTTTACGAAAGCCTTGCCGGTATTTGCAGCCAGCGTCTCCAGACGTTTTGAATAATCAGGCTTGCCGAATTCCCGCGTCAGGTCCGCCACAAACATAAGTGCGTTGTACCACAAAGCGTTTATCTCTACCACATAGCCGGTACGCGGAATCACCGGCACACCGTTTGCGGTGGAGTTCATCCATGTGGAGGCTTTCTCCTTGCCGTTGATATGCACCAGTCCGTTGCTGTGCAGGAAGAAATTGTAGTGACGGTTATGACGCAGGAAATCCATTATCTCCGTAAGCAGCTTTCCGTACTTGTTCCATGCCTGCTCTCTCGATGTATATTTGGCATACTGCTGTATAGCCCATACAGCCCACAGCAGCACATCAGGATGCTCTATCTCATAGATCTGGAGCTTACTGGGCACACCTTTGATAAAGTCACGTATGGCCTCCTGTGCGGTATTCATCACACTCTCAAACTCACTAACTTCTTTCAGGGACAGCGTAAGTCCCGGCAGCGAAATGAACATGTCACGTGCACGGCACTTGAACCACGGATAACCGGCCAACACATAATGGTGACCGCCCACCTTGTTGTGGAACTGGTGTGCAGCGTTCTTGAGGCAGTGATAGAAATTGTCACGCGGGGTACGCTCATTGGCCTCGACCGTAAAGGTACGTTTCAGGCCCTTGGTCTTTACCTCTGACAGACCGGCCGAGAACACAATGCTCTCACCTTTCTTTATAGGCATTTCAAAATAGCCGGGCACGTAGAGGTCCTCATTGAACTCATATCCGCGCTCAAGCTCCTTGGAATACTCGAACTTGCGGTACCAGTCAGGACGGAAAACAAACTCATTCTCCTTACTGAACTGCATGTACAGCTCCGGGTATCCGGGATACATGGAGGTCTTAATTCCGTTCTCCACCATTTCATAGTCCCGGCGGGCGTTGCTGTTCTCATGCGTGAACTGCCGCACGCTGCGGAACGCCAGGAACGGCTGAAAACGCAGAGTAGTCTCCGAATGGCAGTCCATAAGTGTATATCGTATAAGTATGCGGTTTTCATTATGCTCAAACAACTTCTCTTTCTTGAGCAGCACACCACCTACGCGATATATGGTAGTAGGTACCTTGTCGCAGTTGAACTCACGTATGTACTTATGACCCTTGGGGCTGAAATTATACCCCCAGTACTGGTGCAGGCCCAGGTTGAACTCTGCCCCGTGCTGTATGACCGTTTCGTCCAGAGAAGACAGCAGGACATGGTTTTCATCGTCCAGCTCAGGCAGCGGCACCACAAGCAGGCCGTGGTACTTACGGGTGTTGCAATCCACAATGGTAGTGCAGTGATATGCCCCTGAACGGTTAGTACGCAGAATCTCTCTGGGAAGCGTCTCTTCCAGATTGGTCATCAGGGTCTTTTCAAAACGCAGATAGCTCATTATTATGTATAAATACTTATTTGTTATCCGATATTTCTGCAAATAAATGCAAAATCTCAGTCCTTTATTAAAATTAGTAAACACAAATATAAAGACAAAAAACTTTAATTGGTAACTTTGCCCGACAAAAAACAGGATTGTACAGAAAAATACTTAGATATGAACAGGATTGTATCCAAACAACAGTTTTCAGAGAATGTATTCAAGTTCGAGGTCGAGGCTCCGCTCATAGCAAAATCACGCAGGGCAGGCCACTTCGTAATCATCAGGATTGGAGAGAAAGGCGAACGTATTCCGCTTACAATTGCTGACTCCGACGTAAAGCGCGGCACCATCACATTGGTAGTACAGCGCATAGGCCTGTCAACCAACCGTCTCTGCAAACTTGAAGTTGGTGATATGATCACTGATGTGGTAGGTCCTTTGGGCCAGGCCACCCATATTGAAAACTTCGGTACAGTTCTGTGCGCCGGCGGCGGTGTAGGCACAGCCCCCATGCTCCCCATCATCAAGGCCCTGAAAGAGGCCGGCAACAAGGTGATAGCAGTTCTTGCAGGCCGCACCAAGGAGCTCATTATACTTGAGGATGAGGTACGCAAGTATGCCGATGAGACCATCATCATGACCGATGACGGATCATACGGCAACAAGGGTGTCGTAACCGTAGGTATGGAACAGGTAATAAACCGCGAGAAGGTTGACAAGTGCTTTGCCATAGGCCCCGCCATCATGATGAAGTTCTGCTGCCTGCTCACTCAGAAATACAACATCTCTACCGATGTATCACTCAACACCATAATGGTGGACGGTACCGGTATGTGCGGTGCCTGCCGTGTAAGCGTAGGCGGCAAGACCAAGTTCGTATGCGTGGATGGTCCGGAATTTGACGGTCACGAAGTTGACTGGGACGGCATGATGAAGCGTATGGGCGCATTCAGGGATATTGAGCGTGAGGAGATGAAGAAACTTGAGGAATCAGTTGCTGCTGCCGCTCCTGCTGATGAAAAAGCAGCTTGCGGCTGTGGCAGCAAGGCTAAGGCAGAGGTAGAGCCCATTGAGGTTCTGACTGACCGCAACGCCCAGTGGAGAGTCGATCTGCGCGGCACAATGAAACCCAAGGACCGCACAGCAATAGAGCGCTGCGTAATGAACGAGCTGGCACCTGACTACCGTCGTCACAGCCGCCGCGAGGAGGTTAACCAGGGGCTCACTGAAGAGCAGGCCCTGCTGGAGGCCAAGCGCTGCCTTGACTGCGCAAACCCGTCCTGCATGGAAGGCTGCCCCGTAAACATCGAGATTCCTTCTTTCATCAAGAATATAGAGCGCGGCAACTATCTGGCCGCCGCCAAGGTGCTAAAGCATACCAGCGCCCTACCCGCCGTCTGCGGCCGCGTCTGCCCGCAGGAGAAGCAGTGTGAGAGCAAGTGCATACACCTCAAGATGGGTAAGAAACCGGTTGCCATCGGTTACCTGGAGCGTTTTGCTGCCGATTACGAGCGCGAGAGCGGCAATATATCGGTACCTGAGGTTGCAGCACCCAACGGCAAGAAGATAGCTGTCATCGGCTCAGGTCCTTCAGGTCTGTCATTTGCAGGCGATATGGCCAAGCTTGGTTATGATGTAACCGTGTTCGAGGCCCTGCACGAGATTGGCGGTGTGCTCAAGTATGGTATCCCCGAGTTCCGTCTGCCCAACAAGATTGTTGATGTGGAGATTGAGAACCTGCAGAAGATGGGTGTCAAGTTCGTAAAGGACTGCATCGTAGGTAAGACCATAAAGGTAAGCGAGCTCGAGGCTGAAGGTTACAAGGGCATATTCGTAGGTTCAGGTGCCGGTCTGCCCAACTTCATGAACATTGAGGGTGAGAACCTTATCAATATAATGTCATCAAACGAGTATCTGACCCGCGTCAACCTGATGGATGCCGCCAGCCAGGAGTCCGATACCCCCGTAACATTCGGCAAGAAGATGATGATAGTTGGTGGCGGTAACACCGCTATGGACTCTGTCCGCACCGCCCTGCGTCTGGGTGCCGAGCGCGCCATGATAGTTTACCGCCGCAGTGAGGAGGAGATGCCCGCCCGTCTGGAGGAGGTCAAGCACGCCAAGGAGGAGGGTGTAGAGTTCATGACCCTGCACAACCCCATCCGCTATATCGGCGATGAGAACGGTCGCGTAAAGCAGGCTGTCCTGGAAAAGATGGAGCTTGGTGAGCCCGATGCAAGCGGCCGCCGCAGCCCCGTTCCAACAGGTGAGACCATCACAATCGATGTAGATATGGTAATAGTAGCAGTAGGCGTATCCCCCAACCCCATCGTTCCCAAGTCAATCGAAGGACTGGAGCTGGGCCGCAAGAACACCATCGCCGTAAACGACAACATGCAGTCATCAATACCTACAATCTTTGCAGGTGGTGATATTGTCCGCGGAGGCGCTACCGTAATCCTTGCTATGGGTGACGGCCGCAAGGCTGCCGCTTCCATGCACGCAGAGCTCTCAAAGTGAGAATTGAAAATTGAGAATTGAGAATTGAGAATTGTAAGAAGAGGCCGACTAAAAAAATTTTAGTCGGCCTCTTCTTATCCTAAAGCCCAATATTTAATACCAACCTATAACAACTTTATCTGCTATTCCGTTTTTATATAAGGAGTATTTTTTATTGTCTTTGTGGTATGAAACCTCTGTCCATGCCCATGGAGTCGTTTTACCTATTTCATAAAAGTCAACATGAAACTTGCCTTCATAGTTGATGATACCTGCATCAACCGTAAAAAGGTGTACCCAAAAATTCTTGGAATATCTGTAACCATCAGTCCTGACAATAATGGAGTCTCCTATCTGTGTCATAGTAGAAGTCACACTTAAAGAATCTGACGTTGGCTCGTTTACGTCATATTTGAACTCCACAAACAACGAATCTGTCAGTCTTGATTTTGCTATGATATGTATCTTGTCATTCTTATATGTCAAGGTATCATCCAAATCCACCGAATAAGACATAACATCTTCTACAAAGTATAACCAACTGAATGTCAGCTCCTTCAATTCCTGCTCAGTATCCCATTCTTTTCCTTTACAGGACACAAAACCTGCTGTAATAAGCAACAAAGTATATAAAGCAATCTTTTTCATAACAATCAGAATTTATAGCTTAAACCTGTCCTGACACCTGGAATTATAAATAAATTACTTACTGCATATTCAGATCCAAATCCTAGTTCAACCATTGCTCCCAGCCTGCTTTCCCTGCGTCCCAGTTTTACATTAAAGCCAAGAAACGTGAACTGCATTGTAGGGCTACCTCCTTCAGACCATTTTTCGGACATCATTTTCCAGTAACCCGATTTGGCGCCAACAGCACCTCCTGCCAGAAATTGAGAGTACATATTGAAATAGGTCTTCTTTACAATGTTATATCTGAATCCTACCAGAATATCAAGTTTTGTCGCTGTTTCTTTGCTGTTGATATTATTTACCATGTCAAAATCTTCATAAAATACATTATGCAAACCTACAAATCCTACCAGATCCAAACGTTTAAAGAAACCTGAATCAGCCAGTTTATAGGCAGTTTCAATCGAAAGACATGGATACAATGTTGATTTATATGATTCTTTATCCAAATCGCTCAACGGCCTGTCATAATAATAACGATAATCATCAAAATGCTCAAAACCAAGACCAGACAATTCAGAATCTTGCATTTCTGTCATTCCAGGTGTGGAGATTCCAACATTGATTTCAAACTTGCGCTGCTTCTCCTGCGCCTGTAACCAGTAGGGAATAACGGCAGCAAGTATTGCAAGCATAAGCAGTTTTCTGTGAAGTGGCATATCAGTATTGTTTTTATTTAGTTCAAATATACGTAGAAAACTTTATCGGATCCTGATCAGACAGCAACTTTTAGTTCTGGAACAGCAGTTTGACCCAATCCTGAGGTATCTTTTTAAGGATATACTGTTTCAGGCGACCGGAGTAGCTTGGCGATCTGTTTACAAGCTCCATACACAGACGCCAGTTCACGCCCAAATAGCGGTATATGCAGTACATGACCTCGGTTTGGGACAATGATGGGACTACGGCCTTCATTATGGCCATAGGCTTTTCAAAATAGAGTTCTGTGTTGTGCCTTATAACCGACAGCTCTGAAGACTCAGGCACACGGTCAGCGACTGACAGTTCCTGCAGCATGGTATATCCTACGCTACCCATAAAGAGTTGATGCGATGATGCCAGCGTATCCTCAAGTGAGTCTTCCGGAATCTTATTAGCTATCTGCCTGCGTATAAGCGAATCACACAGCTGTTCATAACGCCTGCGCCTACGGTTTTCCTGATATTGGTAAAGCAGTGAGAGAACCAACAATGCTACCGCTATCATTGAAACTGTAAGTATGAGATAGCGTTTCTTTTCCTCCTTGCGAACCATCTCAGTCTTTTCAAGATTATGCCTGAGTTGTAGTGCGGTTATGGTATTCTGGTTATAACGTTCATGCTGCCGCTCAAGACATTCTTTATATTTGTCCATGTAATAGATAGCGCTGTCCTCATGGCCTAACATGAGTGACAGTTCCGGCAGACGGCTGTAATTGTTGCTTTCCGTACTCAACTCAGTATTACATTCAAGTGATTTCAAGTAATAATGATAAGCCGAATCATACATACCGGCCGTATAGAAGGCATCGGCCTTGATGCTGTAACCGGCCCCCGATGGGAACCCCACCCCGTTTATATAGCGGTTTATATACTGTAGCGCCTTTTCTGTGTCTTTATGCTGGTGCAGCTGTATCTTGGAGAGCTGCAGATTAGTCTCGGTACGCAACAGTTCAGGCAGGTAAGGATTGGACGCAAGTTTAAGGAAAGCCGATTCGGCCTTCTGGAAGCGTTTCTCATACAGGTCTATCAGCGCAATATTGTATCTGGAGTAAGCTGCAGTAACATCATCGCCTATGGTTTGCGCATTCTTAAGGCTCAGCTCAAGCATATACATAGCCTCGGCATAAAGATGCCTGGCCATATACTGCTTGCCCAGATTGTGCTCACATATCACGTAATAGCGGCTAAGCGTATCAGGAAACAGGTCGCGGGCAGTAAGATATGATTTTATGGCCCCCAGGTCATCATCGGTAAGTGAAAGCACGCATCCGCGACTGTACCAGGCCATAGCTGCATGATAGCTTTTCTTGCGGGTACCGTAATAGTTGCAGGCGTCAGTTATCAAGGCGTCATCAGTTATGTCCTTGTAATTCTTGTAGTCAGCTTGTGTGCGCAGTACAGCAAACAAGGCCTGCATACGCTTTCCATCGGGCACACCTATGGTGCCGAGCAGCGAATCAGCCTGCGCGGGATTGGTCTCAAGTAGCCTTTCCACCTGTGCAAGCTCACGCTTCTGCCCACCGCACGACGATAAGGCCGCCAAAGCTGTCAGCCACAACAATACAAAGTGTAACCTTTTACGCATCATCAACATGTGTGCTATATTGTGATATTTATCTCAGTGAACCCAAGTTTTGACCACAGTACCGTCCCTACGCTTTATCAGATGCAGGCCCGGAGTGTCTGATTGAATCTTGCGTCCATCTATTCCGTAGTGGATTGACCCTGCTCCAGCTGAATCCGGATCCACTGCTTTATGGGGTTCAACCACAGTATAAATAACCTCTAAGTATGTGCCGCAACCAACGAAAGCAGTTTCATCAATTACGGGATTACCTTCAATCACCACTCGCTTCAAGCTGGTGCAATAGGCAAACGCATACTGGTCTATCAGTTCCACTCCTGTGGGAATCGTAATCTCGGTAAGACCTGTACATCCACAGAATGCGCTATTGCCTATTGTGCGTACCACATCTGGAATCTTCATGCTGTCAAATGAGGAGCAACAATAGAACATAGCTTCAGGAATTTCCGTAATACCGGATGGAAGAGTCAAATTCTTCAAACCGCTACAACCTGCAAAACTGGCATAGCCAATACGTTTAACACACTCGGGAAGAATTACTGACTCAAGTTCTTTGCTTCCCACAAATGCAAGGTAACTTATTCCTGTAACTGGATATGTTCTGTTATTAACCGAAATGGTTTCCGGAATCACCACATTGCCGCGATAAGGCGTAAATACCACTGAATCGCTTGCTGTTCCTTGTGAACTACTCCTTTTTGGAATACGTGGTTGCAGCCCACCGACAGTGGGATCACGTGGAGTAAGAGGTCCGTCCAAACTGTTTTTGCCGCTAAAACAGCTACGTCTTACAACCCTTGCTCCCACAAAAACTCCGTCATCTTGATAAGTATAGTATATAGTGTCATTATCAATATCTGCCTGATAGCCTTCGTCAAAGTATGAGTAGAATGAACTGAAACGAGACCATGTATCTGAAGCTGCATACACATAAAAAGTCCCGTCGGGTATGCAAACGATTGCATTCTCATAAGTTTCTTCGTCAAATGGACCATCTGAAATATACCACGGATCGTAATTGTTTCTTAATGTTGGTGGTATTTTGCTTTCAATGATTATTGAATCGATGTCGTAACACCATGCAAAAGCGGATTCATATAGTTGAGTGTTGCCTTTAATCACTATTTTCTTTAGATCTCTGCAGTTATAGAAAGAGAAGTTATCCACATATTCAATGTTATCAGGAATGATTATTTCTGCAATTGATACGCAGCAACCAAATGCATATTTACCAATAGAAGTAAGACATTCAGGGAAAGACACCGAATACAGGCTTTCATTGCCATAGAAAGCATAATCATCAATTCTGTTTACGGTATATTTCTCTCCATCTATCAATACAGAAGATGGTACAATAAAATCACCACTACATTTTGCATCAACTATACTTACGGTCTTTTCTGTTGTTGAGTTTATAACGTAATTGATATTTCCTTCAGTATAAAGTCCGGGAATTGGCTCAATATTTTGAAACGTATTCCAGACATCTGCATTTTTATATTCAGCTATACTATTTTCAGGAACATATATTGTACAATTTGTTCTGCTTACACCTTTAAAATGAATATGTTCATAATAAATGCCAGTTCCGTTATTCATGATCCTTATAGGTGTACTTGACATAATGATGATTTTTTCCAATTGTTCACAACCAGAGAAAACATCTCCACTCATCAAGGTAATTCCTTTAGGAATAATGACATATTGTAAATTAATACATCCATTGAACGCGCCTTGCTCCAACATAAACAGGCCTATAGGAAGTTCAGCTTTTTTTAGTTTGGTACATCCGTAAAAAGCATAACCTCCTATCCATTTGATTTCTTCGGGAAAGCATATTCCAGTCAGATTTGTACAGCCATAGAAAGCATATTTTTCTATTGCATCCAGAGAGTTTGGCATAATAACAGAATCCAAGTTGCAGCATCCTTTAAAAGCTGCAATAAATATTCCGTTAACATCATACAATTTTCCATCATACATTACTGTTTCGGGAATATTTACCACTCCGTGATAACTATTAATAACTTCGGGTTCTGGATTATCAATGGTAAACAAACATTTTTCTGGAGAAACGTAAACGCCTCCCTCTTCGGAAATTATATAGAATATGCTGTCAACCTGAAAATCATACACATAGCCAAAATCATATCTTTTTCCGTTGTACTCTTCAGATATAACATCTTTAGCATACACGCTTACCGACAGGAATAATGCCAGCAATTGGACTATAAATCTGAAATGGTTCTTCATATACATTTTAGGTGTTTAATAGATTGTAAAGTTATGTTTCTTTCACTCTATTCCATGTGCTATTTTGTGCTATTTGCTCCCGGCGCCCCGTTTTAACACAAATTAATGCGCCTGGGGTGGAAATAGCACAAAAAAGCACACGGCAACAGTAATGATTGTAATAGATTTGCAATGGCTACTTTGCCGAACTTAATTTAACGGGAATGAAAAGATTACAATTTCTAGTCCTTTGGGCAGGTTTTGTTGGCAGTTTATGCCTGAATTCCTGCGATGATGAAAAGAATGGTTTCTTTTACGAGGAGCCAAAAGCGGAACTGCTGTCTTATAGTATTGATGGGGTAAATGCTTGTTACTTTACATGTAAAATCTGGCCTACCAGGGAAATGTATGAAAATAACCTGAAAAACTATGAATGTGGGATAGAGTTCTCTACAGACAGCCTTTTCCGCTCATCTACAAAGCTCATGATTGGCCGCTCTTATGACGATGATTTCACTGTACTGGGGCATGTAGGCAAGTTGCTACCTGATACAACATATTATGTACGTCCGTTGTTGATATTGGTTGATGATTTGAGTCTGGGGCCACAGTCATTTTATGGCGACCGTTACGGAAACAAATATCTCAACAGGTTTACTCATGTGGTTAATGAAGGGAATGTGGTTTCTTTCACTATGCCGTCGTTGGATGTAAATGACTATGTGCATGTTTCTATTATGGATTTGGGACCTATGAATATAAATATAGGGGTAGAATGTGACTATAGTGATATGATAAATGCCGGTATCAACGAATATGATTGCGATCTTGAGTTTTCTGAAGATGACACATTCTCAGATAACGTTAGGGTTATGCCTTTTAATAGCTACGAATTGGAATGCAAGCTTGAAATGAAATCCCTTAAGCCTTTATGTGACTATTACTGCAGGGTACGTCTCTCTTTGAAGTATGACTCTTTGGCTTATTATGGCAATGTCATCAAGGCTTCTACACCAGCTCTGGATGAAGTTAACGGAATGCAATACGTTGATTTGGGATTATCTGTCATGTGGGCCAACTGCAATGTGGGGGCACACTCTCCATTGGAAGCCGGTGGCTACTATTGTTGGGGCGAGATAGAAGAATTGACTATTGAGGGTTTGAAAGTTAAGGATATTGATTTTGTAAACACCACTGTCAAATATTCAAAATACAATGAAACGGATGGGAAGCTTGTCCTTGAGCCAGAGGATGATGTGGCTACAGTAAAATGGGGCGCTCCCTGGCATATACCCGATAAAAGCGATATTGAAGAGCTGAATGATAATTGCAGCAGCAGGGTGTTGACAATTGACGGCCAAAAGGTTGTGCGGTTTACCAGTAAAATTAATGGTAACTACATAACAATCCCAATAGCCGGGTGGTATTCAGGTGGAAGGTATTTGGATTGGGAACAGGCATATTTCTGGACCAGAACTCTTAATACCGTATATTTTCCGCTCTCTGCATATTCAGTGAGAAGTGATGTTTGGGAGTTGCTTGCCGGAGCCTCCAGGACTTATTGCTACAATGTTCGTCCTGTTTTTAAACCTTAATTTTGATTATATGAAAAAGAAGTGTTATCTGCCGGTTTTAATGGTGTTGTGTGTTCTTATTAGTCTTAGTGCTAAAGCTCAGAGTTCGGGACCATATGCCTTTGTCGATGGCTTGTTCCGTTATACGACGGTGTCAACAAAGTCCGTATCCGCAAAACAAACTAAAGTGTCACAGAACGAGCTTTCCATTGGTGCAAGCATGGGATTGGGTTATATAGTCTGCCCTAATAATGACGGGCAGGGTATAAGTGTGGATGTGGGCTTTGTAATAGGAACCAAAAACAATAATTACAAGAATATATCTTCAATGCCTGATACCAAGGAGAAGATGCTGGGCGCTGAGGTCACGTTGGGTTATCATAAGTTAGTGATACCACGTCTATACTATGTTCCGAAACTGTCTATAGGGTTTACTAATGTTGAACCATCCCAATATGTTGAAGGATACCACCAATGGTATACAGGCGAAAAGACCAATTCAATAGGGGCAGGACTTAACCTGTTGAGCTTTGAATTCAAGTCTAAGGATACTCCTTTTGCGGTGCGTTTCAGCATGGGAGGCATAACATATCTGCATACTACCGCAAAAAGCGCTTCCAATCCGGTGCATGCATTTGACTTTGACCTGAACAGCTTTTCAACTGCAATAATCTACTATCTGTAATCCGGACAGCTGTCAGTCAGTATCTCAGAATGTATAGACCAGTTGGGCGCAGATTCCCAGATGCACCAGGCCTTCATAATGACTCTTGTCCAGGTCTGTTGTTTCGGTCCTGTCCCCATAAGTAACGGTCCATCTCTTAAGCATGCCCGAGGTGTATGAGATATCAGCACCCAGCCACAGATTGTCGGTGAACATATAAGAATAGCTTAGATTACATGTCCACCCTAAGTTCCTGCCGGTTATGATGGTTTTCATGTCACTTATTGTCGCATTATCTTTGTATAATATCAATCCCAGACCAAAGCTGTCCTGAAACAGGTGCTTGCCGTTCTTTGAAACAAGTCGGCCGGAATACAACGGGCCTAAGAAACTGATGTTAACCTTCTCGGTCAGGACGCCTTCTGTTTTGGAGCCATCCGTGAATGTAACTGTTGCGGGGTCGGATGAACTGCCGTGCAAAATCTGGTATCTAAAGCCTACGCCGCTTCCTTTTACAAGATTAAAGAAATAGACATATTCGCCTCCAAGCAATACACCGTTCATAAGTCTTTTCACGTGCTCTTTCTCATATAAAGAGAGGCTGGGATCCACCTTGTTCAATCTGCGTCCATACCCGGCAAATACTCTTATACTGTGGGGGCCCATAAGTTCCATGACTGTAGGTTCAACGCGCATAGTGCCTTGTGGCGTAGTGGCCTGAACCGGACTGACACGTGAATCATTCGGATATCCGGAGCCAACATTGTTACCTCTTTCAATTTTGACTATGCTTTCAGGTACAGATTTCACGGTGTCCACCGTGTAAACATCCGAATGCATAACATGAATGTCAGACCGCGCGCCTTCACTGGCATAGCTGTTTATCTTTACGTACTTGCCGCCAGATTCCCATGCCTTGAAGCGTGTCATCTCGGCCATCTTATCATAGTTGGCCTTTCCGCTTACATCAATACCGCCCATCCAGCTGGCATCGGCCGGAAGCTGCGCATTCTCCTTAAGTAAAACCACATCGTCAATAGACTCCTGCGGCGAGAATGTACGAATTATGTTTGATGTAACCCTCGGAGAGCATGAAACCATAGCCCACACCGCTGCAATTGCAATTACTGAAACTGAACTTTTCATATTTATATGATTTGTATTGTTACCACAAAAATATCCAATTGTTGCACAAATCTATTACAATCATCGCTGTTGCCGTGTGCTTTTTTGTGCTATTTCCGCCTCAGGCGCATTAAAAACGGCAACTTTATACTTTCCGTTTGGGGTGTGAAACAAAATAGAGTTGCCTTCCAATCCGTCTATCTGGCAGGTTGATGATAGAGATGAAGTGAAATTATATACAAACTTTCCTTCTGGAGTGACAATCCAGATATCCATTGCAGGATTGGTCAAACAGAGTAATCCATTTTCCAGAGCGCCGTATCCTACGTATAATGGATTGCTTTCGCCGGATACCAGTTCCGGTTCTGCCGATTCAGATAATCTGTATGCTGTGAACTGTCTGGTAATGACACCATCGTATCCCATACCTATCTGTTCAAATCCATCTTTTCCAAATATATAATATTCGCCCCAGGACAGCTTAGCTATCTGATCTATATCCAATGGCTTATACTGCATAAATGATGTCTCTCCATTTGCCAGGTCCACTTTTACCAGATGTTTGTTGGAACGGGCTATCGCCATACCGTCGGTTGCCCACAATTGATAGAAAGATTCCTTCTTTTTAGACAATTTAGTCTTATGCAATAATGTTCCATCGGCGGCATTATATGTAGCGACAAAAGGCAAGCCCTTAGTCTTTAACTGAGTATCATTGAGATTACCGGTGTTAATCAACACGAGCGTATCGCCAAGCATATACAAATGAGACCTGGCCATCTCGTTCTTTTTTAGCGGCGTTGTCCAGACAGGATTCATGTTCTTGTCAAAGCATAACAGGTTCCTGTAATCTGCCAGATAGTAATGCTCATTACATAACAGGACCTGAGAACTAAGTTTTGATACATTCTGCATCAACACGGTCTTGCCGGTCTGGGTATTCAACAGATAAAGGTTTTTATCTATTTGCAATATGATATGAATGTCATCAATATTCTCAATTATCCCAATCCTGCTGCCCGGCTTTATTGCATTATCCCACAATGTTGAACCATCCTTAAATGAAAAGCCTCGATAATATCCATTTCCGGTAACCATCATGTTTTCATTATTATGTCCCATGAGCTGGACATAACTGTCAGATTCAATTATAGTTTGCTGTACACCTCGGTGTGTAGTGTATAGAAGCGGCTCTTTGCCCAAAGACAGTATTTTATTTCCAGTTGGTATATCATATACATTGATGTATCCTGGAACCACTTCAAAAAGCGTATTATCGGCAAAATCAGCTTTTCCTCTTCTGTCTAACTTCAGTTCATGACTCTTCTGTCCATCAGATATACGATACACTACAACCTTGTCATACTTTTCATCAAGGTCAGTACAGGCTAAGAGATATTTTCCGTCCGATGACATTTTAATCCAATACATTGGATCAGGAAGGGAGAATTCAATTATTTCAGGAGTGGTTTGAGCGTAAACGCCCAATCCCATTATCAAACTGATTATTAATGCCGTTATCTTTTTATCCATATAAATGTGCTATTTGTTCTATTCATTGAAACAACAATACTATACTTATACTTTCAAAATTATTACAATCATCGCAGTTGCCGTGTGCTTTTTTGTGCTATTTCCACCTTAGGCGCATTAATTTGTGTTAAAACGGAGCGCCGGGAGCAATTAGCACAAAATAGCACACGGAAAAGTGAGAGAAAACAATAGATTTGCATTTATATGAAAATGAAAAGAAGCAAAACTCTAATAGCGTTCCTGACATTTCTTGCAGGGATGACCTCCACCACATCATTTGCTTATGATATTGTGGTGCCAAATGAAGATGGAATAGCCATATACTATTCATGGACCAACAATAAAACGGAGCTTGCAGTCAGTTATAGTTATAGCTATATGGTGGAATCCGGAAGATTGGTTATTCCTGCCAATGTTTCTTATCAAGGAACTGTGTATCCTGTCACATCGTTAGAAGATGGGGTATTTTATTTTTGTCCTGGACTAAAGAGCATAATTCTTCCAAACACCATGACTTCAATAAGCAATGAAGCGTTTTATTATTGTGAGAATCTGACAAATGTGGTAATCCCCAGTTCCGTGAAAACCATAGGCAATAGTGCGTTCAATGGCTGTAAGAGTCTGAAAGGTGTCGTTATTCCCAATTCTGTTACTTCAATAGGCAATGACGCATTTTGCTCCTGTGATAATCTGACAGATGTAGTAATCCCCAGTTCCGTGAAATCCATAGGCTTATGTGCGTTTTATATATGTCAAAACTTGACAAATGTCACTCTATCTGATTCCATAACTACAATTGGCGGATGGGCTTTTGCTGGATGTCCCAAGTTGACGAGTATAACCATCCCTGCATCAGTGATTTCAATAGACGAGTGCGCTTTTCAGGGTGATATCGGGGTGTCAAGTGTCAAAATCTATTGCAATGAGATAGGACCATCATGGTTTGCCGGTTTGTCAAATCTTAAAGATGTGGTGATAGATGATAATGTGAAATCTATAGGTCCATACGCTTTCGCTTGTACAGGTCTTAATGACATTACTATACCTGCCTCTGTAACCAGTATCGGTGAGAACGCATTCAATTACTGTACATATCTTAAGAAAGTGGTGATAGAAGGTAGTCCTGATATTTATGATGAGGCTTTTGCTGATTGTGACAGAATAGATTCAATAGTCCTTAAAAGCCAAACTCCACCCAAAATGATTTGTAGTACATATGATGATTATCACCCCTTCGGGGCTTTTTTTACCGAATATACTTATGAGCATGCTGTGCTTTCCGTACCTGCTGGTTACTATGATGCGTATTCAACTTCGGATGTATGGTCCCGTTTCAATAATATTTGCACATATTTTTACTACGTATACGAGGCTGATTTTGAAAATGATTCCATATATTACACTTTCCATGATGACGGGATTTATGTTGCGGCAAGAAGTGCTAATGGCAATAACGGTTATAATGGCGACGGACCTCTCACCCCGCGTGACCCTGCTTCTGCAGGGCATCAACCACGAACACAAACCAGAAGCACACCGCAAACTACTACTGCCAGCGCATTGGATTATACATCTTATCGCGGCAATATAGTGATTCCGGAATCTGTATCAGTCTATGACACAGTATATACAGTAACTGGTATCAACTATCTTGCCTTCCAAGGTTGTAATGAGCTTGAGTCCGTAACCATACCGCAGAGCGTGAAACAAATAGGCTATGCCGGTTTTGCGGAATGTACGGGCCTTACCGAGATTACGATTCCCGCAGGAGTGGAACTGATAGACCAGTATGCGTTTGCCTATTGCACTAGCCTGAAGCGAGTGGTGATTGAAGGTAATCCCGTAATTGATGAGACTGCTTTCATTGGTTGCAGGACCGACCTTGAGGTGATTATGGCCGGAAATAAAGACAATGAGGCATCTGATCCTGACCTGTTATCAGACGGATCCATCCACTACGGAATAGATGGACAAATAATTCAGCCAAACACTCCGGGCCTGCATCTGATAAAGCGCAAGGACGGTACAGTGGTCAAGGCTTTGGTTCGTTAAGATAAATAACATTTTTTTAATCAGGACGGAGAATCTGTTTAGCTTTTAGCCATAGTCTAGGCTCCTCTTAGCCATAGTCCAGCCATAGTCAATGAGTATGGCTAGAGCGAGGCTAGAGCGTGCCAAAAACGAAGCTAAGATATGGGTAAGCTATGACAAGGGGGTTGCTAACGGGACGGTTTGGACATCCTATTTCAAAAAAGCAAAGAAAACAGCAATAACCAGTAACACGAATGAGACCAGATGGTTCCAGTGCAGCGACTGGGTTTTGAAACAGAAGGCCAGGATAAGCGAGAATACTATAAGCGAAATGCACTCCTGAATGACCTTGAGCTGGACCAGGTTGAAGGGGCCACCGTTTATATCGGATCCAATCCGGTTGGCCGGAATCATAAAGCAATACTCAAACAAAGCCAATCCCCATGATGCCAGGATAACAAGGATTAGCGGCCAGTCTGTAGTTATTTTCATCTCCTGAAGCTTGAGGTTGCCGTACCATGCAAAAGTCATGAAAATGTTTGAAGTCACCAACAGCAATACGGTTGCAAATCCTTTCATATTTGTCTCTATTATAAAATGCGGTGCAAAAGTAGCAAATAATTATATATCTTTGCCTGTATGAAATACATCAGAATCACCATATTATTGCTTCTGGTAAGCCTGGGGGTATCATCGCAGACTCTCCAGCAGGGCCGCACATACTTTTCGCAGGGTAACTATGAGAAGGCCAAGCCCATAATGCTCAAATACCTTAAGCAGAAACCCGATGACGCCAGCCGCAACTACTGGTACGGGGTATGCTGCATGGAGACCGGCGAGCGTGAAAAGGCCGTACCGTATCTGGAGAAAGCGGCTGCCAAAAAGATATACAAGGCATACCGCACACTGGGCGAATACTATCTGGACAAGGAGGATTACCAGCCAGCCATAACCAATTTTGAAAAGTTTGTAAGCGGCATATCCACCGACAAGGAACTGCACGACCCGGCACTGGAGGAGCGTTTTACCATTATGGCCGATAGCCTGAAGGCCCTGTTCCGCATGATACGCAACACCAGCCGCGTATGTTTCATAGACAGTTTCAGGGTAAGTAAGGACGATCTGTTCAGCACATATATAATAGGGGAATCCACAGGCTCGCTGTTCCCCAGCGACGCGTTCTTTGATGACGGTAGCCAGGGCGAGGTTTTCCTGCCCGAGATGGAACAGAGCGTGCTTTACAGCCGTAAGGACACCGACGGACGGTTCCGCCTGTTCACCAAGTTCAAGAGTTTTGACCATTGGACCGATGAGACTCCCGTAAACGGCCTTGACACTGACGGAGACCTGCGTTATCCATTCCAGATGAATGACGGCGTAACCATATATTATGCCGCCACCGGCAGTGAGTCTCTGGGCGGTCTGGATATTTTTGTATCACGTTACAACTCGGCCACCGGCCGTTATCTTAAGCCGGAGAACATTGGTATGCCTTTCAACTCCGAGGCCAATGACTATCTTTATGTAGTGGATGAGGCCAACAACCTGGGCTGGTTTGCCACTGACCGCCGTCAGCCGGAGGACACAGTCTGCATTTACGTGTTCATTCCCACGGAGCGTAATCAGAAGTATAACTATGAGAACGGCGACACGCTGGCCATACATAGGGCGGCACGCATCACATCCATTTCCGATACCCAGTCTGACCTGAACGAGGTCCGTTCGGCACGTCAGCGCCTGACGCTGCTCAGATATGAACTGGCCGAAAAGAATGAAAGCGGCTCATTCTCATTCATAATAGATGATTTTACGGTCTATCATGAGACAAGCGACTTTGAAAGTGCCGATGCGGCCAATTTATTCCAACGCTGGAATGAGCTGAAGCATCAATATGAAACAGATCTGGCTAAATTAAACAAACAACGTGACGATTATGCCGGAGCATCACGTCAGGAGAAAGATATGATGACAGAACAGTTGCTTGAATTTGAGAATAAAGTGCTCAAAGCCGAGCAACAGGTCAGGAAAATGGAGAACGACATACGTACAACCGAAATCAACTACCTAAACCGATAAGCCCTATGAGTACCTATTTTGCGCCATCCGAGCTGATTATAAATGATGACGGTTCATGTTTTCACCTGCACCTAAAGCCGGAACAGCTGGCCGACAAGGTCATCCTGGTAGGTGATCCCGGCCGCGTGGATCTGATTGCCTCCCTGCTGGACAGCGTGGAGTGCACCGTGAGCAACCGTGAGTTCCGCACCGCAACCGGACTGTACAAGGGAAAACGCGTCACTATCCAATCCACCGGAATAGGATGTGACAACATAGACATAGTATTGAATGAGCTGGACACTCTGGCCAACATAGACTATGCCACCCGCACAGAGAAACCCGTGCACCGCACACTTGATATAGTACGCATAGGCACATGCGGAGGCCTGCAGCCCTTCACCCCGCTGGGAACTTACCTGTGCTCTGTCAAGAGCATAGGGTTTGACGGCCTGCTCAATTTCTATGCCGGACGTGATGAGGTATGTGACCTGGAGTTTGAGCGTGCGTTCGTAGCCCACATGGAGTGGTCCACCAAGAAAGGCGCTCCTTACGTGGCCAATGCCAATCCCGACCTGCTTAAGCGCATCATGGCAGATGACGACAGAATGGTGCCCGGAGTAACCATTGCATGCAACGGATTCTACGGCCCGCAGGGACGCGTGCTGCGAGCTCCACTGGCCGACCCCAATCAGAACGCCAAGGTTGAGAGTTTTGAATACAAGGGCATGAAGATTACCAACTTTGAGATGGAGAGCTCGGCCGTAGCCGGTCTGTCCGCATTGTTGGGACACCGCGCCATGACAGTCTGCATGGTAATAGCCAACCGCTATGCCAAGGAGATGAACACAGACTACAAGCCTCTGATGAAGGAACTGATAATTCGTATCCTGGACCGCATCTGATTATACAGTGACAGAGATTGACGATACCATCTGTGCAGTAGCGACCCTCCCTGGCGGTGCGCTGGGAGTGGTCCGCGTATCGGGTCCCGATGCAATACGCCTGACCGACAGCATATTCCGCTCTGCATCAAAACATCCGCTTGCAAGCGCCCGGCCCTATTCTCTCTGCTACGGACAGATAGTTGACAGTACCGGTTCTGTAATCGATGATGTTCTGGTGAGCGTGTTCCGTGCCCCCCACTCCTTTACCGGACAGGACAGCACCGAGATATCATGTCACGGATCCACATACATACTGCAGAAAGTCTGCCAGTTGCTCATAGACGCAGGATGCCGTCAGGCAGAGCCCGGCGAATACACCCAGCGCGCATTCCTTAACGGCAAGATGGACCTGAGCCAGGCCGAGGCTGTGGCCGACCTTATAGCATCCACATCGGCCGCATCACACCGTCTGGCCATGAACCAGATGAAGGGCGGATTCAGCCGTGAGCTGCGCTCCCTGCGTGACCAGCTGCTGCAATTCACATCACTCATAGAGCTGGAACTTGATTTCAGCGAGGAGGATGTGGAGTTTGCCGACCGCTCACAGCTGGAGCAACTGGCCGCTCAGATAGATGATATCATAACCCGTCTGGCCCAGTCGTTCAGCACAGGCGATGCCATAAGAAACGGAGTTCCCGTAGCAATCATCGGCCAGACCAACACCGGCAAGAGCACCCTCCTGAACCAGCTGCTGCACGATGACCGCGCGCTGGTAAGCGATATCCAGGGCACCACCCGCGACAGCATCGAGGACACCACCACCATAGGTGGAGTACTGTTCCGCTTTATAGATACCGCCGGCATCCGCCAGACCACCGATACCGTAGAGTCCATGGGTATAGAGCGCTCCTACCGCAAGGCCCGTGAGGCAAGCATCATACTCTGGATGACCGATGAGGCCCACCCCGCAGATGCAGAGACAGAGAAGACCATAGGCGAGCTTTCAGAAGGAAAGCATCTGATAAAGGTCCACAACAAATGCGATGATGCCTATGCCCTGCCCCAGCCCACAGATACGGACGTGTGGATATCGGCCAAATACGGATATGGACTTGAGCAGTTGAATAACCTTCTGGTCAAGGCCGCCGCTATCCCGGAAATCAGTGAGCAGGATGTGATTGTAACCAACATGCGTCATTACGAGTCACTTATCAAGGCTCAGGAGTGCATCAGGCGCGTCCGCCAGGGCCTCAAGGACCGCATATCGGGCGATTTCCTGAGTCAGGACATCCGCCAGTGCATCCACCACCTCTCCACCATCACCGGCGACATCACCACCGACCAGATCCTTGGCAACATCTTCCAGCACTTCTGCATCGGGAAATAGAATTTTTGTGTTAACTTGCTAACAATCAATTGGTTGAGCCTAATTTTTACACTTCCTGGCGATAAATTAGCCAAAATGTAAACGATTGTCTTTCAGACGTTTATATTTTTAAAATACTTTGAGTAAAAAAAATTAGCCTGCAAATCTGCAGGCTAATTTTTATTAGAGCTTTACCTCGATGCTCTTAAGATCCTTGTCAAGCGATGAACCGCCATACATTATCTGGTAGCGTCCGGGGCGGAACTTAAGGCCGTCGGTTGCCTCATCGTAGAAGCTGAAAGCATCCTTATTTATATCAACCGTTACGGTCTGGGTCTGACCGGCAGCAATGTTCACGCGGGCAAATCCTGCCAGAGACTTGATGGGAGCGTCGGCATTGTCAAGAGCCTTTACATAGACTTGGATAACCTCGTCACCGTCTTTCTTACCGGTATTGGTAACGGGAACGGTCAGAGTCATCTTCTGTGCCTTGCCTGCGGTCTTGGCGTCACCGTAGCTGAAAGTGGTGTAGCTCAGTCCGTAACCGAAAGCATAGAGAGGCTGACCCTTGAAGTAACGGTAGGTGCGGTTGTTCATTGAGTAATCCTGGAAATCGGGCAGCTGGTCTGTCGATGCGTAGAAGGTAACCGGCAGACGGCCTGCGGGGTTGTAGTCACCGAACAGTACATCGGCTACAGCCTGACCGGTTGCCTGACCGCCGTACCAAGCCTGGATAAGGGCATCGTACTTGTTCTCAACATTACCGAATCCGATTGCACTACCTGATACATTTACCAGCACGATAGGCTTGCCGGTTGCGTCAAGCTCTGCAAGCAGCTGCTGCTGAACCTCGGGGAGCTCGATTGTTGAACGGTCGTGGCCCTCACCCTCTATGTCCGATGAGATACCGCTTACCATTACAATTACATCGGCCTTTGAAACCTTCTCCACGACCTTTGCAAAGTCCACCGGACCGCGGCTGTAGATATCGAATGAGAATGAAGCTGAACGTGCCTCGGGCTGGCTGAGCTCGATTGAGATATCGTAAGTCTTGCCCTTCTCTACCTTGAATGTGGTAGCGGGAGCACCGCCACGGCCGAATCCGCCAAAGCCGCCGAATCCACCGCGGCCACCACCCTGGCCAGCATTCTCGGCAATGGTCTTGCCGTTTACCTTGAATGTGTAGCGTGAACTTCCGCGTACGCTGTAAACCATATCGCCGGTATAATCGGCAATGAAGCTTCCGGTATATTTTGCAGAGAAACCGGTCATATTAACTCCCTCGGCCCAGGGGCAGTCCTCACGTGCCAAAGCAGGAGATGTGGTGTTTAGACTCAGAGGCTCGTCATAGTCAACGCGGGCTACAACATTGCCGGTCCAGTCCAGAGTGTTATAGTACTCTGCATGCAGACCCTTGCCGCCGTTTATCTGACCTACATAGTGTGTGGTTATTGATGCGGCGTTCAGGTCACAACCCTTCTCATATATGATCTCGGCGCCGGGAACAGCCTCACGGATTCCGTCCAGGATGGTCTTGGCATTGGCTGCTGTGGGATAACCGTTGTAGTTACCCAGGATAACGCGGGCGTCATCGGCATTGGGACCTACCACGGCAATCTTCTTGTTCTTGCTCAGCGGCAGGATATTGTTCTGATTCTTGAGCAGGACGATGGCCTCATGGGCAGCCTTGCTGGCAAGAGCGGTATGTGCGGGGCTGCTCAGGTCATCAAGACCCAGGTTTGCCCAAGGCAGGTTCTCGGCGGGATCAAACATACCCAACTCAAAGCGTGCCTTGAGGATACGGCGTACGTTCACGTCAATATCGGCCTCGGTAATGAGTCCCTGCTCCATTGCCTGAGCCAGTGAACGGTAGCTGGTACCGCACTCAATATCGGCACCTGAAAGTATTGCGTCGGCCGATGCGCTTGCGGCATCCTTATGGGTGCCGTGCTGGCGGGCGTTGAAGAAGTCACCAATGGCGCCGCAGTCTGTTACAACCAGTCCCTTGAATCCCCACTTGTTACGCAGAATGTCCTGCAACAGACGGTCGCTGGCGCAGCAGGGCTCACCCTCGTAACGGTGATATGCGCACATAACCTCCTGAACGTTACCATCCTGGACCAGGCTCTTGAATGCCGGCAGGTAGGTCTCCCACAGGTCACGGCCTGATACGCTCACGTTGAACTGGTGGCGCAGAGGCTCGGGACCGCTGTGTACTGCATAGTGCTTGGCGCATGAGTGCAGTTTAAGGTATTTCTTGTCATTACCCTGCATACCCTTTACGGTCTGGGTACCCATTACGGCATTCAGATACGGATCCTCACCCGGAGTCTCCTGGCCGCGTCCCCAGCGGGGATCACGGAATATGTTCACGTTAGGGCACCAGAATGAAAGTCCCTGATGCCAGATGCTGCTGTTGGTCTGGTTCACACCCATCTGATGATGGTTTGTGGTGTTCCATACGGCGCGGGCCTCATCGGATACGGCAGTGTAGATCTCAAGCTGCTGGGGTGCATCGAATGTGGCACCCAGGGCAATCACCTGCGGGAATACTGTAACATCATCATAGCAGATTCCGTGGCAGGCCTCATTCCACCAGTTGTAGGCCGGAATGTCAAAACGGTCAATAGATATGGAGCCGTTCATCATCAGGCCAATCTTCTCCTGTGGGGTAAGGAGCGAAAGCAGGTTATCCACCCTCTTATCGACCTTAAGATTGGGATTCTGGAACGGATACTCGTAATTCTGGGCCTTGCAGCCGGGCAGTAACAACGCGGCTACCGCAAGGCATGACATTAAAGCGGTTCTTTTCATAAGTGGTCAGTTATTTTGTTGTTGGTTCTTGTCAGTAATAGTGTAGCGAAATTAGTAAAAAAAAGGAAATGATAAAACAATCAGCCGCCTTCAATTGTGCGGGCTATCTTGCCTATGTTCAGACTGCGGGCCGAAGCGTCTATGATATCCTTATAGACACCGCCTTTCTTATATACCTCATCAGGGTGGCCGGACTGTTGTACCCTTCCATTCTGCAACGCATAGACCATATCACTGTCAATTATCTGCGATATGCTGTGCGATATGATTATAACCGTGCGGTCTTTCTTGATAGCGTCAATGCTGTTCTTAATCTGCTCGGTTGCTATGGCGTCAAGGCTGGCGGTAGGCTCATCCAGGAATATCACCGGCGGATTCTTGAGGAACATACGGGCAATGGCTATGCGTTGCTGCTGTCCGCCCGACAGATCCGTAGCCTTGTTGTTGAACTGCTGGGGCAATGCCATGATCTGGTCTAATATGCAGGCCTTACGGGCGGCCTCAACAACCTCATCGTGTGTGGCTCCAGGCTTGCCGTACAATATGTTCTCCTCGATGGTGCCGTCAAAAATATGGTTCTTCTGAAGCACCAGCCCGATATTGTCACGCAAATACTTGGTATCATACTCACGCAGGTCAACGCCATCGAGCGTAATTGTTCCGGCCTGCGGCTCGTAGAACTTGTCCAGCAGGTTCACTATGGTACTCTTACCCGCTCCCGAAAGTCCTACCAGCGCGGTAATCCTGCCCGGCTCTATGGTCATATCCACTCCGAACAGGGCCTTGTTCCCGTTTGGATAGGTAAAGTCCACGCCCGTAAGCTTGAACTCTCCCTTTATCTTCTCCGGACGGTATGTACCGGACGGTTCCACTTCAGAATCAGAATTCAGTATATCAAAGAAGCCTTCGGCATAGATAAGGGCATCGTTAACATCGTCAAAAATACGCTGCAGCTGCGTGATCGGGGCTATAACGTTACTGAACAGCATGACGTGATACATGATCTTACCTATAGACATACCGGGATAGTCTATCAGCACCAGATATGCGGTAAGGATGATGACAAGCACGGTACCCACCTGCTTTACAAAACTCTTAAGGCTGCTGTAATAGAAGCCTACCTGGCGGGTCTTGAGCTGATTCTCGGTAACCTGGTTCTGCAGGTCAAGCTGCTTGCGGCCCTCTATGTTCTCGCGGTTGAATGACTTGATTACGTTTATGGAATCAATTATGTTCTTTATACCCTGGCTCTTGGATTCCAGATAGCCGCGCATCTCACGGCGCCAGCCCTTGAGCCTGCGTGCCTGCCTGTAGGTAATCCAGAAATATATAGGCACAATGCACATAGCCACAAGACCTACATAGACATTGGCCGCGAACATGAGTATCAAAGCCAGCAGGGCGCTTGTAAACATGGGCAGCAGGTCTATGAAGAAGTTCTGCACCGTGCGTGACAGGCTACTTACGCCCTGGTCTATACGGGCCTGAATCTTACCCGTAGCGTTATCGGACGATGAAAAGAAGGCCATCCTGAACGTGAGAACCTTTTCTATCACACTCTGCGAAAGGTCTCTTGACACGAATATGCGCATACGCTCGCCGTAATAGTTCTGGGCGAAAGTGATTCCTGCCGACAGTATCTCCTTACCCAGCAGCACAGCCGATATAATGACAAGAATGCGGGCTGCCTGGTTCCAGGTGAAGTCCGTGCCTATAAGAGCGTTTATTGAATCCACAGTGCGGTCCAGCACGATGGCGTTGACCTGCTGCATGGCCGACCCCAGCAGAGTCAGTATCAGGGTTATGATAACAAGCAATCTGTAAGGTCTTACAAAAGGCTTTATGTTACGGAAAAGCTGGAACAGGTTCATTTGGCCTTTTTAATCAAAATGCATGCACCGCCACCGGGAGCAAGCGGAATTTCCAGTTTTGTCTTTGACGATACGCTTACACCTTCAACGGTTCTGTAAGTCTCGCGGTTGGTGCGGTAGTGGGTATCATCGGCATCGGTACTGACTGTAGCCGTGTATTTTCCCCTCTTTAGGAAATTGAGCGGAACGCTCAGGGTACGGGCATCCTCATTGGTGGCAGCACCAATCAACCAGTCTCCGTCCTTATTCTGGCGCGCCATTACGATGTATTCACCAATCTCACCGGCCAGCGTTATGCTCTCCTGCCAAGGCTGTTTCTCCGCACTCAGGAACTCCAGCAGTGCAGGGTATTTCCTGTAGTACTCCGGAATATCAGGAATAACCGTTGCACCTGACCATGTAATCAGTGTACGTGCAATCTCACCCGTTACGGTGCTGGGCACCTCCTGATTGTTGTCCTTGCGTGTAGTCCGGCCCTGATGGAGTTCCAGGAATCCGTTGTTCTGGTCAATGGGACCGGCCACCATATTGACAAAGGCCGATGTCACAAAAGTCTTGGGCTGGAATATCTGCCGGCCGTCCAGCTGAGCCTTGCAGTACTCGCGCGTAAGGGCATTGGGATATGTGCGCATCTGCCCGTACGGATGCACGGGATAGTCGTGGTAATCAACCATCAGATGATGCTTGGCACAAAGACGTGTAATCTCCTGTGTCTTGCGGTTCTTCTCCTGCGGGTTGCCGTTCATGAAGCCATACTTTACACCGCTTGCACCCCACTCCTCATACTGAGCCAGAGTCTCCTCAATCGGATAGTTTGTGCCGGCCACATCATTCAAGTAGAGCCATACGCCCACACCCTTGTCCTTGCCATATTGTATAATACGCTGAACATCACGTGCCTTATCGCCCTTGGTAGGATCAGAATCCTTCTCAAACTCCGGCCCGTACCAGTTGGCATCCAGCACCAGGCCCTGAAATCCCTGCTCAGCGGCAAAGTCAATCATCTTGACCCATGACTCATAATTCATGCCATAGTGGTAACCCTCCCAGACAGCGCCATCAATACGCCAGTCCCAAAGGTAAACACCCGGTTGAACCCAACTGAAATCACCCGAGGGCTCGAAATTGAGCAGCTCCAAAAGATGTGAATCCACCAGAGCTCCCGGAGTCCTGCCCACCATAAGTACACGCCATGCACCCGGAAATCCCCACTTCTTTTCAGGTATCTTTTCAGGTATTACTTTAAAGCTGGTGGAACCACTCTCCGATTGTAGTCTCATAGGCCAGCCGCCGTCCGGCAAAGATGCCTCATGCAAACCTAAATAAAGGTCATCAGCCGCCTTGACAATCATAATAGGCAGACGCTCGCCGTTGGCATCGGACAGTTTTTCAGGTCCTATATTATGTCTCTCCCCATTATAATACCAAGCCGTATAATCTCCCGCAAAGTTGAATTCGGTAGCCTCGTAACGGGTGGATTCTTTAAAACCGTACATATTGAAAGCTACACCATCATTGTAAACACGGACCTCAAGACGCATTAATCCTATATTACACTGAATATCATACTGAGCCCAGTTATAAACATCCTTAACAAGGGAACGTTTTCCCCACACAGGTTTCCATACACCCTTATTCTTATGGGGACGATGGTTAAGGGGTTGTGAATCCAAAGCAAAAGGAGTCTCCTCAAGATCATTGACATATCCTAATTTAGACCAGTCAATCACGTCCACTCCATCCACAGTAATCTTATACAATAATGTTTGTTTTTGCAGATCCAGATTCAGCTTAAAACTGATCTTTTTGTCAGGTGACTTTATCTCGTATGACTGAACCAGATCACTCGCCCGGCATAGGAATGAAAACGCGAACGCAACAAGCAAAACTATTCTTTTCATAATAACTTTCGTTTATTGGGTATAAAGATAATGAAACTTGCATTATCTTTGTAAAAAACAAACCTTTAAATAGCTTGAATCATGTTTTGTTACAATTGCCACAAGGAAATTCAGGAAGATGCCGTATTCTGTCCTTTTTGCGGTGCGCAGGTAGGCGTTGCCATTAACTCCGATATTGATGAAACCAATAAGCCGGAAACCGGTTCCGCTCCGGTTGAGGAACCTTTCTCCAATGATACAGCAACAGTTATAGAACCCGTTGCAGAGCCAATTGCAGAACCAGAGACTGAGCAAGAGAGCTCTTCTGAACAGCCTGAAGCTGAAGAAGGAGAAGATTCACGTGAAGTAGCCCCTCATACCATTAGCGGCTTTGTATGGTCTCTTGTGGCCAATGAATGTGCAGTAATCCCCGTTCTGGGATTCGTATTTGCCCTGATAGCGCTCGTCAAGAGCAGCAAAGGACGCAATATAGTCAAGGCCAACCCTGAGCATTACAAGCTCAAAGGTATGCTTACCGCTGCATTCATAATCAGCATCATTGCATTGGTAGGCAGCATAATAGAGCCTATCGCATTTATTTCATTGTTCACAGACCTTAAGGACACGTTTAACGAACTCAAACCGTTCTCCTCATCATCCTTTGTATAATGGATTAGCTCTATCCCTCTGTTCCATCTGTGTCATCTTATAATCCTGTCTATCATTTCTAGTCTGGCCTGCGAGGGATCCTCATACGCATTACACTGGCGCAGATATTCTTTTAGTTCGCTAAAATCTGAGCCGTACAGATTATCGCTGAATTTCTGGAGTTTTACCATGACATTTATGTATGCATCAGGACTTTGCCCGCGGGACAGTTTACGTAATGCCAAAAGATAATCCTCCCTATAGACGGTAGGGACAATGATGCGTGTCTGGTCAGCCTTGACAAGTTCAGCATTCATCATTATTCGTGAAACACGGCCGTTGCCATCATTGAAAGGATGCACCTCACTTATCATAAACATCATGAATATGGCACGTGCAAAAGGATCTTTCAACGCGGAGTAGAACTTGAAGCCATAGCTAAGAGTGCCTTTTACCAAGTGATAATCAACAAACTCAGTACCTCCCGCACGATTGTTGACAGTCTTGAACATACCTGGATTCAGGTGCGGACGTCCGCTCAACAAAATGGAATGGCGTGACTGCAGTATTGAATACAGTTCATCGGCAGACGTGGGCACCCTACTCATTTCTGCTCGGTTAGAAAGCACCTTGAAAGTGCCCAGTATATCATGCGAGTCCTCGTCACGGCGTGGAATGGGAATCCCTGAATCAACTATACGTTTAGCCTCATCTATCTCAAATTCGGTACCCTCAATATAATTGGAGAAGTAACTCTCAAAGAAAGAGAACAGGCGGAATGACTCCTCGTCTTGATTACGGTTGGCACGATTAACAAAATATTCGTCCTTGATTGCGTGGAAAAGTATCTCAAAGATATTACCCCTGTCCTTGTCAAACGGCATACCTGCCGCCATTGCCTTGGCCGATGGTGTTGTAAGAACATCCGATGAATGCGTGGACAGTAAAGCCGATATTATATTGTTCACCTTTTCAAACTCCTGTGTCATATTCAGTCTGACGGAAACCTCCCTGAGATGGTCTCGATAAGAGTTGAGTTGATCCTCACCTCCCATAATAAGGATCTTTTCAAGTTTGTCTTCTATCTGGGCTATAGGCAGCGTCTTGGATTCGTTGTCTGCTTTCCTTGATTGCTGCATATTCTCTAATACCCAGCGGTATTCGCCCGCAATAAAGATACCGTAATACGGCATATCACCTTCATCGGCAACCGGGCCTTTAAGAAGGTTGATGGTTATACCCGGTAAATCTGTAACACGTTTGCTGTATGTAGCCGTAAGAAAGAAATCGCCTTGGGGCGTGGGCCGCATCTCCAATGCACTTCTATGGCTTATAATGGCACCAGGATAACGCCATGCCAGAATATCAATTAAGTTACGCCTTACAATTGATTCAAAACTGTCAACAAGGTTTGAAGTGTATAGACGAGGGGCAATCTTTCTGAGTCTGCCCGCTTTTATCATTGCCGATATCTGCCTGGATACATTAGGATCAGACGATGCAAATATTATCTCCTTAGTTAAATCAACCTTACTTGTCATACAAATTTTATTGTTTAAGACTATGCAAATATACAAATTTTATCGACTAAAACAACCATTGTGATAAATTTTGCATAACACAGATATGAGAATGACTATTTATAAACCACTAAACTATTACAGCTCCGCTACATATACCACGGCCCCAAGGTCCGCAGGCGCGGAAGATAGAGTTCTGTTACCGTGATGCCAAGCAGATGACAGGGCTTGCTCACTGCCAGGCCAGAAACAAGGAAGCGCTTGCATTCGCTTTCAACATGTCGCTGGCATCGGTCAATACGGCCAAAGCCATTGCGGCAATGAACGGGTCAAACCTGTCGGTAGGGGCTGTCAAGGTACTTATGCACAACGCCTCTATGCTGGAGAGAATTTTTTCCATGTCCGGCATCAGGCCAAACTTGCATTTAAATCACAACAATTTCAAAGAACTCTTGTTCTACGGCGTCAGGGACACTGCGTGAACTTTTAATATTTAACGTACTATGTGTTTTCCTAAAAAAGGTTGACTCGGATTACGTTATTGGCAGACGGGACGGACAGAACGGCTGAACTGCCGGCCATATCCGTACCAGTTTACCTTATCGGATGTGAACATGAGGATATAACAGGAGGATGGATTATTTGGGCTGAGTGAACTTGACATATATTCACCTTGAAAGCCTACGTGGAATGGAAACAATCCGCTGTAATCATCACATGTGGGGAGAAAGATATATCTGTCCTCATACCCGGGTATCCTGCTTGTGATTCTGTAACCATACTCATTGTTACAAGTAGTCCATGTCCAGGTACAGTTCATGCACAATTCCATGAATTCATCAACAGTAGGCATTCGCCAGCGGCCACCCCATTTTACATGTGCCACATCATCTTCCGGATCAAGAACGGTTTTATTGTCAGTAAAGCCATTATAACCATAACTGCTTACAGTGCAATACTTTGTCAGTTCATCTTCAATTCCCTTGCACCATTTATAGTTTGACCAGGAATATACATACTTCTGTTCTGTTTCAGCCCAAGCATATAGATCACCAGAATCATCAGGTGTTTTTGCGCCTATATTACAGGTGGCCCACTTTACACTCAGTCCCAGATCAACATACTCATGCCTGCGGTGTGACCCGGACAAGTCTTTTTTTCTGGAGGGAACAATTACTGCCGTATCAGGCTTTTCTATCAAATCAATCAGATAATATGCCGTGTTTAAAGGCAGATTGACGGTCTCATAACCCATACTGTAGAACTCAATCCTATTTGCCGGATTACTCAACCGGAGAGAGAACTTTCCATTACTTTCAGTCAGATCATGATCAATAATCCGTCCCTCTGAGTCAAGTTCCTTGACATAAACCATATTGACCGGATTACCGTCAGAATCACGTACCACGCCCCGAATAATATCACCGGTCTTGAGTTTTTCATGAGTGGCAGCATCGGCAACGGCCTTTTCCAACAAACTCATATCAGGAAAAGTCCCTTCAGCTACTGACATATTCAAATATTTTGTACTGCCGTTATTATTGATTTTGATTTTCTTAATGTTGTAGCAACCCGCAAAAGCCTCAGAACCTATCTCTTCCATAGAAGATGGCATGACCAGTTCTTCAAGAGAGGTACACCCTTCAAAAAAAATGAGGACCGATATAATAACCTTCTTCTATTACTACTCTCTTAAGCGATGTACACCCGGTAAATAATCTGCTACCGTTTACAAGATTAAAACCGGACCGGATAACTATCTCCTCAAGTGATGTGCAGTTCTCAAACACCCTGTCGGTAAGAGCGCAATTCCCTGGAATGTTTATCTGCTTGAGATTAGTACAGTTACGGAAAGCCATTCCGCTCAAAAACCGCAGGCTGTCAGGAAGATGCACCGTTTCAATATCGGTAATACCGTCAAAAGCACCGGTGGAAACGCTTGAAACTTTATTCATCAATCCGTCAACAGATATGGAGTCTGGTATTACAATATGTGTCTTAACAACACCATCGGCAAGAGATTTTACTGACCATGTTTTATGAGAACCGTTGTCAGTATAGATGATTCCGTCAATGGTTACTGTTTGTACAGGTTTTGTCTGCGCGACCAGTACACCCCCCAAGCAGACCTGTACAATCATGATAAGCCACAACATAGCAAATAACTTTTTCATACCTGTATTTCATTAAAAAAATATTTAGGTGTACGAATCATCCTTATTATCCTGAATCTTGCCTCCAAATCAAAACGAGTTTTCTTTTATTTTGTAAACATTCCAGCCTGCAGCTTTCTTATACGTCTTTTTGCGTCCTTTGGGCACAATCAACACAAAATCCGATTCGTTGAAAGTGTTAGGGGCTATTGATGGTGGCTGTAAAGATCTGACCTCTATTGTTTTCAGTTTAGGACACCATTCGAAGGCATTTCTGCCAATTGTCTTTATATCTTCAGAGATGACAGCTGTCTCCAATGACAATAAACCTTTGAATGAATTATCCGGAATTTGTTCGTCCCAACCATATTCTATATCACAACCGGAACCTATGTTGCCTCCTCTTTGGATCTGATCGTTATCGTTTACAAACTCATAATTATCGCCGGCAGGACGACCTTGAGCATCGAAAGAATACCACCTGTGATAATCGCCTGAATGGTATTCTATAATCCTACCTTTTCCATCTCTTTTACTGTAATATTCCTCTTTCCATTCATCCCCCACAAGGTGATAAGACCTTATGCTTCCGTCACTGCTCTTTATGGTTCTTTTAATGCTGTTGGTTGTCTCAATGGTATCGGTTATCTGGCCATTGTGCCTGATTTCATACTCTGTCCATGAGGAATCCGGAACATAGTTGGAATAAATGACACGAGTAACCAAAGCAAGCTCATCACCTGAATAGTGATACACTTCGCGCTTAAATACCGAACCATCACCATTATACTCTATCCTGCTCAAGAGCTTGCCGCGAGTACTGGTGCACGCCGCCATCATCAAGGCTAATGATACTACAGCAAAAATCTTCTTCATAATTCAGTCATATTTGCCGCAAAAATATAGGTATATATGAGGAGATACAAGGATTGGGCGTTGCAAAAACGTTGCAACAGAATTGCAACGCCAGATTCTTGACTATTGGAGTTTTGACAATTACTTTTGTCAACAAATAAATATTAGAAGTACTGGTTTTCAACATAAGCGTTAATGTAAATAAGAATGAGAAAAATTGTTGTTATCTTGTTGTCGGTTATTTTTGGTTCATGCAGCCGATACTTAACCAGTTCAGTTGCAACTGCCTATAATTCACAAGGCAGTCCTACGGCAAAATGGGCAGTGGGATTTGATAGAAACGGCAATATAATATCAAGGTTGAATTATATTCTTGTGGATGGAGTTTTTGTGGAGGATATTAAGATGGTTTGTTCATGCAATTGCAGTTCCGGTTCCACTGATTCTGTCAGAACATATTTTAAGATGGCAGACAGTGTTTGGGAGCCCCTGTCAAAAGTTATTGACAGCTATAATGAACAGATGCTGAAAGTCCGGACAACAAGTCTAAGCTATAATGATGGTAGCTGGAATCAGGAATTTATTGTTACATGGACTTATGATTCACTCTCCAGAATCAGTTCCATTTCAAGCCGAGAATGGCAGGACCTTTCTAATTATGATACAGAAGGCAATGCAATACGTACAATGTCAAATCTTGAAGACGGTGAATACAAGATTCACGGTATTGTTTTTGACACGGTGGATTCAAAAGGCAATGTCATCAAAAGCGTGGTTAAAACAAAAGCCCCAATAGGATGGAGCAACAATTCAACCACAAACAGGATATATGATGAAAACAATCGGATGCAGACTGAAACCATCAATATTTTTGAAGACAATGTGATAATAAGTAGCGCTAAGATTGAATACGCTTATAACAAGTCCGGTCAGGCTATCAGGGAAACTACCATGCATCTTAATGATGGAGAATGGAAGGTGAGTTATCAGAACGAGTGGGAGTATGAAACATCCGGAAAGGTTAAGAAAAATACTTTTACGAGAATGAGCAATGAGCAGCAGTTGGATAAGGTTATAACGGAATACGAATATGATAAAAGAGGAAACATGACACTTAAAACCACTAAACGGGAGAGTGGTGACACAGGTAATATGTCTGTTGCCGAGATACTGGTAATAGAGAACCACTATAATTATGTCTTGCTCTAAAAAAGTCGATAAAACAAAGGATATGAAGAAGGTTTTACTTTTTCTGTCAGTAATAATGATGCTGCAGACAACAACTGTTTTGCTTGCTCAAGAAAATGTACTGCGACTTTCTGATGATACAGATTATTTCAGTATTGATATTCTGGGGGATGAGGACATTATCAAAGGCATAACGGATGTGTTTGCAAACTGGGAACATCCGGATTCTGTCCAGATTATGGATCAACCCGGAACATCCAATGTGGGGATAGCTGGAGAACTCTATGACATGCGCCTGCATGTCCCTAAGGGGACTATAGGGCGTTACCTGAAGGCGGGTTATCCTTGGTATGCTTTTGGAAGTATTACAGACGGTGATACCATTGTTCATGAACAAAGCTTCAAAGTAGGAAACAGAGTCTATTCCAGGACATCTTTATATTCGGATGATGTTTATTTAAGCGGATATTGCTATCACCAAGGCACAGAACCGGATACCACCACTGTTGTCACCATACCGGAGATTGTGGAATCACCCCAAAGCGGGAGTTATTTCAGGGTTACCGGAATAGGCAGTAAGGCATTCTGTAAATCTGATTGCATTGAGAAGGTCATATTGCCTTTAAGTATAGAAACTGTCTGTTACAATGCTTTTGGAGGATGTAGGAATCTGCAGGCAGTCTGTCTGCCGGAACAACTGCTCAGTATTGGAAATTACGCGTTTTATGAATGCGCCAGGCTGGAGCTTGATTCCCTGCCAGAGAGCATATCTGGCATAGGGGAATATGCTTTTGCGGGAACCGGATTGAAAGGTGTGATGCGAATACCGTCTAAAGTTAAGATTATCAGTAACGGAATGTTTGCCAATTGCAGGGATCTGACAGGTATCCGGTTGCATGATGATGTTGTTTCTATAGGGTATTCTGCATTCTATGGTTGCAGATCCTTGGAAACTGTTTCAATACCTAAGAGTGTAAAACATATATCCAATGGAGCTTTCATGGACTGTCCCGGTCTGACGGATATTTATATGTTCTGGACGGATTCAATACCTGTTGTCACGTCCGAATATTCCTTTGACCAAAACAGGCATATCCTTAATGTGCCATACGGAAATGTGGACAATTATTTGGAGAGCAGGTTGCCTGATGGCTCCCGTCAGTTCAGGATGGGGCTCATAACAGACTCAAGAGACAGTTCAAATGCGCATGGTTTCCGTGTTGGCGGTATATGGTATGAGGTTTCAGATTCCATTAAGAACAGTGTTACAATTACAGGGAGGTCAGGAGATGAACCTGTCTTTATAACTCCTGCATCCGTTACTTATCCTTACACAGGTGTCGCATATCGGATAACCGGGGTTTCGGTCAGCAGACTGGATTGCTCCAGACTTATTGTCAGTAATGGTGTTGAAACTGTTACCGGAAGGTTTAATCCCGATGTTGAATATGTTTTCTTACCGTCATCCGTAAAAGTCATGCGGCTGCCATTCTATCACAGTTCTCATTTAAAGAGTGTCGGTCCGGCAGGAGGCGGTTATGACATAGAGTATGCCTGGAAAGATTCCATTCCTGCCGAGTCTTTCTGTCAGCATGAATGTCTGGAAAAGGTGGTCATTTCAGAATCAATCAAATCAATCGGAAACAGAGCGTTTCAGGACTGCCCTAGGCTTAATACGGTCTATAATCTGTCTGCAACTCCACAGGTGATTGATGACAATACGTTTACAACGGATTGTACTCTGTACGTCCCTAAGGGAAGCAGGAAGCTGTACAGGAAATCTGCCGGTTGGAAAGATTTCAGGAAAATAAGGGTAATCCGTAAAATAACGTGAGTTCGACGAATTAGTTCTAGAATAAAGTCAGTTGATTATCAGCTACTTTGATAATGTTGATACATGGTTTCTTCGGAAAGAAGCAGTATGATGCAATTGCCCCGAGCATGTTTACGACAAAATTCTGGAAAGAGCGGGTTTATTGTGGCTTGTTTTTTGTATCACCTAAAATTACAATAAATCCCGCTATTCACCAAATTATCAATTAATTATATTTCATCGAACTCACGTTACTTATGCACAACGCCTCTATGCTGGAGAGAATTTTTTCCATGTCCGGCATCAGGCCAAACTTGCATTTAAATCACAACAATTTCAAAGAACTCTTGTTCTACGGCGTCAGGGACACTGCGTGAAC
>JAEEGJ010003441.1_pt1 | contig 61242 bp, 73 predicted proteins | sample 8958761 | NCBI WGS metagenome assembly JAEEGJ01 (sample SAMN16246546, study PRJNA631951) | gut metagenome | biome: gut microbiome; feature: rumen; material: RS-attached | host: Bos | place: Iran: Karaj | collected 2018-10 | reverse complement strand
TCTCCGCCGCCGTGAACTTCGGCTCACAGGGCTTGTCAACATCATACGCGCCTTCATTGCGACGGTAGTCGTTAAAGTCTTTCAGTATCTCTATCGCTTTGTTGTTGTCCATCTTCTCCATGTTTTTCGTGCCACTTCTCTATCTCCGCCCACAGGAAATCGCAAATCTGATACACCTCGCTGTCGGGGTTTACCTGGGCGAGAATGGCGGGTTTATACTTGCTGTCACGCAGCATAGCCATGATGTTACCCATGAACTGCACCGCGTAGTCAATCTCCTGTTGTTTCTTGGCGAGTTCGTCGCAGAAATATTTAATCTCGTTTTTGTTCATCTTCGATATCTTCAAACTCCGCATCTTCGATTTGGTCGGCATGAGCCACCCTCACTGGGACATGCAGTGAAACATAATTGATTTTCATAACGTGTTGTTTAAGTAGTGCAAGCCTCCGGCTTGTAATCATTTCAGATACCATGGCCTGGGATGCTTCGCCCTTTACTCGGCAAGCTCGGCCAACTGCGTCTTGTGCTCCTCGTCCGAGGTGTTGGCGACGTTGAGGTGGTCGGGGATTTCCCGGTACATGGGTTCAACGTCACTCTTCGTCGTCGTCTTCATCGTCTTTCACTTGGGTTAAACTGACTCCCATGTCCGTGTAACCGACCGCACGGTTTTTCTGCCTCTCGCCAGCATAACTCTCGTCGCGGCGAAAGAGCGGGATGCCAAACAGAGCCACGGTCTTGACTCTCTTTGATGTGGCACCTTGTTCACGCATGTGGTCGGTGACGGTGATGATGGGTCTCATTTCTTGTGTTCCTTCTTTGCAATTTTTGCAATTTCCTTGATTTCACGCTCGTTCTTGCCTTGTTTGACAAGCTCGATGATGCGGTCGCGCCCCAGCGTTCGATAAGCGGGGATGAGGGAGCGCAGACACAGGTCGCACGGCTCGCCAGGTTCGATGGCTTTCTGGCGACCTTCTTTCTCGGCCTTGATGGACAGGGCGAAGATGTCGATGCCTTCTTTGTTGACAATCCAGTACTCTTTGCCCATAAACCTTATCTGGCCGTAGTGGCGGACGACGGACAACTGGGTGTTGGCCCAGTATTCCTCGACCATGATTAACGGATATTGTTCGCTCATTTCTTGATGTCTTTTTTCATTCTCACTTTGTTGTAACAGCTATCGACTTTGAAGCCTTCGCGCTTGTACCAGTCGAGTACCCAGCCTTCGGCCTCGTGTGCCGACCATTCAAGGTCTATGCTCGGACACTTATGCAGCACCGCATCGTAAATAGCGGCTTTCAGCAACAGCTTGCCTAATCCGCCATTACGATAGTCTTTCTTTACCTGCAAGTTCCAAAGCACTGCCTCTTTCTTGTTTTTACCTTCGTAGCTTACCATGCAGGTGGCCACAATCTGGTCTCCATCAATATACACGATGGTGGAGTGGTCGCAGTCCGGCCAGTGGGTAGTGAATACCTTTGTTTCCATCAGCGTTCTCCTTTTAGTTTGCGTTCCAGCCGCTTGGCAATCTCGGCGGCGATTTCAATGGTCTTGTCAATCGCCACATCCTCGGCACTGCGGAACTGCTGCGGCTGATGCTCGTTCCACGTGCGGTTGAGGATTACAGGCAGCACGTTCTTGGCTACCTCGGCTCGGTAAGCGAGCCAGTCTATCTCATTCGGCATCGTTGTTTTCCTCCTTCCATACGCGGTGCCCGTAATAACACTGGTCAAGCTCGGGATCTCGACGCTTGCACCAGGGTGCCTGTAAACACTGCGTATATCGTTTAATTTCGTAACTCATAGTCAACCCCTTCTCAAAATGCGGATTTCATCGCGGTGGTCAGCGGCGACAAGCTGGTCTTCGCTGGCCCAGTATTGCTGTCCTTTAAGGCCTTCTCCGACCATGTATTCGGGACCGCCATCGCCTTCTTGAACGGCCTGTATGCGATGCAGGCCGCCACACCACACGACAATAGCGCCGACCTTGAACTTGGGTTTTGGACGTAAATCACACATGGATGCAATAAGTTCTCCCCATGAGTCCACCTTTTCTGCGCTGATATAGCGCTTCGCTCCCTTGAACTCAGTACTCAGCAGCTCAAGCCTGTAGTCGTGGCCTCCTGCTTTGTTAGGGATGTCAACCTCAAGAATCTTATACTTGATGTCTTGATTCTCTTTGCTGACAATGATGTCGCCGACTGCGAACTTAGGCTTCGGTTCAACGAGCTCGTATTCATCCAATTCGGTGAAAAGCGCTACATCTAAAATCAAATCGCTTGTTAAATAATAAAAGTCTTTTCTTTTACTAACCGCAACAATAGTCCAAATGGTGCCATTATTTTTGCGCTTCAACCTGTCGCCTACCTTGAACTTTGCTTTAGACTCAACAGGTAGTGGTAGCTCCTGATAGTCGGGATGGGTCTTGATGATTTCAATAATGCAGGGCCGGGTTGCGAGTTGAACTTTATCGGACTCATCACAAGTGTAGTATAGTCCACCGTCTAAAGTCCACCCTTCTGGGCTATATCCCTTCTCCTTAAACGCCGCGCTGATTTTCTCGGCGTTTTCTTTTGAACCTAAAATATAGTAGTTCATATTAAAGCTTGATGATATTATCAGTGTTCCAACTCAATGAGATCTCGCCATTGACAAGACACTTGAACGTGTTGACTTGGCGCTTCTCGATGTCATTCTCGCATACCTGTTTGCTGACGGTGCTGCCGATATTCCAGTTGATGATGATGGGCTTAACGGCGGGTATCAGCAGGTAGCGGACAAATCCCAATGTCTTGGGGTTCTCGAAGATGGCATAACCCTGGAGCGAGTAATATTCAATGACATCATTAAATAGGTCAATGTACTCCTCGTCAGGCAAAATCAGGTCATTGTCTTCCCGGTTGACGGGATTGACCGAGAAACTGTCCTTCGGGATGATGTTACTCACACGGATCTCGTCACAGCACAAGGATATTTTATCAATGAAACGAAGGAGCTTGTTGGCCTTGATAAACCTATCCAACATCGGCGACATATAGTTGCTGAGCAGGAATTTGCCCTCAATGGTTTCTAAGAGTTCAAGAAGTTCTTGAAAGTCGTTCGTGTCATATCCCTTGTAATGTTGCTGGCAACAGTCGGGATAAGGCGGGTCGAGATAGTAGAAAGTCTGGCTGGAGTCACGCTGTTTAGACACCAAAGAACCGCTTGCGTGACGTGTATGCTCCATAGTCGGCAGCGTTGAGGATTCGCCAATCAAAGTTGTACCCTCGTTTACAGATGTTATTTACCCATTTCATGTAGCAGCGACCGCTGTACTTAGAGATAGGCTTTCCGTTTTCATCCAAGTCTCCCCAACACATGAACTCCTCCACGTTCTCGATCTGAATGTATTCAGGACCGATTGCGTCAATATAGCGATATAGGTGTTCCGCCAACGTGCGACTATCTGCGTCACGTGGCATACCGCCTTTTGCCCTGCTGAAATTCGTGCATTCCAACGATGCCCACAACACGAGCCTTGCGTGGCGGTATTCTTGGCGGCACAAGCCAATATGATGTTTCAACGGCCCTAATTCCAGTGTCCTGATGTCTTCCGTGAAATGCAGTGCGTCAGGGTGGTTGGACGCATGGCTGGCGATAGCGTTGGGATCGTGATTGACACAGGCGATTACTTTGGCACATTTTTCGTCACCGAGTTTGGCGTGCTCGACACCTGTTGATGTACCGCCAGCACCGCAGAAAAGGTCGATGTATAGCAACTTGATGTTTTCCGTCATTTTATACTTTCAGTTTTTTATTTCTTCGATGTTATACCATAGGACATCGTTCTCTTCGAGTCCGAAGTGCTTCTTTACGTCCTCAAGGTCATAGGGGCCGTGGAGTTCGGGGGTAAGGATGTCGCCCCAGATTTCCTTGATGGTAATTTTCCATCGGCGGTAGGGTTTACTCATCGCAACCTCCTTCTTGGCCAAAATGAATGTTGACATTGGCTTCCATGAGCTTGTCATGCCATTCGATAACCAGGTTAACGCGCTGGTCGTCAGTCAAATCTTGTTTCCATAGGTTGGTGAACTCAAGGATAGTAACAGCGGCCTTTCTTTTGGCGTCGGCGCGTTCGCACAAATCCAATGCTTCCGCTCTGAGCTTTCTGGCTCGGCGCACGGCAATATAGGCGATTACTAATTGGATGAGAACACCGACAATGGCAATAACCAGGGATGTGTATTCTTTGCTGCCCATAATTCAATACTTTTTGCCGTGGAGTCTTTTACAGGTGCGGTTGTACTCCATCTTGAGTTTGATGTGCTCCATCAAGTCGAAACCCATGACGTAGGACAGATTGAACACGTTGAGCAATGCGAGTTCATAGCCGTCGAAGAATAGATTTTCAACAATAGTATATACCGCCTCGGTGAATGTGCTGGCCTTGAAATAAGCACGCATAAGGATGTAGTCATCTGCAGACTTTAGCCTGACTGTGACCGCTTCACCGATGTCGCAGTCCTGCACACCGGCAAGATCCAGGATGCGGATAGCGGCATCTGCCAACTCATCCTCCACGGTGTCCTTGATGTAGCCCTCAAAGACAACATTTATTGGTTTATGGCAGACATCGCAGGCAACTTCCACTGCTCGATTAAAGCCTTCAAGGTCGGCATGACGACCTTTGCGGTCAGCCTCCACCGCCTCCATGAGTTCACTGATTACTAAACACAGGAGATGGCGTTCGCTATGCACTTCGTCGTGGAATCCGTGCTCGCAGGCTATCTTGTAGCACTCGTCACGCAGGGCGTTCAATTCTTCTTTGGTCGGCTGGTTCATCATTGGCCTCCTTTCTTGACGCTGAAAAGGTCTTCAACGACTTGTTCGATGTTTCCGTGGCTGAGGGTTTCCTTGCTGATTCTCCTCACGTTCCTGTTGTCGCGGATGACTGAATAGTCGTCCGAACCTTCGACTTTGACAAGGTGGTAATGGCGGCCGTTGTGGTTAAAACTCAATTCGTTCGGTAACATATATCATTTCTTTAGGCGTTTAGCAATCTTATCGTTTCTCTTGCACTTGTCGTCAAGCATCTTGATGACGTTCTTCTTGATGACAAGATCCTGCTCCAGCTCGGCGATGCGCTCTGCGTCGGCGTCAAGCTGCTGGTTCATCTGCTGCCGCTGCTTCTCGTACTCTTCTTTGCGCTCTCTGAGCTCGGTCTTTGCGCCCAGATAGAACACCATGCCGATGACGAAGCCAACGACGAACCCGAAAATCATGTTTGGTGTCATAATGTTTCTGCATAGAACTCTTCCTGTGTCCAGCCCTGGCAGTCGGCGAGCATGCCACGCAGCCTGGTGCGGCGGTCTCCGGTAGTCATGGGCAGCTCTTTCTCAATCATGTGCTTCAACTCGTCGAGCATTTCGGGAATGGTGAAACACTCCGACTCGTAGTCGTCTTCCCAGTCGTGGCCGGGATTGACGGTATGGAAGTCCTCAAGGTCGTCACCGTTCAAGTCGGTCTCGGTGGTGTAGTCGGTGGTGTGGAGCGTCATGTCTTTGATAAGCTGCACACTCACACCAACCTCCACCTCGATCTCTGCATTGTCCCTTTGGTTCCAGGGAGCGGAGTCGTTGTCGGCTCCAGCAGGGTAATTGTAATTGTCCATCTCTCGCGCTTTGATTGGCCTCTGCGGGCTGGAAGACCAGCCCGCGTAAAGGTCAAAGGCCAAAGTTAAAATGCTGCCACGGGCCGAACCCTGCCAGTGTAGGTACGGTAGTAGTTGTACACGTTGCCACTGCTGAAGCTGACGAGCCAAGCGACATACGCGCCGTGCTCAGTCGAGGACCAATAGAAATCGTCGTCGGCAAACTCGTCTGCACCGATATAGGCGAGGGCTTTGTTCAGGGAGTCCTTGTGCTTGAAGATGAGGGCGAGCTCACCGAGCGAGGGAATCCACTCGTCGTCTTCAAGCTTAAAGGCGAAGTCGCCGTGACGCTTGAGGTGCCTGGTGTTGTCCTTGCCGTCAAAGTCGTCAAGGGCGTGGAGCTCCTGCCTTTGGTAGCAGTAGTCGTCTTCATCGAGATCGCTGTTGTAGGGCAACCGCTGGTCTCCAAAGTCTCGAAGCCTGATGCCGACGGTCTTGTCGCCGACCTTGAGGCCAACACGGTCAACATCGTCCTTGGGGTTCTCGCCGGTGAACAGCTCGCGGCGGCCGTCCTTATAGACGAGATAAACACCGTCTTCCAACTCGCACTCCCCACACGGAGCGGTTTTTGCCTTGCCGCCCATGATGAAGTCATAACTCTCTCTCGCTTTGTCGACGTTTTCCGCCTTCATCAGCAGAATGAAACGCAATCTTTGTTCTTCTGTCATAATGTTACTTGATTATTGTTTGTTGTTTAACTCTTCGACCCCTAAATAGGCCGCTATCTGTCTCATCTTTTTCTCATTCACCTCGACGGTGTCAAAGGCGTACAAGGGGAAGGTCTCGATACTGGTGAACTGCGGCTCGCCATGCTCGTCCTTCATGTATTCATGCTCCTTGTCAGGGTTCACACAGGTGACACTGATAAGGAAACAACCGATGTGGTCGCCCCACTGCGCCTGGATCTGCATATACGACATGCAGCCTTTCTTGAAGGTCTTGCGCTGGAGCGCATACAACCGGGTGAGGAACTTGTCCAGCTCTCTTTTCTTTGTCTTGACCATGATGCTATAACCTTGGTTTACCGTTTTCGTCAAACACTTCTTCGCGCTGGCCGATGTAGTGCATCTTCAAGCGGCCGTAACTCTGGAAGACGGCGCCGCACCTCTCGCAGACATGCACGACACCGTATGTCATATCGCCGTATTCGACACACTGGTGACGACACAGCAGGCGTCTAAGCCTTCTTGCCGTCCGACGTATCGCCGTTGTCATTGCCTTTGTTCTTGAAGATGACCTTCTCTCCCCATTCGGTGTCATCAATGCTGGCGGCCACCACGACAAGGATGGCGAACCATGACGACAGGATGATGGAGACAAGTATAGCCACCATGCCACGGGTGATGTCTTGACCACGCAGGGACTCGCGGAAGGAGGCGACAACAACGACCGCCGCAACGATTACACCGATCAGATAAAGTTCTAAACTCATATCAAAAAATGTTTTTTGGTTGAAAATTGTGTCCTCTCGGCTCGGACTTCGCCATGCGGGGAGGGACGGAATTGAACCGCCCTGTTGTTTTTAGACACCCCCGATTTTGCGGGTATTCGCTTTTTGAGAAACTAAACATTTAACATTGTTCGTTAAGTTAATTACTCCCTTTCTCCCCATTTGACCTGGGTCGCTCTCACGAGCGTCAGGCCAACATACCTTTCAAAATAACTTGTAGCGTTAACCCTTGCAAGAAAGTTGTCCAGCGACAACGCGCCACCTTAGACGGGTGGTACTCTCGCTAATGTTACGCGGCGTCATTGTCGGGGATGCGGTTGTTAGCCGCATTTGTGGAGTGTGTCGGACTCGAACCGACTCGCTCAACGCGCCCTATACAACACCCCAATACTCCGCTCTCGCTTCACAGCGGAAGCGGGGAGATCAAAATACTTAGTTTACAATCCTGTCTGCCAGTATCAGCCTGGTGGACCGCTTAGGGTTTGGCAGCCCCATCATTACGGAACATACCCCATTCGACTTAACAGGCAGGTTATGAAAAAAAATTACTTTATTCTTTTGATTGTATGTGGCCCTCACGGGTTATTTCTCGGCCGCGAACAGTCGCGGTGTGATGTGGCCCGGTGCCAGCCTCACGGCCACCCGGGCAATCTAATTAACCTTCTAATACCATTAACATAAACCTTAAAACTATTACCATGAAAAACTAATTCACTTTACCCTACGCGGGTCACGTGATGAGGCCGCCCGCGCTGTCATAGCGAAGGCGGGTTGTAAATACCATGAAAAACACACATTGTTTGTATTGTTGCAACTGTTGCATTTTTGGAAACAGTTGTGATATTCAAAGAATCTCCCTTCGCTTCACAGCGTCGGGAGGAGGATGATAGGAAAAAAGTAATTGATGTTGGTTGATGCTTTTTCGTAATGGAATGGTTGTGTATCGTGGACCAGGCAGGAGTCGAACCTGCGATTCCCGCATTAGGCTGCGGGGTTCATCCGTCTGAATTTCCGGTCCCAACTGACTGCCAGTTTCTCCTCGGTAACGCATCTGCGCCATACCCCGCACCGAATCAGACAGTGGTCGATGAATAATTTCGTACTTTTATTCTTATGCGTGGCCTATACGGAAGCCTCTTTCATTCTCTGATATTTCTTCACAAGTTCCTGGAACCAGCGCTCGTGGCCGATGCTGAACTCGGCCTTCTTGCGGCAACGGGTGACTTGATAGGGACCGACGCCAAGCGTGTCGGCAAGGTCTTTCTTCCTGCGGTAACAGTTGTCAAGGAGAGCGCAGTACACAAAGAGCTGCTTCGCGTCGGCGACACTTCGCGTACAACGCTTATGCGTCTGCCTGATCTCGCCGACACTGACACCGCACACAGCGGCACAACGCTCAAGGATGATGTCTAAGCCCTCCATGACGGATGCTATTTACCGGACTTCTTGGGCTTCTTGGAGGGTTTGGGCTTTGAAGCCTCTTCCTCCTTAGCCTCTTCGGCGTTCTCGGTGAAGTCGATGACATCGGGCTTGGCGGCCTTGGGTTCGTTGAGGCGGGCAATCTCCCTGTCTTTCTCGGCAAGGAGGTCGGCATTGTCCTTGAGCTGGCTGGTCATGGACTCAACGGTGTCGGTCAAGGTGGCAATCTGGCGCTTGAGGGCGATGATGTCATCGTTCTTGAGCTCCAACTCGCGCTCTTTCTCCTTGAGCTGGTGCTCTTTCTCCGTCACTTCGGCTTGGAGAAAGGCTATCTCCTCGCACTTCTCTCTGTACTCTCTCGAATTGATGATTTTAATTCCCATTGCTGTAAAAATATTAAATGATTAAAGTTGCTTTCGTTGTGCATAAAGGCAGATGAGCGTGGCATCTACCTTGTTGTCGTCAAAGGTCTTGCAGCGTTCGCTACGACGGAAGTCCATGGCGGGCAACAGCCGCCTGGCGGCATTGTAGCTCGTCAGCTTGGTGTTGGCGGCCTTGTCAACGGCCTCACACATCGCCTTCTGCCACTTGCCGGGCGTACAGGTGGAATAGGGGATGCCGAGGGATTCCAACATACCCAATATCTTGCCGTAGTTGGTGCCGAAACTGAACGTGCTGGCAACGCCTTGATGAGGCATGCTATGGACTTGCTCGACAACGGCGATGATGTCATTGCCGGCGATTTCGCTAAGACGCTCGATAAGCTGCTGGCTGAGACGCTTTCCCTCAAAGAGTGGGTAATGGCCGTATGAATGATAAAAAGCGTCATACAGGCAGCAGAAACCTTTTGAGCCTGGGTCAATGCCTAAAACATAGTCTCTCATTACTGAAACACCTCTAAAATGTTGGTCTCTTTCACGCTGGTCAACTCACGGCAAGTGGCGTCACCGGGCATACGGTTGAACACATCAGTGGCACCTTCGACGTCGAGGGCCTCGACAAGGACATGGTGATACTCGCGCATCTCCTTGCCTGTGTTTTCGTTGACGGCGACGATGGCATACTTGACAAGGTAGAACTTGTCATCAACCTTCGGCGCGTCCGAATAGATGAACTTGTCATAAAGGGCGATCTTCTCAGCGAGGACTTCAACCTCTCCTTCGGTGTACTGCGAAATCACCTCAAGGGCCTTGTGCTCGGCGTCACTGAACGTCTGCGCGGCGATGGCGTAGGTCTCGGTGACGACCTTGTTAAGATTTTCAACGACGCGCTGGTAACGCACCTTGACTTCAAAAAATTTCATATCTGTTGTTCTTTTGTCTTGTTTTGTTTCTCTTCTTCTGCCCACTTGGCCTGTAAGCGCTCTCGCAATGCCTGGATCTCGGCGGGCCTGAGGATGTCAGGACGGCGGGCTTCTCGTTCGCGCTCCTCCCGGGCTTCGTCTTCTTCTTTACGCCTGATGATTTCCGCCCTGTCGTCGGCATAACGGCGAAGGGCAAAGATAACTTCCATCGGGTCAACGGCGCCGTAGAAGAGCTTGCCGTAGTCGCCGGACTTGACTCTTGAAAAGAAATCCATCAGCTCGGTGAGCTTCAAGAAATAATAGTCTTTGACGATGATACTGGCCAACTCCCGCACCTGGTGGTCGGTCATGGGCTTGCAGTTGGAGAACCGGTTGAGGTCGATGATCTGGTATGTTAGCCATTCGACAGGGGCGGTGTCGCCATAGGCGAGGCGCAGGGCGGTGAGACTTGGAGCATGGCCGAAATAACAGCGCTCGACATCGACGATATACTGCTGCTGGTACTTCGGGGCAAACAGCTCAAGGATGTTGTCAAAGGCGCCGTAGCGGCTTACCACATTATTGACAAGCTCTCTTTGACTCAAAGTCAGTTCGCATCCTGACGGCTTGGGCTGCAAGCTCATTGTCGCGTCTATTAACTCTCCAATCTGTCTTTCCATTGTTGTTGTCTTTTAACGGGAATAATCCTTTCCAGTTGTTGGCCATACTCTGCTCGACAATCCTGGCGGCAACCTCAGCATTGCCTCCCGAGAGATTGACAAGCATGTTGTAACAAGCCTTTAACGACCTGTCGGTCTTGTAGCCCTCGCGCCTCGAACGCTTGTATTCCAACCAGTCAAGGAACACGGGAGCAAACTCCTGCGACACCCACTCGGGGGCGATTTCGATAGCGGGTTGCTTGGGTTGCTTGGTGGTTTTTGAAGCTTTGCAACTACCGCAACAACAGAGCGTTAAGTGGGTTACTTGTTGGGTTACTTGTTGGGTTATTCGGTGATGTTCCAACAGGCTTTGCTTGGCTGTTCGCAACTGTTGCCTTCCCATGTCCAAGTCTTTCGCAAGACGACGCTCCGACACCTCAACGACGCCGTTGTCGTCCGCGTGAAGGATAAGGTGAAGCAACAGCTTGGTGGCGTTGCCGCTCAACCCGGCGAAGATTTCCTTAACCTTGCACATTGTCGTAGAAGATAGGTTGCTTGTTGATGTTAATCTTATAAGACAGCCGCTTCTCGTCAACAAGCTCGTTGAGCGACATCTTCAGGTCTTCAATGACAGCCGTGGCAAGCTCGTTGAACGGAACGCCTGACGGCTCTTTGCCGACACGCTGCTCAAGGAGCACCTTGATGGTGTTGTAAACATATTCTGTGTCCATAACATTCATTCGATATAGGTATCAAACATCTGCTCAAAGCCTATCTCGTCGGGCTCGGGTAAGCGGCAGTCGAGCTCTTCCTGCGCCCACACCTTGAAGCGCGTGAGCAGGTCTTTCATCTGCTCGACACTGAAAAGGTGCGTTTCGTAGTCGAACTGTTCGATCTCGCCCGTAAGAGGGTTGACTTCTTCGTGCTGACCGAGCAAGGCCCGCTTGACCCATACCTTGCAACGTTCGGGACTCGGCTCGCCGATGCTGTCCGCAAGACACTTGACCCATAAATGGAACAAGCCGTTCTGGGTTAAAGTCCTGCGGCGCTTCTCGGTGATCTCGACGCTCGTGGCGCCTTTCTTAATGAGCGAGGCGAGATAGGTTCGCGCCTTTCCCGCCTGTCGCTCATCGCTTAGGTTGTAACGCATGGGTTCTCAATTAGTGGCTAAAAAGGCAGACCGTCGCCTTCCTGCTTCTGGTTGAAGTCGGGCTTCTGCGCTTGCGCAGGCTGCGGAGCGGCGGGAGCCTGGACGGGGGCGGCGTCTGGCATACTGAGGCTGATGAGGCGCAGCGTGGTCATGTACTTGGTGGTGCCGTTGCTGTCGTAGCTGCGGCCACTGATGCCGAAACGCACCGTCACGGGCTTGCCTTCTTGACCGACATAGCGGTCATAGTCGTTGACGAAATGGCCGCCGGTTTCGAAGGCGAGGATGTTCTCGCGGATTTCACCTGTCACTTCGTCAACACTGGAGCAGTCAACGACGATGATGCGCTTCTGGAAGGTGTTTCCGCTCTTGCCCTGGATGTTCTCAATAGGGCATACCTGTTTCAATGTTCCTTTAAGTTCCATATCAGTAAAGTTTGATTTTGATTGATTCACTTGCTTGTTTCTTCTCTTTCTTGTACTCTTCCCAGATCTCGGGATGCTCGGCCTTGAGTCGGTCAAGGTCGATGGTGTAGGACGGCCCTCCGCTCGGGATGACTCGCGTGAGCATGAAGCGGTCACACTTGAAGGATTTCACTCCGTGCTCCTGCATGGCAAGCAAGAGACCGGCACGCAGTTCTCCACTGCGCTCTTTCATCTCAGCAAGCGTGTGCTCGACATTGGCGACCTCGGTGATGGCGTCCTCGGTGAGCGACAGGGCGTTTTCTTGTGCAGCGACGGGAGCGGCATACCTGCGTCCTTCAATCTCGGCACGCATCAGACCCTCAACCTCTTCTTCGTCACGGATGACTTCCTTGAACAGGGTAGGCTTGCCGTACATCAGCTTGGGTAGCCACACGGTATAGATGCTCCTGACCCTGCCAGCGAGGTGCGGGTTGGTGATGTCGAACAGCTTCTTGCAGACGCTGCCTTGCCAGGACACGTAGTCACCGTCATGCTTGCTCGTGGTCTTGATGTCGATGATGGCGAGAAAACCTTCTTTGTCGCTGGCAAGCACGTCGATGGGTGTGGCGAAATGCTCAAAGTCGGTGACGATGTACTCGTTGGCGATGGGCTCAAGGCCTTCGTCGAAGAGCAAACGGCGGTAAGCCTGATACAGCGGATCTGGATTATCGTGGTCGCCGAGGCTGTCACACAACTCGATGGTGCTGTGCACCGACGAGCCGTACTCTGCCGCACGGTCGAGGACGTACTGCGGGATGCCGTCGTACTTCTCGGGGAACAACTGGCTGCCGATCATGCCGGTGATGCCCTTGAGCTTCTTGTCGCCGAGCATATAGGTGTGGCTGTGTTCATTGAACACGACGCCACTGGGATTAAGCTTTATTTCCATCCTGTAACTCGTGTTTGCGCTGACTGAACAGCTCTTTGTAACTCTGGTCGCCCGTAATCTGGGGATTGGCCTTCCAGATGTCGGACAACTCGTCAATACTCTTGGCGGACTTGATCTGTTCGACAATAGGGTCGACAGCGTCTTCCTTGCTGTTGTCGAGCATGTCATAGTCCTCATTGTCGGTGTTGTCGATGATGAACAGGCCACACAAGGCGCACTTGCGGGCATAGCTGCTCGACATGCCTGTCACCTGCGCGTCGTCGCTCTTGGTCTTATGCTCGGTCTCGCGGGCCCAGCCGTCGGCCTTGTAGGTCTCGACACCGTTGGAGAGGATGGCGGTGGAGTGCATGTAGAACCTCTCGCCGATCATCCTGACCTCGTCGTTGAGCATCAACAGGACATCGTGCTTCTTCAACAAGGGCTTGACGGCGGCAAGGATGTCCTCGTAACTGCGGAACATGAAGCCACCGAACTCGTTTTTTCGGTCCTTTTTCGACTTGAGCTCCTGCTGGATGGCAATGAGCTTCTGCGTCAACGTGAACCCTTTTTCTTCTATCTTTGCCATATTATATTGTTGTTTAACGTGAATACGAATGAAAACCTCCGTGTTTCGCAACAGGGAGGCAAATAATTGATAAATTGTTCTATATGTGGTTATCTAATTGAAAAGAAATAACGTTAATTGCCGCACATGCGGGAGTCGAACCCCCATGTGCGCGTGATAGTTTAATGTGCCCACTTAACCCCTACGCCCTCAGCCGCTACAACCTTACTTCTTTCAGGTCGATTACCGCGCGCATCGGCTTGCTCGGGTATCTCTCGCACCACTCCCTATTTGGGGGATGCGCCAGTCGCCTCTCACGGGCGCTACTGGATTGGCGGGTTTAGTACCGTGACCCCGCATGTCTGTCACGTCGGGCTGACCGTCAGCCCATGATGGCGCGTTCAATCTCCTCGCGGCTGAAAAGCACCTTGGAGTTAGCGGCTGCGCCTTGCCTGTGGCCTTCAATGAGGCCGAGTTCGATGAGGTTGTTGATGACGGAACGGCCGTATTCCTTCTCTGCCTGTCTGCGGCTCAGCAACGGCATACGCGCCGCCATGATGCCCCTGGCAACGGCCCGTTCGAGCAATGAGTCAAGCTCTTCGGCCGTGAGAACGATATACCTGCTCCCGTCTTTCATGCCACCCTCGTTACACTCGTAACTTGTACGCCGCGCTGCTTGCGGACCTTCCACTCGCCAAGACTGGCCTTTTTCAGCTTGCTGGCGACCTTGCGGATGTCCATCGACGCGATGGTCTCCTCGGCGATGTATTGCTCATCGTTGAGGGGTAAGGCAAGCAAGGTTTCCCTGATGCTTACTGTTTTTTTCGTCACTATGTTTGCTAATTTCAACATTTCTTTCTAAATTTGTCGCCGAAATGATAGATGATTTTGTCTATCTTTATCGTTTCGGTGATGCAAAATTAGATGATATAATCTAACTGACCAAATATTTTGGCAAAAAATTAGACAAAATCATCTAATTTAGAATTGTTCTAAATGTATTGGTTTGTGTATCAATACGTTACGTTGGTATGATGTGGAATTGAATTATGTAAACAATTGGTAATCAAAGGTTATTATTTTGATTACTTAGATGAAATCGTCTAATTGAAAAGAAAACATGGAAGAAGAGATTAAAAAGAGATTGAAGAAGTTCATCCAAGGTAAAGTTGGTTCTGTGCGTGAGTTCGAGAGAGGCAATCGCTTGTCGAACGGTGCGGTCAACAACGCCAAGTACAAGCTGCCTGACATGGTCGAGTTCGTCAGAGGTATATACCCCGACCTCGACACGAAGTGGCTGATGTTCGGCGATGAAGCGACAAACGATGTGCCGATCATCAACATGTTCGCGTTAGGAGGATCTTTGACCGAGCAGTTGGATTCCGCATCGGTCTCGACGCTTGAGCGCGTCCAGACGCCCGTCAAAGGCGCTCAGATGGCCATCGAGGTGAGCGGCGACTCCATGGCACCCAAGTACCCGAGTGGATCAAGGCTGTTTTGCCGACTTGTTGACGACCCGACTTTTATCGAGTGGGGCAAGGTCTATGTCCTCGATACAACCCAGGGCGCTATAGTCAAGGAACTGCGGCCCGGTTCATCTTCCGACAGCGTGACGTGCTATTCGGTCAACGACAACGAAAAGTACGCGCCGTTTGAAGTGCCGTTTTCTTCTATTCGCGGAATCTGGAAAGTTTTGGCTGGACTTATTTTGGAATGATGCTCGCTTCATATAAGTACACATCACCCCCTTCTCCCCATAATATATATTGTATGGGTAGTGGGTTGAGTTCTGACTTCGCCGTCCGTTTCCGGGGCGCCCCTCTCAGCAGAGGTGTCATCACTCGTGGCAACTGCGTATCGCGGTCTCCCTGCCGCGTTTCCTTCGCCACCCCAGAGTACCAACAATTCCTCATTGGGTTTGAGAGTTATGGGTCGCCTGTTGTCGGGGTGTGGGACAGAGCAGGGCCTACCTCTGGAAATGGTATAATACCAATTACCGACCGCACCTTTATCTCGTCGGTACTCGACCGACCCGGTGGTGCTGGATGCTACCGGTTGTCGTATGGGCATAAAAAATCAGCCTGCGTTTGGTTTGATTGGGAAGCCGCGACGCAAGCTGAAACTATATCTACCAAGAAGGTAGTGATGTCTTCGAAAATGTCTTACGGCTTCCCCAAACCGCGACAAAGGTAGAACAGGAAGGCACCGTTTGTCAAATCGCGTTAAGGTTCATTAACGAGCCGAAAACGCAGAAAAGTTTTCACATAGTTTTCAAAAATTCAACAAAAATAACGTAACTAACTGAGTGGTAGATAGAGAGTTTCACATTCCCAAGCTGAGGGCCGCGGGTTCGAGTCCCGTCTACCGCTCAACTTGAAAATCAGGGAATTAAATTGAAACTCAAAGAGTTAACAACGAAATTCCCTGATTATTCTTTATGCTCTCATACACACTTTACAACGCTTTTTGATGTAATTTGTTGTCAAATGTTTTCAAATTGTTTTCAAATTTTCAACACGCAACTTTTAATATTATTTAACTCGATATGGCAACTTTCAAAGCGATTATAGGACGATTAAGGGCTGACGGAACCTACGCCGTGCGCATCCGCGTCACCCATCAGAGACAGCTCGCATACATACCTACCGACATATATGTTGACCAGAAATATGTCCGCAATAGCAAAAAGTCCGGATTGACCATTCATGATTACCGGGTACTTGACAAAATAGACGCGCTGATAAGGCGCTACATGAGGATATGCAACGAAAGCGATTTGCGTGGTCTTGATGTCAAAGGTGTTGTTGCGCTCATCAATGCGAATGACAGAGACGACATTATGGCAACGGATTTCGTTGCTTACGTCAAACGAGAGGCTGAGAAGATGAAACTTGCCGGGCACGCTGGCACGGCGACGAACCGAATAACGGCCATAAATGCCCTCTGCCGCGTTCTTGGTTGCGATGTGATACCTTTATCATCCTTGACGAGAAAGCGCGTGAGAGATGCCTTCTGCTCAATCTCAGGCAATCGTGCGCCCTCGCTGTACAAGGCACAACTGCAAGCCGCTTACAACTCGCTGATGAAAGAGTACAATATCGATGCCGATGTGATACCGTTCAACCCATTCACCGGCATAGATGTGAAACGGCACGATCCACCAAAGAAACGCGCTCTTGATATGGACAAAATCATGTCAATATTTGAAATGAAAGACGAGCCGTTGAAAGAAGGTACTAAAGGTGCGAGGTATAACCTTGCTAAAGACGTGTTCATGTTGTCGTTCTTTCTCGTCGGCATGAACTCCGCAGACCTGTTTTCGTGCAGCCAGTACAAGGACGGCAGGATAATCTATGAGAGGCAGAAGACACGCAACAGGCGCAGCGACAGGGCGTTGATGAGTGTCAAGGTGCCAGATATCGCCATGTCACTTTTTGAAAAGTACCGTGACAAGAAAGGAAGCGGTCATGTGTTCAGGTTCTGGCGCATGTATGCCGACAAGGGTACATTCAACGCGGCGATCAATAAAGGGTTGGATGTTGTTGGTAAAAGGATAGGGGAACCCGAACTGACTTTCTATGCGGCGCGGCACTCGTGGGCAACAATAGCTGTAAACGACTGCGGTATCGACAAGTGGACGGTACATCTGGCACTTAACCACGTTGACCCCGCCACGGCAATCACGGACATCTATATCAAGAAGTCGTGGAAGCCGGTTGACGAGGCCAACGGGAAAGTGATAGAAAAGGTGTTCGGTTAGAAAACCCTCAGTCTGAGCTTTGCGGAAGCATAAGGTTCAAAGTCCTTCGTTGTTTCATTGCGTTTGACACCACCCTCAATACCCATTTTCAGCCGTTTGTGGTTGTTAAGGGTTAATTCTCCTCCCGCAAATGGGAGCCATTGCTTTGAGGTGATGCCGTAGTCGGTTCCGCCTACGATGTCAAATTCCCATTTATTGGGAGGCTTGCTTAATGTCACCGTCTTGGTGATGTACTCGGTCTTCTGATAGACAAGGATGCTGTCGAGCGAAGGCTCGAAACCGCTTACCCACGCATCATAAGTGTCACTGCCATAGTGCTTTGAGGTGATAGGAACCTCAACGCAGACAGTGTCGTGCATAATTTCCACCGTTTTTTGCGCATAATTTCCGGCGAAAATTGTGTCATGTACCGCCTTGGGCAGCCATCGTGTCACAAGCTTGATTTGAGCGCTGTCCTTCGCCGTCGGATTGTAGTCCGGAAGGGTGCGGAACACTATGACGGTGTCGGTCTCGACACTCTCGTCAAGCGGACGGTCGTAAATCGCCTTACCGGAGAAGAATCCGGCCAACACGCCCAACACGACGCCGGCGATAAACACAACGAGATCTTGTTTTGTCAGTATCATAGATTAAATGTGTTTTTTCGGCCCTTGCCGCTTAATACGTGAAAAACCCACGCATTAAACGGTTTCGGACCAGCTTGTTTGTAATTAGATTGACACATTAAGACGATTTGAACCTGCTTAACCGCACATGGAAAGCAGTATAAGCAAGACAATCGAGAATATGAGAAGGCCGCAGCCTCCCCTGGCAATCAGCTCGCCGAGTGCGCTTTTGTTGATGCTGCTCATAGTCCAGAATATTCTGTTTTGGCATCGAAGCACGGACAGGCTTTCGCCGCGTACTCGCGATGGCCGTGAATGGTGGCTTTTGGATAGAGCCGCTTCAACTCTTTCAAGAGTTTCAAGAGGCCCGCCTTCTGTTCAGGCGTTCTCGTGTCTTTGGCTTTGCCGTTCTTGGCGAGTCCGCCGACATAGACGACACCGATGGAGTGCAGGTTATGCCCGGTACAGTGGGCTCCGCTGATATTGACGTCACGGCCTTCATGCACCGTTCCGTCAAGATAAACGACATAATGGTAGCCGATGTCGCTCCACCCGCGCTCCTTGACGTGCATACGGCGTATCTCTGCGACGGTCATAGGCTTGCCCTCATACGAAGCCGTGCAATGCACGATGATCTCATTGATTGAGCGTTTGGACTTCTTGTACAAGGGACTACCCTGTATGAGCGCCCAGGTATGGGTGCCCACGATGCCGTCGGCGACAAGGCCGTACTTTGCCTGGAATTGCTTGACGGCCTCCTCGGTCAAAGGACCGAAGACACCGTCTGGGTACAGCTTCAACGTCTGCTGCAGTAATTTGACGTCGTCGCCCCTGCAGCCTTTCTTCAAGACTCTCATAGCTCATCCTCCTTGTCTTTAGAGTTGACAATCATCTGCTTGGCGATGTCAACGACTTCTTCTTTCGCCATGGCCTCAGCCACAATCTTTGCGGCTTGGGCGAGGTTGTTTCTGGTCTTCTCGTCCGCCTTTTCGTGCATCGACCAAATCTCAACGATGCAAAGCACGATGGCGACCAGGCACCCGGCCAACGGAACGCAGTACGATGAACTTGCGAACATCGCCCACACGAAATGAACAAGCGTATCAATACCAAGAGAAATCAGCATAACGCCCTCGTAGAGCGCAAACTTCGTGATGGAGCGAGAGAACAGGTAACTTGTCCTCGCCTCCCCACGCTCCTTGGCCTTGTGCCAGCCGAACAGCCCGTCCATGAACATCGCCACGATGACAACCACCATAGCGATGACATCAATCAGGTACATAATCGGCAGGCCGACCAATATGTTTGAAAATTCCTTCATTCTCAAAAACAATTTACTGATTAAACATAGTCAGGATTAAAACCATGTAAACACTGATGATAAGGCCAACTTCGGTGCGCCATTTCCAGTTTTCCCTACCAGCAGCGATACAGACAATCAAAGCCAACAGGCATCGATTGTTAACGACCATCACCCAACCAGTGAGCGCCGTGAACGCAACGACTGCGGCAATGATATGAACCCACTCATCGGCCTTATCGGTAATGCTTGCGCCTCCGCATATACCGATTGCGCCAATGCCGATGGCTGCGAGCCAACGCCACGGATCGGGCGTTATCTCAAGCATTTGGGGCAACAATAGAACCTGAGACCACAAAGCCACAAGCAACAACCAACGCCATTTCTTGGCGAGTGCCGATATGCTCTCCTGTGTTCCTGCCGTCTGCGCCATTGACAATAACAGGACCACAAAGGTGAACATCCCTATATATGCTGCTGCAGCCATTGCGGTGTCAAGTTTAAGATTTCAGGATAACCAGTTGTATAGTCATAGGACAACACGTCCTCAAGACTGTCAAGCGAGGCTACGGTAGCCTTGTGGCGCTCGGTGGCGTTGAGTGCGTCACCGGCGTACACTTCCAGGGCGTTGAGCATCGTCAGCCACAATGAGGTAGGGAACGAGTATTGCTCGCCGCCGAACCACTTCGTGACGGTTGTCTCGCCTTGCGCCTGGTACGCTTCAATACTGATGCGAAGCTGCTGCCTCGTTGCAGCATCCAACCATAACGGCTGCCCGGCCAGATAAAAGATGTTTACCGAAGGGCTGACATCATAGGCATTGATGCTTTTGATGGTGTTGCTCTTGGCAAGGTCAAGGATTTCCTCACAGCTCAAATCCACTCCGTTTTCGCTGAGCTGCTCGATGAATCCGCCAAACTCGTCAACAGGAATAGCGAATGTACCGAGGGCGTCGATGATACCTGCCAGCGTGACGTCGGTACAGCGGACATGGTACTCGGTGCCTTCCTCGCCGAAGTGGAACGTATAAACCCAATAAGGGTTGGAGCCGAAGCTCCAGTACTTTTCAATCGTCATATTTATATCTGTATTGCTTTTTAATTGTTAGTTTCTTATTGTTGACGACCGTGAACACCTGGAAAAATTCCTCGGTGTACTTGGCCAGAATACGCTTGCGGATGTTGTACGACATCGTGCCGGCCATAAAACCGTAGTAGCTGTTAAGCGTGCATCGCCAACGCCTTGCTCCAAGCGCTGTCATTCCTGCACGGCACTCGGCTATACATTTCATCACCGCTTGTTCCATGCGCCAAACGGTACGGTTCGACAGATATACCCTGTCGCCCTTGATAACGCGCCCGACGAATTTCACTCCATGGCTCGCAGGCTGGAAATAGATATTGTCACGGTGTGTCTCCAGCTTCAAATGCCTGTGTGCGAAGTCTGCTATCAGTCCGATGCTGTGTTTCAGGAAGCTCCTGTCGTCGCACACGATAACGAAGTCATCGACATAGCGCGTGTAGTGGTAGTTTCTTCCTTTGAACAGGTGATGTATGTATTCGTCGAGGAAACTCATGTAATACCCGGCAAAGAATTGCGTTGTCAGGTTTCCGATTGGCTCGCCTTTGCCGGGTTCGATGAAAAACAGCGACTTGTTTGCGGCGATGTGTCGCCACAAATCCACCTCGCTGTTGACGATGCAGTTCTTCTGCGGCTCATGCTTGACGATGATTTCGGTCAGATAGAGCAACGTCTCTTTGTTGTCGCCTGTGTATTTGTCCGTTATCAGCTTGCGCAGCATCTCCCACAACAGGGCACGGTCGATGTGCATGAAAAAGCCAACGATGTCACCTTTGTAAATCCACGCCTCGCGTGTGTGGTTTCTGGTCACTTTTTTAATACCTTCTTTGAGGTGCTCAACCGAATAAGTCGTTCCGCGACCTTTACGACAGGCGTGAGCACAGTCGCCTAACGCCATGCAGCGCTCCTCGAACAAAGAGGACAGCCTGTTGCATATCCAATGATGTACGATGCGGTCACGGAAGGCCGCAGCGAATACCTCACGCAGCTTGGGATATGTCACCATGAAGCATGTGGACATGCCGGGCTTATACCTGCGCTCCCATATCTCGCGAGCCAAGACGGGAATGTCGTCGGCGGCTTTTGGCATGTATTCGATGGCTTGAGGACTGGACTTCTTGTTTTTCAGACAGTCATCGTAAGCTTCAAAAAAAGAGTTTACAAAAAGGCGTAGATCATTAAATTCTGCCACGGGCCGAACCCTGTTAGTGTTGGTACGGTTGTTGTTGTTCACGTTGCCATTGCTGAAGTTGACGTTCCAAGCGTTATTCGCGCCGTGACGAAAGTCTTCTGCGTAATCGTAGCTCACATGACCTACCCTGGCCATGTCAGCGAGACCCCCATTTAATGAAATTCCTCGCACTCTCATTTTCACTGACCCTCGCGATTTATGGAATCTCTCCACGCTGCCACCTGGGCCGACGCGTTTTTCAGCATCCCGTTAAGCATCGTGTGCCGCTCCTTCCCGAGATAGCCCATGTGCTTGAGAATACCTGCGCCGGTCTTGACCACCTGGATGTTCGCCAAGGCCAGACTGAGATAATAACGCCTCTCCTCGCCACGATGCTCGTTAGCGAAGGCGATACATTTCAACAGCTCTGACGCATCCAATAGAACCCGGTCAGTCAGTCGCAACATCTTCCTCGGAACGTCCCGAGCTACCTCGGTCAACAAGTACAGAATGTTTGCTGCAACCCTGTAAGCGGGCAATTGTGTGGTCGTTCTCGGTGTTCGTTTTCTTTGAGATACGCCTTTTTGTAAATCTTCGTTTTTAATGTCGTTCATAATTTCTTGACGCCCTGCTGGAGCAGGGCTATTAAAGTTTAAAGTTCAAAGTCAAATGCTGCCACGGGCCGAACCCTGTAAGTGCCGGTACGGTAGCCGCTGTTGTGCACGTAGCCATTGCTGAAGCCGACGCTCCAAGCGTAACTCGCGCCGTTTTGGTTTGCACTCCACCTATAGTCGGTGGTAAATGAAATCTTGTTCGCGCTATTTGCTTTCGCGTTGGCGTTTACGAAAATCGGCGTGCTGGCCTCGGTTGTCCCCTGGTAGCTTGTATAATCACTGTTGGCGCCTATCATGTAGTATGAGCAGATACGCGCCAGTTCGCCGACGCAGGGTAGATACCAGTTGCCCGCCTTATAGGCATTGTGCAAGGTATAACCCGAAGCGTTCGGTTCGTAGATATGACAGGCATAGGCCGCAGGCCAGATGGCGCCGTCCCAGTTCGTTCCCTTCGCCCTGAGTTGTGCAATAACCGTGGAGAAGGTCGCCAGGTTGGTCGGAGCCGGAACATAGTTCGCGTCTTCTTCTGTCAGGTCTTTATTCAGGTGCCTGGTTCTGATCAGTTCGGCGCGCTCTATATATTTCGCGGTATATGCCTTACCCTTGAAGCAGTCCGTCACATAATTTTCATCGCTTGGCTCATATCTCCAGTTTCCTCCAGCGCCGGTCAACATAGCCGACGGTGTGGCGTTTGCGCGGCTTGAGCCACCGTCCATGATGCCATATACTACACAGATACCGTAATCCGACGTGATACCGGTGTTGGTTTTAATGTCGGTCTTTATCTGCGTGTCGGTAAGCGGCGCTGCGTTTCCTTGTAGCGAGAAACGGTGTGTGCTGTAGTTGGTGGGCATCACGTCGTTCATGGCGACTATCCTCACAGTATAGCCGGTCACGTTCTGATTGGCGTCGGTAACGGGAGAAACCATATAAACGATACCGATCACCTTCTTGCTCGCATCGAACTCGCTGTCGAATGTGGCGTCATGGTAGGCGAAATCACCTACCTTCGGAACACGGTGATAGAACAGTATGCGCTTACGTGCACTTTTGGTCGTGTTGTTGGTCTTGGTAAGCGTGGCACGGATGTAGTATTCAGTTTCATCGTTCGTGTTGTGTGGCGCGATGGTGATAATGCCGTTGATGGCATCCGAGAAGCTGGCGTACAAAGGTGTGGCGGCATTGCCGTTGTAATCCTCAATAGTCCAGGCTATCATCGGCACGACATTACCATTGGAATCAGTGGTAAGCTTCACGTCATTACCGTTACTCGGTGACGCTACCGCACTGACCTGATGATTGCCGACAGTCCAGATGCAGTTTTCGGCTTCGATGGACAAAGAAGTAACACCAACTGATTCGTACACAAGGCGAAGACCCGTCGTCGGGTCGTTGGTGTCGATATTACCATACCACTGAGCGAGGTTCATCTTGTCAGCAAGGGTGATGTTGGCGCTGCTGCTGCTATTCATGTTCACAGTACCCGTCAGCTCTGCGTGTTCTACACCTTCGGTAACACCAGGAGTGTTTGCTGCCCACATCAGCACCTCGCGGACGGCACTCGACCACGACAGCTTGTCGATGGCCAGGTGTTCGAGCTGAGCGCCGTGACTCTTGAGGTTGGTCAGCAGGGTGTAGGTGTCAAGTAGCGGACACCCTCTGAGTGACAGGCTGGTGACGGCTGCACCATAATTCTCGACGGTCAGCATCTCAAGGGCCGGGCAGTTATACACCGATATGACGGTCATCGTTGCCGGCAGTGCGACGCTTGTCAGGGTGTCGGTGCTCGGGAGTATCACGTTGGTGATGCTTGTGCCGGTGAGGTCAACGGTCTCAAGCCTCAAGCAGCCGGACAGGTCGAGCGTGCCTCCAATGGTGCTCTCACCGCTCAAGTCCAGCGTCTTGATCAACGGGGTGGACAGTACCAGGGCGGTGGCTCTCATCGTCACAGCCCCAACGGGATTGATGGCCAGCTCTACCAGACGGCGGGCGGTGATGCTCACAGCCTCCGAGCCGTTATGGATGAGCTTGCCCAGGGTGGAGCCGAGCGAGCGGTAGTAGTTCGAGCCGGACAGCTTGAAGGCGTCGTCGCCGGTGATGGTCGCGCTGATGGTGAAGTCAACAGGCACGCCGGGCTTGCATCGCTGGCCCAGGGATATCACTGACGTGGCGGCGGCGGCCGTCGGCCAGATATACTGGTGAGGGATGAGACCCGTGAACTTGAGCTCCACATCGCCGGACGTGTTCGGAAACACCGAGAAGCTGGCAGCCGCGTCGGGAAGTCCGAGCGAGCCGGCAGACGCCGTGCCACTGCCGAAATTGCCCCACTTGGCATAGGAAGCAAACAGCACCAGGCGGCGCTTCATGTATTGCAGCTCGCCCTCCAGCAGATTGCCCAGGCTTTGGCTGATGGGGTGCACACCACGCTCGGTCACGAAGCCCTGGCCACCACCAGGAAGCAGGGCCACCTCGGGATATTCGTAGCGGATACGGGCGGCCTCATTGTAGGCGATGGCGGGAAAATATTCCTGGATGCTGAAAAAATATTTTTTCAAGCAGCCCCAGGGTGTCGTGTTACCCGTCGGGCCGAGGTTAGACATGGCAGACAATACCATGCCCATCATTTCGGCGATGGCGGTGCACTGGCTGTTATAAGTGCGGTTATTGCTGTCGCGGTAGGTCGGGTCGTAGATGGGCTCGAACATCGCCTCGCAAAGGTTAAACAACGCATTAGCCTGGCCCTGGTACAGGATGTCCTCTTGGTTGGTATCTTCGTCGGCATAGGGATGCTGGCGGTCGATATAATAGGGCTTTGTCAGGTGGGCGTTGTTATCCGTCGAGAAGATGGTGTCCATATCGTCCTGGTGGAACTGCCATTTACCTTGTACCGGGTCATAGACGTAGTAGGTATTTTTCGAGCAGTTGTCAGTGCCGGCAAGGAACTGGTTAACGAAGGCATAATGGAAGCGGAGCGACATGACGTCCACGATGGTGCCGATGCCGTTCTCGCCCTTTGCCTGGGTCGCCAGGGTGTAGATGAGCGCCTGGTTGAGGCGGTCGTAGTTGTCACCCGTCGGCGGGTAGTTTGTAGTGGTCAGCGAGGCGTCGATGTCTGTCAGCCTCAGCACGGTGGTGATGTTGTTGGTAGCGTCCCAACCAGCATCAACCCAGCCGGGGCTGCCGTTGCCGGCATCCACATAGTCGTAGCGTCGGAGCTTCATGTCAGCTGTGCACCAGTATTTATAGGTTTTGTCGATACTTGCGTCGGCGTTGAGCTGGTTGAAGTTACCGACGTAGGGCCTGATCCTGGGGTTGTAATAATAAATCGTGTTTACAAACTCCTTGATCTTGGCGATGAGGCCACTGCTTGGCACCTCATACTCCACGCCACCGATCGTCTGGCTTGAAGCCTTGAAGCGGTCGAGGTCGAAGTTCACATTATCATAACCGTTATAACTCAAGCCGTCCACCTCCTGGCCGTCGTAGTGATACTCCACGTTGTGATAGGGCACGCGGAAATCGGTCAGCGGGCGGTTATTGTCGGCGCCCTCCATCATACAGAACAGGGCATGGTTGGTGTTTTTCTTGTTGTAGCCCCAGGTGGTGTCGTCCATCTTACCGGGGCCGAAGGTGGTGGGGCCGTTGTAGAGCTCCTGGCCAGGATCACCGGCAAACAACAGGAAGGGCAGCAGGGGCTTTGACGTTCTCGCCTGGGTGCCCTCGCGCATGGTGCCGGCATTGCCGACGACGGCCTTTTGCAGGTCGTTGTAGATGTTGCAGCTACCTCCCAGGTGCGACTGCATGGAGCTGGCGTAGTTGATTTTGGCCACCAGCTTGGTTGCATAGGGCACGCCGCTCTGCATCTTGTACTGAGGGCCACGGTAGAGGCCGTTGCCGTCGATCCATCCGCAGGGGACAAAGGCATAGTCCTCGCGGTTCTCGTTCTCGTTGTAGTCCGTGAAGTCGGTGTGGATCTCGGTGAGCTTCACCCACAAACCAGTGGGACACGCGCCGGTACCCGTGCTCGATCCTGTTGCCGTGTAGGGCAGCTCGGCGGCCATTACTTTGGCCTTCTTTTCGGCTGCTTGCTCGGCTGTACCCAAACCCGAGGCAACCCAGGCGGCGGCCACTTCTTCCTCAAAGCTGTCGCTTAAGCTCTTGAGCTTGGTCTGCAAGTTACTATAATAGTAAGTATTTGCGGTCGTTCCCTGGCGCGTCGCCTTACAGCGTCCGACGATCTGGTTGTTTTCGTCGTAGGTCTTGCCGATCTGGCCAGAATACTCCAGCAGCTCGGCGCCCGAGTCGTTATAGATGTGAATCTCCCACCAGCCCTTTGCATCGACCGGCGCCACCTGTTGGCCTTGCGGCGGTGTGCCTCCGTTGTTTCGGGGTAGGTCGCCATGCCAAACGAGCACGTTCAAACCGGCGGCCTTGCATTGCTCAAGATCCACGCGGTTGTTTTTGATAATCCTGGCGTTGGTCTGTTTGAACGTCACCTTTTCGGCGCCGGTGGGCAGCGTGCTCAGGTAGTCCTGGCGCACGTCGCTTTCGCTCATCGTCTTATGATAGAGACGGATGCCGTAAATGTCCACGTCGCTGCCTTCCTGGCCGATGACAATGCTGGAGCCCTGTGAGTACCAGCAGTCGTCCGCGACGTTGAAGGTAAACTCGCGATTTATCACACCGTTAATGAATACACGGCACAGCGATATGCGGCAGTTCGAGTAGTCCTGGTCGGGGATGTAGTTGGTGATGATGTTGATAGCGATGTGTGTCCTTTCATCTTCCTGAATAAAGAAGTTTTGCAGGGCGTCCTCGCTCTTGTCCTTGCATCTGATCACACCAACCAGGGGCGCGAGCTTGAGGCCGTAGAAGGTCGAGCCCACGGTTTCAAACGCCTGGATGATGGGGTCGTCCTCATTGGTGACGTTTCTCATCTTGAGGTCGAGCTCCAGGGTGACGGCTGCCGTCTTGCTGGTTTTGAAGGGCAGCAGCCAGTCGGTGTTGAAGGTGACGGTCTTGCCGGCGGCCACCCGGAGCACGCGCTGACCATCCTCGCTCTCGACGATGTTGTAGGTGTTACCTGTCACCTGCTTGGGATTGAACACAAAAGCCGCGCCGCTTGTGGGTGCATAGTTCTCGGCGGTGCTCACCGTGATGAGCGCGCCATGAGCCCAGTCGGTAGCCACGCCGTCGATGTAGGCATGGAAATAGACGGCGCTCGGTGTGTTGCTGGCCTCCGTCTCGATCTCGATGGTCATGGGCAGGTTGTGGAGGTACACGGTGTCGTTACCCAGGCCCGAGGCTACCTCGTAGGAGGCTCGGGCGTAAATTGATGATCCGTTACCTGCTGCAAGGTTGTCAACGGCAAAGCTCACGCCGGTGGGTGTGGTGTCGCCGTTGGGCCTTACCACGGCAAACTGGCAGACGTCGAGCTGGATGTAGTTCTCGGCGGTCGTTACCAGGTTTTGCAGCAGCAGGTAGGGCGTGTCGCTGGTGTCCGAGCTGTCGAGCACCAGCAGTTGGGTGACTACCGTAGCGCTCACCAGGTCGTTACCTTCGTCATCCTCGTAGGGTGTCGAGCCGTCATCCTGGACGGCGATGAGGTAGGCCGTGATGGTCTTGATGCCTGTAGCACCGAAAATGTTGCTATAAAACGCCTGGCTCCATTCCTCACTGTAGGAGGTGTAGGCGTTGGCGGCTATCGGGTAGTCGTAGGTGCTGGTGGTCGTTCCATCGGTCACGATCACATGGAGCAGACGCTTGACGGTACCGCTGAGGTTATATTGCAGCGTCACCGAGTTGCCTCCTGAAGCGACGGGGGTGGTTACACTGCCGGCCCATTGCAGGGACAGGGCGGTGTGGATGATGCTGGTAAATACCACGCGTCGGCTGGTCACGTTGACGACGTTATCCTCGTCGTCGGTCTCAGTGTAAACGACACGGAGCGCGATCTGCTGGGTGTCATTGTTCGGGATGAAATATTTACCGATGTCCACGGTGGTGTAGTCGGTGGATCCTGTGGCGACGCTGGGCAGGCGCATAGTGGCGACCGGCACGGTGGGCCAGTCATCGTTTGAAGTGGTGCGCCTGAAAATCTGCAAGGTGCCGTTAACGGTCAAACCCTCCGAGCCTCCCGCGTCGGTGCGTGTGGCGTTGAACGTCACGCCAATCTTGTAGCTCTGCTTGATGGCCACAATCGTGTCGTCGGGATCCACGTCGGTGTCAATACGGGCGGCAAACTGGACGGTAGTGTTCACCGCGATGGGAATACGCTCACAGAACAGCAGCAGTTCACTGGTGAGACTGTTGCCTGCATCGTCCCAGGTGTTATAGTCGGCGGCATCCTTGAAGCCGATAATATAGGCGTAGTTGTTGGAGGTGTAAACCTTCACCACGGTGGCACGCTTGCCGAGCTCCGACTTGAGAAATTTCTCGACTTCTCCACGATTCATGCCCCACTCGGCGCCGTCGGGGACATCCGTCCCGTTGACGGTGATGGTCGAGCCGGTATTGTTCACGCCTCCCCAGGCGTCGCTGAGCGATTGCAGCGAGGTGGGGATGGTGGAGGGATTGGGTAGCGGGTTACTTGTTGGGATCGTTACTTTCTTTGCCATAACTTATATTTTTACTTTTTGTCATTTTACCACGGCTCGCTTCGGTGCCAGCCCTCAGTCCTGAACCAGGCGCTCAAATGTGTGACAGCCTGCCACACCAGGCGGGTGCCGCGATAAACGGCGGCGATGGCCCGGGAGCCTCGGCGTATTGCCACGGTCTCTTTGTTATTCCTGATAATCATTAGTCCTCGTAGATGTAGTAGGTCACACTGTCGCTCGGGTTTTCGATTTCATCATAGGCGGCCTGGGTGCCATACCACTGGCCGTTGACCACTCCATTGACGGCGGTCATCATACTGTTGACCGTTGTCTGTAGCGTCTGGAAGGCGGCGAGGCCCACATAAGACAGGAGCTGTGTCTGCACCCATGACTGTGTGGCGTAGCCCCCGAGGGATGAGTTGATGCCTCCCATCAGATAGGAGCGCAGCAGTTGGGCGGTGATACGCTGCAAGGTGCCACCGCTATATTTGTAGATGAGCAGGTCATCAACATCAGCGACGCCGGAGGCGTTGGTGTTGATCAGGGCGAGTAGCTGGCCCAGCAGGTTGTCGGTTGTTATATTCGTTGCCATGTTATCAATATTGCGTTACCTCTTTGGTTTTAACTATTCTCCCGTTCACGATCTTCATAACCTCAAGAACCCAATATGTGCCGTCCTCGGTGAGCACCTGGTAGCCGTTGGCGTTCTTTGTGTACCACCCGTCCGGGATGATATAGTCGCCATTGGTTGAAGGATTCCCGTTGTTTCTGGTGTAGATCATGCCGTTATAAGCTGCCCAGTTACCGCCACTTCCGCTCTTGAATTGGTAGTAATTTGTCAGCGTGAAGTTTTCGGTGCCGGTCACAATAATCGGCTGTGGAGCGTTGAAAGTGGGCCTCGGGTCTGGTGTCTCCAGGAAGGTCGCCCTAATTGAGTGAAGGGCGATAGTCACCCAGTCGTCGGTGGTATTTTTCTCAATATTTCCACCGAGTCCGAGTTTCCATGCGATTGGGCTGCCTTCTGTATCATTATACCTATAAATATAACCGTCGTAGCAGTAGTTCATCATCGGGCGGCCACTTGCGTAATACTGCACGAAGCTGCCGTGCCCGTCCTCATTGATGGTGGAGGTGATGTTTCCCAGATTGTCGCGTGTCCTGATGACGTTTGAAGATAGCAGGTCGATGACGGCGCTCTCGGCAAGCAGCAAGCCGGTGGCCAGAAACTCGGTACCACCGAGGCTCATCCACTTGGTCTCGTCGTTACCAGGTGTTCCCAGTGATTCGCTGCTTTCGTAGGCGTTCACGATGTAATAAACGCCCTGGTGCTTTACAGCGTCACGGAACTCATCGTTCCAGACGTAGGTAGTATTGCCGTCCCATACGCCTCTAAACCTCAAGGTGGCGCCGGTCTTGCCGGTAATACCTCGACGGTTGGCGATGATGGGGATGGTCTTGGTGGCGCTGTGGCTGTCGCCGTTGTCGTCGGTACCTTCGAGCTTGATGGTGATCTTGGTACTGTTGAGTAGCTGGCCCTTCGTAAACGTCCACACTCGAGACAATTCTCGGGGTGCTACCATGTAGCCCTCGGTTTCCAGGGTGTCGCCTGTCCAGAACTCGCCCGAAGTCAGCAGACAGTTAAACTCGCCAAACCTCAGCCTGGAGTTAATTCTTATCTGCTGGGTGTCGGCTGTGATGATCCCGTCGGCGTTGCAGTCGATAACAATCTGGTCGAGGTTGGAGTAGATGTAGGGCTGGCCGGCGCCGTCACGGCCCACGGCGTTAATCGTCAAGCTCTCCACGTCGAGCACCTCCTGGGTGGCTGTGTTAACCAGCAGCACGGTCACGCAGCCGCTCTGCACGTCAGCAAACGCCGGCATGGCGGGCGGGTTGCTTTGGGCTTGCTGGATGGTGGCCCAGCTATCAGTCGGGTCGTAGGCTCCGTCAAGATACCAAACAGCGATATTTGCCGGGAGGTTGTTGAGCTCCAGCACTTCGGTGCCTTGCTCATTTGTCACGCTTACCGTTACCGTCACCGTTGACGGGGTGTAGGTGTTGCTGTCCTTGCTGATGGCGCTGGCGCTGAGCAGCAGCCGGTAGATGGCGCTGTCGGTCTGCTCTCGGAGCGTGAAAACTCGGTCGTTACTGTAGGCCGTGTTGTTGATGGTGGCGCTCCCCTGGATAATAAACGCGGTGCGCCCGTCGGCCATATCGTTCTCGGTATAAGCGTCGCCACGGTGGTCGATGGTCAGCTCGCCGGTCAGCCTGTTGATGCTGACGAGCAGGTTTGTCGCGCTCCACACAACCGAGTCGGTGTCGTGCCCTTGCTCGGCCTCTAATATCCTGGTGGTCGTTCCGTCTGTGAACATGACGCCAAACCTTTCGAGCTCCTGGACGGTGGCGTCTGCCCTCACTCTGTAGTGGGTTGTGATGGGGAGGCCGGTGTAGCGCCCAGCCATACTGTTGTAACTCATCCCGTCCATTTCGTTGTCCAGGTCGAACACTACAGCCACGCCGGCGTTTCCTGGCGTTCCAGGATTTCCGGGGTTTCCTTTTGAGCCTTGTCTGTTGGCCAGGATCGCCACGGTCTTGGTGGCGCTGTGGCTGTCGCCGTTGCTATCGGTGCCGGTCAGGTTAACGATGGCGTAGCCACTGTTCAAGTGAACCGGGTCGCCATGTACGTCCTGACTGTCGAAGTCCAGGTCGGCATAGGCGACGGTCTGATTTGTCGCCCCAGGCGTAAGGCACTGGTGGGTGTTCCCGTTATATTCAACGGTTGCGGCGGTGAGGGTGCAAACCTCATCGCCCCACTTGAGGCGACAATCCAGGCTCAGCGTGTCATCGTTGACGATGTAGCCGTTCTCGTCGCAGTCCACGGGGTAACTGTCCACATTGGTCACGACGTAGGGCTGGCCCGCGCCGTCGCGTCCCGTCGCTCCGATGGGGATGGTCTCAACATCCACCACGGTGTTGGTGGCGCTGTTTACCAGCAGCACGGTCATGGCGTTGGACTGTAGGGAGGCAAAGGTCGGCATGGTGGTCACTGCTCCCTGGGGCACGGCCCAGTTAGCGCCTGGCGTATAGGTGCCGTCAAGGTAGCGAACCTTCAAGCCCACATCGGCAAGGGCCGCGTCGGTGACGGTGGAGAAAATCTGCTTGCCTGTCGAGTTGGTGACGCTCACCTGGACGGCCACGGTATCAGGCACAAAAGCGCTGCCGGTCTTTACCACGGCGCTGGCGCTGAGCATGAGGCGGCAGATCGAGGTGTCGGTCTGTTCCTGGAGTGTGAAGGTCTTTGTGGGGCTTGTGTAGCTCACGCCGGCATATTTCGTCACGCATTTGAGCTTCATGGTGTGCTTGTCATCAGGCAGGTCAACCTCGGCGCCACTGTTGGCCACATGGGACAGGGTGAGCGTGCCGTCGATGTTCAACGTCCACTGCAGCCCGGTTGATACGGTTGTGCCGTCGTCGTCAAACGTCCACGGCCAGGTAAGGGGTGAGGTGCCGGCGGTGACGGTATGTGCCACATTGTTCTCATCGGTGGCGGTCACGCTGGTGAGGGCATGAGCCGCGCCGTCCTTATAAGCCCGGATCCTGGTGGATATGGGCAGGCCGTCGTAGCGGCTGGACTGGCTTCGGTAGCTCATCATGTCTATCTCGTTCTCGAGGTCGAAGGTGAGGTAGGCCTCATCCAGGTGGGTGATCCTTATCGGGTAGGTGAGCTGTGAAGTCCAGCCGGTGTTCGTTCTGACGATGAGCTTGACGCTGCACTCCTGGACGCCTCGCATGGTGGCGAGCTGGGCGTCTGTGCTTGCGCCGGTCACGTTGTCGATACTGACAACCCTCACGTCGGAGCCTTCTACCTCGATTTGACAGCCATAAGCTGTGGCATACAGCGCGAACTCGGTGTCGCCGATGGTGGAAATGTCAGGATCACCTTCCATGCCATTGACGGTCATATAGCAATCGTGGTAGCTGTCGTAGATGGTCACACCAGTCTGCAAACGATAGACGGTGTTACCATTCACGGTCTGGGTGAGACCTCCGACAACATTGCCGACGGCATCGACAACAATGTTGTCACTGCCACGGGTGAGCTGTACGGTGTAGTTGGAGCCGAGACGGTACTTGAGGTAGTCGAAGTCCTCAGTAGTGAACTGATTGAGAATACCACCGAAATAGATGTTGTCTTCGACAAAAATACCTGCATCGCCTTGAAGCGTCTTGTCATAGCCGTCTCCGTTTTCGTCAACGGCGCGAACGACGAGGCCGTTAATGTTTCCAAGGGCGATTTTGATGTTGTGTTTTGTAAATATCCAATCATTGACACCAGCGAGGAACAACATGCGTGGCGCCATGCCAATGCTGGTAATGTAGATACACGACTGGCGCTCTGGCTTTGTGTCGTCAAGGTTGCCGTAAACGGCGAAGTTCATATTCTCACAAGGATGAACACGCATTGCGGGATATTCTTGGGGAAGCCCGTAATGGAAGGTGTAAATTTTGGCGTCACCATCGGTTACAACATTTGACTCAATGCTGATGATATAGAAGTAACTGGTGAAAAATCCCTTTTTTGTTCTGAAACCGAAAGTATCTGTCCCGTCGAATAGCTGGGTATTGTCGCCAAAGACAGTGTTATACATGCCTCGGCAAATGTCGCCAACAGCTATGGTCGGCAACTCGTCGCCTTCAAGCCTGAGAGTTGCGGTTCCTTGTGTATCACTTGTCGGGGTAACGCTATGGATTGTTCCACGCGCAATAGAGCGTATCGCGTCACCTTCTTCCGCACTGACTTTATTGAACACAAACTCAGCAGCTCGGAGCGTGCCACGGATGTCCAGGCTGTCAAACTCGGCATGACCATGCTCATTGACTTGGGCACCAGTACCGAACCAACCAGAGAAAAAGTCGCCGAAATTGACACGGTCTTCGGAATCAAGACCTTGCTCGAAGGTTATCTTGCCTGCTGCTGTATCGTCAACGTCCTTACGCAAGAACATGTTCAACGAGCGCCTGGCCGAGAAAGCGTTGTTGTCGGTCGGGGCGGCGTTGCTCGTCGTCCCGATGAGGTAGATGCCGCTTCCGCTACCTTTGCCGGTGCCGATGAATTGCGAGAAGGACTGTTGTACTTGAGCCGTCACTCGCTGGACGAGGTCGGCCTCTTTGTCGTTGCTCAACGTGACCTCGAACTCGGGAATCTGTTTGTCGTTCTTGATTTTTAGATTGGAGATGGTCATCTCGACGTCGATGCCGAGGTCTGCATCATAGACATGGAGAACATTACCCTCTTTCAACAAAGCTGAAACTTCGGGGTTTTCGTCCATGTAGATGTTGTTGATGGCTGGCATGTAGCTGTACGAGGTTTTGTCGTTCTCGCTCAGCCACACGATAGCGGCTTTCAACAGCCTGTTCTCGGCGACATCGACATAGACATCGGGCATCTTGATGCCGAGGATGACGAACTTGTCACCTGCGGCAAGCGTGAAGCTGTTGTTCGGGAAATACTGGCCGATACTCTCGTCTGCGGCGACTTCGCATGTCAGCAGGTATGACCACTGACCGGAAACAGGACTGGAGGAATTGTAGTCTTCCCACGTTCCGCCGCGCAGCACCTGTTTCTTGCACTCCATGATATTGAACTCACGGCCTGTACACATGCCGCTCTTCATCGAGAGGCGCGGCGTGTCGCCACTGGCGTCAAGCTCGGCGTCACTGAGGTCGAAGCCGATGTTCTTGATGCGTATGCTGAACGTGGGCGTGGCTTCCTCTTCTTCTGGAATGATGCCATCCCAGGAGTCAACGATGGCACCCATAATCTCATCAAGAGCACCCTGTTCGTAAGAAAGGTTCTGCGCGGCTGCCTGCTGCTGGCCTAAAGCGGTAGCAAGGTCGGCGGTGGAGTCAAAGCCCGTCAACGACGGATAGATGTCATCGACAAGCTCGTCATTGCCGTCAAAAAACTTCGTGCCTTCTTGGATGCCGCACTTGTTCACGCTGTCTTCGCTCTCGATCCATACGCGGTCACAATAGTACATCGTCTGGTCTTCACTGAGCGAGTAATGCTTGTAGAAGTAGTATGCAGTGCCGACATAGGTTGAACCGTCTGGGTTATTAAACCAGTGCGTAGAACTGTTGTAAGTCAGCAACTGACCTGCGCTTCCATAGTGTTGGCGCACACAACCGTTCTCGTCGAGATAGTTGACAGCATCGCTTGCATCCCACCCCTTGCAGATACCGGGCAGCATCAGGTTGGGCAGGTACATGGATTGCACCATGTCAAAGACAGAAGAGCCTGCGGCATAGCGCTTGTTGTAATAGCGGTAAGGTAGGTTGCGGGTGTTTCCATAAACATACAACCTATTGATAATCTGCTGGTTATCGTCAACGGTGCGCTCTACGCTTTTCAGTCCGTTTTCTTTGCCGTACTGCATAACCGTCTCAATGAAAGCACCTTCGCCGCCGATGGTGACGGTGCGGTTCGCGCTGTCAATGATAAAATTGAGGCCGAGCGTGGTGTTGGCTGTGACAAGGGCATCCCAACAGGAGTTCTCCGAGAATGTTAGCGACTGGTCGGTGATGGACGCGGCGACGTTGGCCACGATAGTCCATTGACCGGGATAAAGGCGGTCAAGGTTGGCTTGTATGCGGTCGGCAAGGTCTTGGGCGCGCGAGCAGTAGAAGGAAAAGTTGGGCAGACTTGTGTAGTGTATCTCGTTGTCGCTCTTCACTACGTCAAGGAAAGAACAACGCCTCAACTCTTCTTCGTTGGGGCAGAAGCGCAGGTCTTTGTACTCAATGGCACCGCCATAAGTGCTGACACGGGCGGTTTTGCTCGTGGCAGGCAACAGCCAAAGCGTCCAACGCTCGCCACGATAGTCAAGGTAGTCGCCGATAGCCCAGTTGATGACGGTGGGCGAACTGACGGAAACGGTGACGTAGCGGTCGCCCATGAAGTTTCCTTCGTACTCCAGAGTCTTGACGACGGCTTTCTCCGTGCCGTTCTTGCTGTATATAGTAATGTCAACCATTGCCTTATACTGTCAGTGTTATGTCGGTCACGGGATCACACACGCGCAACGTGGTCTTGAAAATGATGATGTCGCCACTTCCGTTGCGCACAACTTCGGCATTGTTGTCGACTTTGAGAAGCCTGACATGGCGACGGCCGATTCTGGTCCACGTGCAGTAGATCTTGAACCACACACCTGAACCGTCCTTGCCGGACAAATAGTCGAGGAAGCCTTTGATATGGGTATTGGCGCTGTATTTGTCGCCTTTGTAAATCCACTTGACTTCCATGTCGTAGCTCTTGCGGTAGAGACCGTGCGCCTCGTCGGCATACTCCTCAAGGCCGTGCTCGTCGTGCCAGTCGTTGCTGTACAGGTCTTTGAGGTCGCCGAACATGGAGAAGGGAATACTGTTAGTGAAGATGTGCCCCCAGGTGCGGGAACCGGCGGGCGCAAGTGACGGGTCGTAAACGGGCGAACCCGATAATTCTTTCTGAATATATACCTTTTCTATGGCCATATTATCTCTTTTACCGCAAAGTTATGAATAAATTGTGTATAAATATTTAGAATTGCACAAAATGGAGGGGCGATTTTTCAACCGTCCCTCCAAACGATTTACAACAAAGCGATTATATCCTGACTTTGCGGCCGCTGCTGCCGATAGTGGTGACGCTTTCAAACAAGTCAAGGATGCGTTCGGCGGCAATGGCATTGCGCTCGGCAAAGGAACTGATGTTACGCAACTCGGTGAGCTGCAGGTCAAGGTTGGTGTTCACGTCGAGGAAGCCGGTCTCAAGGACACGCTCTTCGATGGCGCGGATGGCGGCGACGTCGGCGCGGATGGCGTTGATGTAGCTGGCCAACAGGTCGGCGGTGTCTTCGGTGACGGATGCGATACCCTTACCCAGTGTGCTGGCGTTGTTGGCGGTGTCGCTCAAATCATAACCCACACTCTTGAGGTATTCAAGCAACTTGGTGGTGTTGCTGATGGCGCTATCAGATGCCGTCATCAAAGCGTCGCCGATTTTCTTGACGGAGAACTCGTCAAGTTTGCCGTCTTTCGTGTCCATCTCGTCCTTGATGATGCCTTCAAGGTTGGCGCGCTCAAGGGCGTCTTGGATGAATTTCTTGGCGACGATGTTCTTGACGATGTCGCGCATGATGTCGTTGACCTTGTTCTTGTAGGCCTCTACAGCGTCCTCGCCTTTGGCCCATGCGTCGATGATGGTGTCGGCAAGGCTTTCAGACCATGACTTGATGTCGATGCTGTAAAGCTCCTTGGCCATGTCCGTCGCATAGTATTTGATTTTGTCGTCGGCTTCGATGAGCTTCTGTTCAAGGTCTTTGATGACGCTGTCGTCGCTTTTCTTTTTCTTCTTTTCAAGGTCAAGCTGCTTCTGCATCTCGTCACGCTGAGCGCGCAGGGCGGCAAATTCTGCGTCGTAGTACGAACCGGAACTCAAAGCCTCCCTCATCGCCTGGATGGTCTCTTTGGTGTAGTGGGCATACTCTTTCTGGGCCTTGATCCAATCCCAGAAACCGAGCTTGTTTCCCTGCAGGCTGTCACGACCTGACACAATCGTTTCGTAACGCTTCCTGGTCTTGTCGTCCATCCTTGCGGCATAGATGTCGCCGATGGTTCTGTCAAGGACGGTTTCAAGGTTGCTGGCGAGGTTTTCCATCTCTTTTTGTCTGGCCTCGCTGGCCTCGATTTCTTTCTGCAGGGCTTTGTCGTGCAGTTGGAAGATAGTCGTGGCGACACTCAGCGCGGCGGCTGCGGCAGCGCCATAAGGACCGGCGTTGCCAAGCAACTTGCCGAGTCCGCTGTCGGGACCTGCGGCTTGGGCGAGACTGGAGAAGGCACCTGCGGTGGAGCTTGCGGCAGACAGGGCATTACTGCCGATCTGCAGACCTTTACCAAGAGGCGTGTCTTCTTTGCCGAGGGCGTCAAACAGGTCGATGACAGGCTTCAAAATCGACTCGATGTCTTTGAAGGCTTTTTCTGCGGCGCTTATCGCAACTGATAATTTCCGCATCTTCTCGGTGGCCTTGATGTTCTCGGCTGTTTTTTCGTCAATCTCCTGGTCTTGGTTGAATTTATACCGAGTCGCAGTAGTGCCTTTGATGCGCCACTTGCCGTCACTGCCCTGATAAATATCGTCGTTCTTGTTGGAGAAGGCTTCTTTGAAGATGCTGCCGAGGTTGCGCTCACTGAGGGCGTCGGTGAGTTTCGCTATCTGCTCATCAAGCTTCTGCATGGCTTGGATAGCCTCGGGCGTATTGTCGTTGGCATACGAGGCACGGAAAGCCTTCAACCTCACGAGGATGCCTTGTATCATGCCTTCGCTCAACATGCTGGCGTTGTTGATAAGGGCGCCGAGGTTCATGTCGCGCTCATAGATCTGCTGGTTATAACTGGTCTCGGTACGTCGCTTGGCATTGTTCTCGGCATTGATGGCTTCCTGTGCGGCGGCTTTGGCCTCCAATGAGGACTCTTTTTCACGAAGCTCAATGAGTTTCTCGATGGCTTCGTTGTGTTTCCTGACGGCCTCGGCACGCTTGTCTTCAAGCGACATGTCAGACGTGAGAGCGTTGGCAAGGATGTCGATGTATTCTTTCTCCAGCTTGTTGCGCTCTTCCTTGAGCTTGTTGATGAGGTTGGCGGCTACACTCTCTTCGCCGAAAGTCTCGTTGACCTGCTCTTTGGTGAGGCCGAGAGCTTGGTCGATGGAGAACTTGGATCCTTCTTTTTTGAGGGCTTGTTCAAGCTGGTCGGTGAGTTCGTCAATATAGCGCTTGTTGGAGACTTTATTGCCGAAAGCAAGTAGCATGGCTCCTTCTTTGTCGCCGGTGATGCGGTAAATCTTCTGATAAGCGTCGTATTGGTCGTTGAGGATTTTCAGATGTTCGTTGAGGGTGTCGTTGAGACGTTTAAGTTCCTCGCCTTCACGCTTGTAACCTTCGGCTTCAAGGTCGGCCTGACGCTTGGCGATGGCGTCCTTGCGCTTCTGCTTGTCGCCTTTGTTCACGTCGAGGCTGCCGGATAAAGCGGCGTTCATCGCGTCAATGTCGGTGACGCTGAGATTGCGGCCTTTGGCAAACTCCATGATCCAGGTGTATGCGCTGGACTTGCGTAGCCTGTCAAGAGCCTCTTTCTCGCCGTACATCTTGGTGAGTTCGCGGTACTGGTCGAGGAACTTCTTGTATAGCTCGACATGGCGCTGCCAAGCCTGCAACTCCTTGTCTTCTTTGCGACCACCACCCTTGCTTTTGTTCTTCTCGCCTTTGGTCTTGGGCTCTTTGAGGCCGTATTTGTCTTTACCGGAGCTCCAACCTTCCAAAGTCTCTACCAACGGATTGACCTGCTTTTTAAGGTCGTTATACATAGATTGGTACTCTGGCTTGAGCGTCAACGGCGCGTTGTCAGGGAGCTTGTTGCCGTTAAAACTGATACCCATTCTCAGCATCAACGGTTTAAGGGCCTCGACTTTCTCCTTGCTCTCTTTGTAAAGCTTAGTGATGGCTTCAAGTGCCGAAGGAATATCCGGCGCAGCTTTGATGGTCACGGCATATTGTTCGCCGAAGTCTTCAATCAGTTTTTGCTGCCATGGCGAGATGTCTGTATCTACATCAAAACGCAGAAGGATATTGCGGACAATCTCTTTCTTGTGGCTGAGAATGTTGTCTATCTGCTGACCGAAGCGATAGTCAATATATCCTATCAACTGTGCTTCGTTTTGAAGCTGATTCTTTATGCTTTCCGGCAAATTGCCGTCCCTAAGCGCGGCGACAATGGCGTCTTTTTGGTCGGCATACTTCTTTGTGTACTGCGTGATGAGACGGTCCATGGCGTTTTCGCTATAGCCGAACAGCATATCCTGGGCCATGCTGTAGAAAGTCTCGGCGGCTTTTGAGTCAAGACCTTGAGTCGAGGCGGCATTTCTTAGCACCTGTTCGATACCGGACTTGGCCTTGTCGGCCATCTTGTTATTTTCGTCAAACTTGTTGCCGTCAAAGAAATTACCCCATTCAACGCGAATCTGCTTGACAACGTTTTCAACAAACTCTTGTACCTGTAGTTCGACAGCTTGGTCGGGGAGGCCGAAATACACGCCTCTCGAAAGCTCGTAGAGGCCCAACTCTGACTCGTCAGAAATCAATTTAAGGGCTTCGACTTTCTTGCCTTCTTTCACGAGGGCATTAACGGCTTGCCTGGTGGACTCCGTGATTTGGCCCATCTTCACCATTTCTTCCGCCACTTCGTTGAATTTTTGCGGTGCAAGACCAGCGATGGCACCACTGAGCTCTCTCACGCTTTGAGCCTCTTTGTTCAACAGGTCTCCAGCGTTTTCCCAACCAGGCAGGTCAAACATCTCGATAACCCTGTCTGATGTGCCTTTTTCGCTTGCCATATAGGCGCCCTCCATGGCATTTTGAAGGGCTTCGTAATAGGCCATAGCCTGTTCTTGAGGACTTTCGCCATGCTCGCCCACGATGCGGGATTTGATTTCGATATAATTGGGAGCGACTTTCTTGAGTTCGGCGTCATATTTTTCTATGGCACGGCGGGCTTCTTCGTCGCTCATATTGCCTTTCGGCTTGTTTGTGACAAGGAAATCGTAGAGGTTTGAATTGGTACTCGACAACTCTTCCTCTGCGGTCTTCTTCGCCTCTTTCAGTTCGTTGTATTTCTGGACAAGATGCCCGACTATTCCCATGACTGCCATCAAGCCGACAGTCCATCCGATGCCTGCCCAGTTCATGCCTCCGAAGAAGTTGCCTGCCTGAGCCTTCATGCGTTGCCATACAAGGGAGCGCTTGGTCTCTACCGAAAGCTGCTGCATCTCTGTAGCCAACTGCCTGATTTGCTCTTTTGTCATCCCGCTGGCAAGGGCAGCACGCATAAGTTCTGTTTTTGACAAATTCGCAGTTTTCAGAAGAATAGCCGCCTGATATTTGTCAATTTGTCCTGTACGGAGCATCGTCATGCGGTCAACCGTGGTGATCTTGTTTTTTGTCGTAAGGATGTCAAGCTCGGTTTGGCTCAGCTTTCTGCTAAGCGCGGCGCGCTGCAGCTCGATGGCATACTGGTTTTTTGAGCGTTTGAAAAGGACGTCGGTCGTAGAACCTGTCGAACCGTAGCTTGTTGCTGTGAGTACACCAAGCGAGCGCATGAGCCTGCCTATACCAAGACCGCCGACAATACCGGCAACAGTGGTGAGGTGGCGAATGACGGATGTCAGCAGCTCGACAAGCCATTTAAGAGACTTACCCATTAAGGATTCACTGTCAGCAAGCGTGCCCAACATGATTTCCCAAGCGTCTTTCAAGTTACCCCAGCGACCACTCAACGTATCTGCGATTTTGGCCTGCATGTTGTAGAACATGCCGCCTTCATCGGTCATCTCCTGCATGACGGCACGCACGGCTTCAAACGGCACCTGCTTTTTGGAAATCATGGCGAAGATGTCCTTGGTGGTGACAAGCTGGCCGTTGAGTTTGGTGAAGTAGTCGGCAAGTTTCTCTACCATGGGCACGCCAGCCTCGGTGAACTGGCGTAACTCCTGGCCACGGAGGACGGTGGCAGCACGCACCTGGCCATAAGCAAGGATAAGTCGGCTCATGTCAACACCGAGACCGGCGGACATATCAGAAAGCCTGCGGTTGGTGTCATACAATTCTTCGTAAGGGATGGAGAAAGCGGCCAACTGCTTGGTGTAAGTTGACAACTGACGGAAGGTGAAAGGCGACTGAAGGGCAAGGTTCTTCAATTGGCCGAAGATTTCGCTGGCCTCTCGCATATCGCCGAGCATGTTCTGCAAAGCTACACGCTGGCGCTCAAACTCACCACCGATGGTGATGACACTCTTGAGGAAATGCTCAATGCCATAGACAGAGAACGCGGTGAAAGCAATCTGTGTCTTGAACTGGTCCCAGATGCGGCCTGTGCGCGTCGTGGCGCTCTGCAACTGCTGCATCTTCTGGATGATGGGGTCATAGGCGGATGCGGTCTGCCTCGCCGAGGACGAGGCGCGAAGCTGTGCGGACACCATTCTGTTGAGCTTGGCTTCTGCAATCTCTGCGTTCTTATACAGTTGACGGAGGGATTCGGCAAGCTGCGTAGCCTCGCCTTTGCTGATGGTGCCACTGCTGAGTTTAGTACGGTATTTTTCAACAAACTGAGACAGCTCGCGATGTGCCTTTTCGAGGTCGGAGGTGTCAACGGCGATTTTCTTGTTGCTACGGATTTCTTGCAGCTTGTTCTTGATGCGCTCAAGCTTGACTTCCATGTCGGAAATCGACGCAGCGCCGTTGACGATGAGTTTGCGGGCATCCATCTCGGTGCGGATCCTGTCACCGGTGTCTTTGGCCTTTTTGGAGATTTGGTCGAACGTGTTCTGGAAGTTCTGGACCATCTTCGTCGTTAGGGATGACGGGTCAGACAATGCGCGGCTAAGAGCGTCCATGGCCTGCCTGATGTTCCTGATGGTGGATTCGGCAAAGAAGGTGCCTTGCGGCGTCATACCGCTGTCGTGGGCACCTTTTCGGGCCTTGGCAAGCGACGTGGCCATCTTGTCATACATCTCGACCATCTTCTCGACGGCACTGATGTTCTGCTTCTGCGTCTCGACGAGGCGCTTTGACTGGGCATCAGTGTTCGAGATTTCCTTGGAGGCAAGCTGGAACTCGGACTTGAAGCGCGAAATGTCTTCGCTGCCGAGGATGGTGGAGCGTGACGAAGAGTCGGTGAGTTCTTTTTTGAGGCCAATGAGCCTCATGAGGATGTCTTTGTATTTGTTGTACTGCGCCGTGTCACCAAGGCCGAGACTGTTCATCTCGGCCATCTTGCCGGTGACTTTGTTGATTTCTCTCTGGACATCGGAAATGGCACCTCGCATGTTGCGCCAGTTCTTCTCGACATCGGTCATGCCGTCGGTCAGCTTCACGTCGCTGAAACGCTCAAGCTCCTCTCTCGTCTTGCGGATAGAACCGTCGGCGAGCTTCAAGTCTTCTATGATTTGTTTCAGTTGGGGTGATACCTTGTTCTGCATTATCAGTTCCGCCCACAACTGCCCTAAGTCGTCTGCCATCGCTTTGTTATTGTTTTGAGTTCAGAAAATCGTTTAAGTTAATCTTTTTGCCGACGAGGCTTTCCTCGTGCTCCTTGCGCTTCGCCCACTCTTCGGCAAGGCGCTTCATCTTCGACACACTGGGCTTTTTACTCTTGTCGCGGGGTTGCACGACAATGGGCTGGTCAACGGCCATCAGCTCTATCTGTGCCGCAGTGTAGCCCCACCAGTAGTCATACGCCTTGATGCCGTAACGCGCGGCGAAAAGGAACGGGAATTTCTCGGCTAACGAGAAGGCGCCTCCCCAGCTTGTTCGGCTTGGATAGACTCTGCTTCTTTCTTCGTCATCGTCATCATCAGATCCGTCATCGCGGTCAGTAACATGGTATTCAGAAAGAACGCTTCCCGCTGTACTTTTTTTTTACCAGCGTCCATGACTTTGAGAATATCGACTTCGTCAAGGTCTTTGACAAAATACCACCAACGCCACAACAGCCAGTAGAAGGCGCGTATCTTCCAGATGTTGTTCAACAGCATCAGGGCGCAGATCTTGCAGTGTTGCTTGTACGGGCTCTGCTCTTTTTGGCTGACATGGCTGATTCTGCGGATGGTGCCTTTGTGGAGCCATCCCATCTTGCGCGTCTTGCCGCAAAACTCGAACTCTTCGGGTTCGGCTTGGATGACGCTGTCGAGAAGTCTGCGGTATTCGTCCGCCGGTTGTTCAATGTTTGCCATAAATCGAAATGAAAAGGGTGCGTCTAAGGGTGGAACCCCGAAACGCACCCTACGTTAGCTGTTTAGAATCTCAAGGTTGAATGTTAGCCCTGGGTAACAACCTTCTGGAGAATCATCATGTCATCGGAGCCGTCGCTGACAACGGTGCCGTTGAACTGCACGCAGTAAGGATCACCGTTGGCTTCCTTCATGACGTGGGCCCAAAGGTCAACATTGCGTAAGATGACCATCTTGTCCTTCGCGCCGTTCATGATGACGAGAGAGCAGGTGATCTTCTTGGACTCAAGACCAACACCGACACCTTCCCAGTGCTTGCCGGCTTCTGTGAAGTCCTCAGCAGTGATGGTACCGAGAACCTTGACGTTGTCTTCGCCGAAGGCAAACTTCAAGACATCGGTGTGCATGGTGGGAACGGTGAACTGCACGGTCCACTCGCCGGGGGTGGAACTGGAAGTCCAGTCGCCATCCTGGCCGATGACCTTGTAGTGGTTGATGGTGGGCTCACCACCGGTGGTCTGCAGGGTGTCAACGGTGACAGGCAGCTCGTAGTCGGGAGCAATGGTGATTGCAGGCGTACTGCCGGAAGCAACGGTGATAGGCGTCTTCTGGACGAGCAGCATGGAAAGGTCGTCAATGACGAGCTTCAAATTCTTTTTCTCTGTGTAAGCCATAACAAAAAATCAATTTATTTGTTTACAGATTGTTAAATCGTTCTTAATCGCGCATGTATAAAGACATAGTGGAACCCGCTTTCGTCATCGCCGCTGAGCAGGATGGAAGGATTGGTAATCTGAACGTGGCCGTCGCTGATGGGGAAAATCTCCATAAGCTGCGACATCAGGTTGTCAACTTTGTTGATGTCGATTTCATTGATGTCGCCCGCACGGGTGCGGTTCCTGACGAACAGGATGAAACGGCATGTGGACACGTAGTCGTCGTAGTCACTGTTGCCGGTATCAAGGACACCGCTCGACATACCTGACGGCAGCTCCACGACAATGTAGCTGTCATACCGGCTTGAGACCGATTTCGGCCTGTCCTGGAGGAACACGGCGTCGGCAATGCCGTTGACGGCCGTGTACATGCTTTGCAGTATTTCCTTGACACTCAACATCAGTTTTTACCGTGCATCTTAACAATCCAACCTTCCGCTTTGCGGTCATCCGCGAACTTAGTGATGAGGTTTGCCTTGTTGTGGACCTCAAGGTAGCTGGCATAATCAACGCTGTTGCCAACAAGAAAGGCAAGCGGGGCGTGACTCGGGGCATGGGACTGGAGGAAACGCATGGCTTCGTCATAAGAGTCTTCGTTGCGGTCTCCTGTCTTTCCGACGTATGGCTTGCCGTAAACAGGCACTCCGCCGTAGTAATAGGGCCGGTTGTAAACCTCTCCTTTCTTCAGCCAAGGCCTTGTCGGCTCTGCCATGAAGTCCCCTGAGATAGCGGTGCCCACGAGGGTCATCTTTCCGTTGATGGGAATGTAGGCGCCAACGAAGAAACCTGTTATAGTGTTACCTGTAACATTTTCAAATCCGGCTACGGTGTCAATCAGCATGCCCATCCAGTCGGGTATCATGCCGTTGACAGCGGCAATGGTCTTTGCCTGCAGCTTGGAACGGTTGCGCCTGAGCATTTCCTGGAACTGTTCCAACAACGTGGTTCCGCCTTGTGATGCCATAATCCATCAAACCCTTACAAGTTCCCAGTAGATGACTGTGCGGTCGTTGTCAGGCTCGAAATCTCGCACTCTGCCCGTCTCGGTCAACACGCCTTTGACAACGGTGATGATGTCGCCGTCCAGCACGGGCTCCGTCCATTTGTCGAAACGCATGGGAATGGAGCACTTGCGGCGGTTCAAATCAACATTGTTGTCGCCAGTGGTCGTCGTGTCGGTGTACGCGCGGCCACAACCCTGATACAGCACGCGGGAAGTCACTTCGTCAAACGGCGAAGCGGCCTCTGATCTCGTGATGGTCACTTGGTGCGGATAGCGCGGGTTATTGGGCTTGACTTCGAGCATGACTTCAACTGCTGTGATGGTTCCTGCCGTGGCAACCGGACAACGGGAAGTCGGCGTGACGGATGCCGTGGTTGGTAATCCGTATCTTCGACTTGCCAACGGTGGGCTCGTCGTACTTCTCGTAGATCTCGTCGGCAAGGCCGAGGAAATACTTGCGGTCGGCCTCGGTGAGAGTCCAGCCTGCGGAAGTGTGTTCCCAGCCGTTGTCGCTGTCGCCGGTGGAACCGACCCTGTAAGGGGATGTGGCTATCCACTTGTAGAGGTCGGCAGTGGCCAGCTCGACACTGCGCTCGTCGGCACCTGCGTACGCGTCGGCTGGGTCGAGACCGCGCCGGGCGAGGATGCTACGGATGCCTTCGGGCGAGACGGGAGCGTTGACAAGCCCCCCGAAATAACCCAAAAGGGTCATTCCGGAGATGCTGTAGTCGCTTGCCTGGCAGTTATTACACATGGCTTTTCAGTTTAGAGCGAGCCTTGAGCCTTGCTCCCGGCATCGCTGATGTAGTCACCAACAAGGTAGCTCATGGCGCCTGCGCTCGAAGAAGTGCCCGTGACGGTGGCTCCGGTGCCTACGCAAACGTAGTAGAACCAGCGGGTCTTGTTGGGAACGCAGAGACCAGTGACCTCGGACTTGATGGTCTGGATCATGTTCTCGTCATTGAAGACTTGACGGATGAGCGTGCGGCCGCCGTCATACAGGGCAACGCGCGAACCCGGAGTCTCCATGTAAACAGGACGTCCGCACTGGACATCGCCAATCTCGCCGTCGGGAACGAGCACGAACACACCGTCCTTGAACGAGTTCAGGGTGGTGAACATCGTCTTGTGGGTGGTGGGGTTGATGCGCTCAACGGTGGCGACTGCGTCAACGACAACTACGCGGCCGATACGCTGCTGGATGAAGTTCCACAGGGTATCGTCGTCGATGATGCTGGCGTAAGCCGCACGGTTCTCGGCATTGATGTCGGGACGCGCAGCGAGGACATACATGTTGCGGAAGTAAGGCATCTGGAGGATGGCCTCATAGGTGTTCTTGCTGACCTCCCAGTGGCAGGCACCGAGGCCGTCAAGGGTTTCTGCCTTACGCTTGATGTCGCGCAGAACCTTGAGGGGTACAACGTCACCGTTGGTGACGCCGCTGTCCTCGGTAACGGTACCGTCAGAACCGACAGCATACCAGTCGCTCTTGTAGATGTGAGTGACATCAACACCGAAGTCCAACTCGATGGGCAGACCGTAGGGGTTGTTCTTGGCGTCGATGACCAGACGACCGAGGTTGGAGACAACCTGGTGGCGCTGATACAGCATGGTGTTGTAGTTACCGCCGAGCAGGTCATCAAGGCCCTTGAACAACAGCTTCACGATGACGCTGTTGATCTCGCTGTTGGTGCCGCGAAGCGCCTCGGCAAGCATCATCTTCTCGCGCAGGATCTTGCGGTCAAGCGTTACCTCATGCTTGAACGTGGGAAGACCGCCGCTCTTGAGCGACATGCCATCCGTGCTCTTGCTGGGGCCGTCCGAGTCAATGTCAACGTAAGCTGCCATCGTGTAGGGACGGATGGTGGCCTCAATCTGCTCGTAGGTGGGACGGAAGGGCAGGTCGGGATTCAGGGGAAATCCGACTTCGGAGAAGGTCTTCTCTGCGTCGTACTTCTCCTTGAAGAAATCATTGACGAAGGCCTGTAAAGCCTCGTTTCCAGTGTAGCCTAAAGAGGCAAGACCTTTACCGACAAGGTCGTAAAATTTGGAATCTCTCGTAAACATAACTCAATCTCCTTTCTTTTTAAGCCTTGGTGTAAGTCTTGCTGACTACGGAACTGTTGGTCATACCCGTCTTGATGGCGATGGCCTTGATGGTCTTGGTGGCACTCAAGGTGATCTTGGTCTCAGGGTCGTACAGCGTGGACGAGCTCGTAGGATTGTTGCCGTTGTCGGTGTAGTAGATGCTTGCACCCTTGGTGGTACAGGAAATCTCAACTACCTGGGTGTCTGCACCACTCTCCCAACCCGAAGGCGAGAAGGTGGGCGCGGCAACGGTGTTGGTCGGCGTAACGGTGATGGCGATGTCGCCGGTCACGTTGTCGATGGTGATGGTGTCCTTTGCGGTGTTCACAGCGGTAGAGGTGATGTTAGAACCGCCCATAGTGACGGTCACAGTGCTGGGATCGTAGTTGTCGTCATACTGGATGGTGGCACGGAAGGAACTGCCCTTGAGGACGTTCGCAGGTGCACCAATCAGTTTGGCGTGAGTGACGGTCTTGGTAACACTGGCGATGACATTACCCATGTGGTTGCGGATGAACTCGATGCCGGGCATGTGAACCTGCTGGCTCTCTGCCACGTCAATAGCGTCGGCCCATACAACACCGTGGATAACGATGGCGCAAGAAGCGAAGATGCAGTTGCCGGGAACACACACGTCATTGAAAATCAAGCCGTAGTGGTGTCCGTCGGTCAAACTGTCGCTGCTCTGCTTGATGGTGGCATATTCGCTGTCGTAGGTATACTCGACAAGCGTGCCAGCGGGAATGACGGTACCTGCTGTCATGCCACTCACGTTGATCTTGCGACCTCCGTGGATGACACGGTCAACACGTGCCCAGATATGGGTGGAACCGCCAAACTGTTCTGAACCAGAGCCGATGGTGTTAAATGTTCCTAAAGACATAGATTTGTAGTTTTATTCGTTTAACTCTCTTTCTTGGGCAGCATGCCACGGCTGCGCAGCTCCTCTTTGAGGGCTTCGCGCCTGGTCTTGACGCTGCTCTTGTTGGTGTCGATGCCGCCTGCGTGTGGTCCGTCAAAGTCGAAACCTGCTTCTTTCAGGTTTTCGTAATACTTGCTTTCCAAAGCCTTGACCTTCTCCTCGATGCTTCCCTTTCCGTCGAAATCACGGATGGTCTGCCTGAGGATGTAGTCGTTGATTCTCACACCGGCTTTATCGAAGTTGGTTTTGAACGCATCATGCAGTTCCTTGCGGTCAGCTTCCCGCTGTTTTTCCTCGGCAGCCTTTTGGCGCTCATCCTCGATGGTCTTCAAGCGCTTCTTGAGGTCTTCGATTTCTTTGGCAGAGCCATCGTCATCGCCTTTACCCTTGTGCGAATCATCGTCTGAATCATCGTCATCGTCGTGCTTCTTTTTGTCCTTCGGAGGACCTTGAAGGCTGTCTTTGTACTTCTTCACTTCTTCCGACACGTCGGAATGGAGATTGCCGTCCATGCTCTTGAGCACGTTGGCTTTACGGGTCACGAAATCTTCCGTGACGTCGGCATCGTCGGTAATTCCGACAAGCGCGTCATCGAGAAAATCATTGATGGTGCGTTCGCTCAACGTCAGCTTGGTGCTTCCAAGCGCTGCGTCGATTTTGGTTCTGAGTTCTTCTCGTTCCATATTACATAGTTTATAAACTCTGCAAATATATACAAAAATGTCTCCTATATACATAAAAATTGCATAAATTTGCGGAAAAATATACAGAACGTGGAGAAATACACCGGATTCAGGACAACGACGGGCGAAAGGGTGTTTACCAACGAATACGCCCAGTCGATAAGGGACGCCGACCGCAAGAAGGCGAACCCGCTTGTCATCATAGACCAGTCAGGCGGCCAGGAACACATGCTTATGGCCGACGCGGATATTATGATCGGCGGCGGAAACCGTGGCGGCGCCAAGTCGTTCTCGCTCTTGATGCAGGCGCTTTACCATATCAAGCACCCGCAGTTCAACGCGCTCCTTCTGCGTAACGAGAAACCTGACCTTGACGGTCTCGTCCTGGAGAGCTACAACCTGTATTCGCAGTTCGGCACCTACAACCGATCGCTGACGGACATGACGTGGAACTTCTACCGTGGCGGACACCTCAAGTTCAACTACTACGGCGACAACTATGAGGAGTTCGTCAAGCGCTTCCAGGGAAAACAGTTCTGCTACATCGGCGTGGACGAGATAACCCACATGGAGTACAAGAAATTCAAGTACCTCATCACCTGTAACCGTAACGCATACGGCATACCGAACCGCTTCTGGGGAACATGCAACCCTGACCCTGACTCGTGGCTCCGCAAGTTCATCGACTGGTGGATAGACGAGGACGGCTACCCGATACCGGAAAGGGACGGGAAGATACGGTACTGCTTCATGGATGGCGACAGCGTGGACACGATATACTGGGGCGACACGCCGCATGAGGTGTATCTGCAATGCAAGGGCATCATAGACAAGCTGTGGAACGAGGAATACGAGCGCCTGGGTTATGACAAGGAACGCATGTTCGTCAAGTCGGTGACATACGTCCGCGCGACGGTGGCCGAGAACATCAAACTTATCTCGTCAGACCCGTCATACGTGGCGAACCTGGCACAACAGGGCGAAGAACAGCGCATGCGCGACCTTGAGGGCAACTGGAACTTCAAGGCGATGGGTGACGACATGATAAAGATGGAGGACATGGACAGCTTCTTCTCAAACGCGCAGCAGGAAGGCGACGGCGTGGACCGCGCTTCGTGCGACGTGGCGTTCACGGGAGGCGATAACCTGGTGATGTGGCACCTGAAAGGAAAACACGTCAAGGACTTGTTCGTTGCACGCTTCGACAGCCGGACGGTGATTGCCGCCATCAAGGAGAAGCTGGCTGAATGGGGCGTAAAGGAAGAGAACTTCACCTATGACCTCAACGGACTCGGACAGTCGCTCAAAGGATTCTTCCCGGATGCGGTACCGTTCAACAACTGCGCGGCGCCGATGGCTGTCACGACGAAAGAGCAGAAGGGTATCAAGGCACTGTACCACGACCTAAAGAGCCAGTGCGCGTACCTGTTCTACCAGGACATCAAGAACGGAAGGCTTTCCATCGATCAGCATCTGCTGGACCAGAAGTTCAGCGGTGACGGCTACAAAGGTGTCACGCTTTCGCAAATACTGCAGAAAGAACGCAAGGCCATACGGCGACATGAGGACAGCTCGGACAAGGGCTTCCGCGTGATAACGAAGAAACTGGCGAAACGCTATGTAGGCCACTCGCCCGACTTTATAGAATCACTGTATTACCACGAGATATTTGAACTGAATACAAAACGACATAAGAAACCAAAAGGACTATGGCTGATCTGAATTTTAACGAGCTTCTGTTGCGTAGGCCGTGGACGGACATTCTGCCCGACGGCTACATGGACCACACCCACTATACTTCCGACAAACTGATGCCGGAACCTGACGACCCTGTGATGCTGAGACCTGTGACACAGGCTGACTTCTTGCGCGAATACTATCCTTCGGGACACCATATCAACGACGAGATACACTTCCCGAACGTCATCAAGAAAGACCCTGAGACGGGGAAATGGTATGAACAGCCGGTGACACGCTGCGCCTTCGCCTTCCAGCAGATCATCGCCACGAAGCAGGTGATACACATCACCGGCAACGACGTGCAGATGGAGCTGGCGGAGAAAAGCAAGGACGCCGCGATAGAAAAAGCCAACGGCGACAAGCTCGTCAAGTTCCGCACAGGATGGATGGAGAAAAACATGGAAGAACGCTTCTATGAAGCTGTGCGCTCATACAAGATAACGGGCGACGCGGCAATCGTGGGCTATTACAGGAAAGACGGGAAATTCGGAGCGAAGACACTGTCTTTCCTCAACGGCGACAAGCTCTATCCGCACTATGACGCGCTTACAGGTGAACTCAACTGCTTCGTGCGCCGCTACAGCAGTCTTAACGACGACGGCCAGGAGACGATGGAATGGCTGGAAGTATGGGACGACACATTCCTCTATAGGGCGAAACGCGGTAAGCTCGAAGGAGCTTCCACGCCCGAAGACGGATGGGAAATCGTCTCGAAGAAGAAACATGGATTCAACTTCGTGCCCGTGGCCTATGCGCGATGCGATGATGGCGCATGTTGGCGTGCTGCACAGCGCACGATAGAACTCTACGAAGAGGCCTTCTCATACTTCTGCGAGAACAACAAGGCGTTTGCCTTCCCCATCATGTACCTGAAAGGCAGCGAGGTGGAGATAAAGGGTGATATGAACGGCAGCGTGAAGGCCATCACGATGGGCGAGGACGACGAAGCTGGATTCCTCAACCGACAGGATGTGAGCGAGGCGTTCAACACGGAACTCTCGACGCTATACAAACTCATCTATGAACAGGCCTTCGCCGTACAGCCTCCGGAGCTCAAGTCGGGAGACCTGCCCGGCGTAGCGGTGAAGCTGCTGTACTCACCGGCTATCGAGAAGGCTATAAGGGATGCGGAGGAACTGCAGGACTTCCTCGACACGCTCATCCTCATCGTCAAGCATGGATACGGACATGAGATGAACATGGAACCAGACATGGTGAACCTGAAAATCAACGCATGGATCAAGCCGTACATCCATCAGAACGAGACGGAATTGTTCACGAACATGGCGACTGCCGTACAGAACGAGTTCATGTCGCGGCAGACGGCCAGCGAGCGCGTGTCCATGTACGCGAAGAATGATGAATATGAACGCATCATGCGCGAGCGCAAGAAAGAACAGGAGATGGACCTGCTTGTCGAACTCGAAAAACAGGACAACCAGACGGACAACGACATCCGTGAACAGACAGCGGCGGCGAAAAACGGACAAGGCGGCCAGGATGTGAACACTGGCCACGGATCGAAAATCCGCCACACGGACGAGAACGGAAACTGGCCCGACGAAAACAATTGGGAGGGCTGGAACAAGAAACATTGATTTTCACGTATTTAGTAATGGCTTAGTTACTTGACTATGAATCTTAGGCGGAGGGCCGTGAGGCTGTGCCGCCTATTTTTTGTGTATAGAAACAGGCCGTGTCTCGCGACAAGGCCTGAAACCAAAAGTATATAGTTCAAGAAAACGTTAATCGTCAGTACACATACACGGCATAGCATACGCAGTTGCCGTGGAACGGAGGGTGAGAGAAGGCGGCATCTTCCATGGGGTGGAACACACCGCACTCCTGCTGGCAGGTGTCGCACGGATAAGATGAACCTCGGTAAACATAGAAACCTTTGGCGCCGGAACGCAAAGCACAGTCATAGTCTTCAAAACCCCAGGCAAGGCCGACGGTGTTGTCGATGTTTCTCAACAACTGGTCGGCACCGCAGACAGGTATGCCTCGGCCGTACGAGGGGATTTCTATGCCGGCACCTCGGAGGTTGGCCCTGTAGATGACCCCTCCGACAGCATACGGCCTGAAACACTCGGTCTCGACGACACGGGGCGACATACTGAGGACGTCTGCGGCGAGGAGGATTTTGCCGATGTCGGCAATAAGGTTCCCAGACTGTTCGTTTACGCGCTCTTGGAAGGTCTTTCCGAAGTGTACGGCATCCATATACTCGGTGATGCCGTTGTCTTCGTCATAGAGGTACTTTCCTGCGGCTTCGGCATATTCGTAACCGGCAAGGATGGCGGCTTCAATAAAACCGAGGCCTTCTTTTTGGCTGATACCTCCATCACGGACGGCTTTAGCGGCGAGACGGTCGATGTCTTTGCGTACACGGGAAACGGCGTTACGCTGCGCCTGTGTGCGCTTGAGGGCATACTGTTTGGCCAGTTTAGTCGAGTTCCTCTTGTTCATCGTCTTCTATGCCCATAAGGGCGCAGATCAGGTCAACGGCGTGGAACATCTTCAACGCAATCTCTTTGTCTTGGTGCATGAAGGTGTCGGGAACCTTCTTTTCTTCCAGCAACCTGACGAGGTCTTCAAGGAAACGCTCGTATGCGACGAGGTTGCGGACAAGTGCAATTTCTTCAACTGTCATATTTAATCGTCTTTTGAAATGAATGAGTTTCTGTCTTCTACATACGGGCCTCTGGCTTCTTCTTCGTTGATGACGAAACCTTGGCCGAGGCGTTTGAGGTCACATCCGTAGATGCTGTAAACGGGACCGTCGGCTTTGCGGCGCTTGTTAAAGCCCATCTTGCGCATGGCGGCACCGAAGAGTTGGCCCGAAGGAGGCGGGAAGTCGTTGTCTTTACAGAACTTCTCGGCGGCGGACAAGAGACGCGTCGCGCTGATTTCAGCGCACACTTCTCCGTCAAAGTCGGGATAAGGGCGCATATTGTAGGCATTGACGAAACCGACGACTACGTTGGACTCCATCTGCATCAAAAGGACTTTGCGTTGAGAGGCTTCACACGACGGGAAGACGAACTTGCGGCGCTTGAGTTCTTTCATGCCACGGATGATCCAATTGAAGATGCCTGGGTACTCTTTGACGAGTTCGGCAGACAAAGTCTTGTTTTGGCGCTCTTTGGGAATGGCGACGTCAAAGGGGATGAACTGGAGTCTGCGGATGAAACCGAGACTGTCGTCGTCGGTACCCGGCATGGCGTTGAGGTTGAAGACGAGATAGGGCATACGGTAGTTTTCGGTCACGTCATGGCCGATGGCCCTGTCGGTGACGGGCTCTCCGCTGACGATGCGCTTGAACATGCCGCTGCGCCTGCGCCCGAACGTGCGAGAGTCACTGTCGCTGGTCCAGTTGAAGATGGCGTCACGCAACAATCTTCTCGCCCTCATACCTTCGTCGCCGGTAGCCGTCAAGTCGTCGTAATCGACTCCACTGATGCGTTGAGGACCGAAGATGCCTCTGGCGGCTTCATAGACGACGCTCTTGCCGTTGCCGCCCCTTCCTATGAGGATGAGGCACAACTCAATCTTGGCTTTTTCGGTGCCTTCGCACGCATTGAACGCCGTACCCCTTTCTATCAAACCAAGACCAAGGAACATTTGTAAGATGACTCTCGCGGTCTTGTCGGGCAACACTTCTTTGAGGAAGGACATCCACTTCGGGCACTCGGCTTTCGGGTCATAACGGTAAGGATGGAAGTAAGTGACGTGGTACTTCGGCGAGAATTTGTTGAACTTCATCGTCGACAAGTCCAATACACCATTGGAGAAAGCCACTAAATCCAATCTTACGTTCAATACGTTGTAGTACTCAATGGTCTTTAGGAAACTCTCTCGATAGACTTGGCGGTCTTTGAGCATTTCGACAATATGATAATATCTCAAGAACTTCACCCAAGCCATGCGTATCTCGTCTTCCGTGACGGGTTCATAGATTTTTCCGTTGAAGAACCTGTAACCGCCTTCACCGTACCTTAACGGGCACAGTTTAGCGATCCTTTCGGCATCGGCGATGAACTTCAGCAACTGTTCTTGATAACCGAGGCTCAAACGGCTTCCCCACGGCTTGAAATACACGCCTTGGAAACCGGTAAAACCGTTTTCGGGGTCGTCAATGACCCCGATCATGGACTTGAAGATACTGTCAACTGCGGAAATCCTGTTGTTTTCAACCGTTTTCATCGCTCTTCTTGTATTTGGGGCCTACGACATCGACATCGCCTTCAACAACGTGTTTGACGCTCTTGTTGTGGACATACAGCGTCACTTTGGCTCCTTCGTCGGCAAATACGGCGACATCGGCGTGTTCATAAGCGTGGATATGTACGATGGCAAGGCTCTCGGCATGGATTTCGGCTTTCGACGAGTGCCTGACTCTGACATCGCCGAAAGAGAAATCATTATACTCAAGTTTAACGTCGCTCTCGCCCATGACGATTACGTTTCGCATATTGCGCGCAGACGACTTGTCATTACAGAATACACCGTTTTCCCTCAATACGGGCGTAGGGAAATTGTCACACACGTATTTCGGGGACGGCCAGTCGTTTTCTACGCAGAAGTCGTAACCGTCGACCATCTTCATGATGAGGCCGCTATACGGAGTATGGTCGCGCCATGCGGTGTACCACTCGTCGCACAAACCGAGATTCCGCGCTTGGCCTCTCAGTTCTTTACTGACTCGTACTTCTTCATTCGTCGCCATCGTTTATCTCTTTTACGGCTTGTAAAGCCTTTAACGCCTCTAAGGTGTCTTGTTCTTCACCATCGCTCACTTCGGGAGCCTTGACTCTGCCTACAAAGTCATTCATCGCTTTCACGCGGGCTTCGACATACTCTCTGTCACCCAACACCGTCGTGTCGCAGAACAGCATCGTAAGCAACCTATTGCAAGTCTCGTCTTTGATGAAATAACCGCCATCAAAGAAATCCCAATCGAAGTTGTCGAATATATGGAACATAGCTGACGCGACTCCCCATTCGATTCTCCAGACACCTCCTGTATCAGAACACCTGATTACCGGTAACGACGCCCTTTGAGCGCCCTTGTAGCCTTTCGGCATCTTGGATAACAATTCTTTTTTTAACGACTTGGCTTCTTGCTTACTTAACGCTCTCGACACCTTTTCTACGAAAAAGTTACCGCAACGTAACTTTTTACCGAAAGGCAAACCTTTTCTATTCTCCATCTTCTTGTCCTTTTTTGAATTTTTGATATAACTCGCACGACGAACACTTCAACGGAAGGTGATAATGTATCGTCGTGTCTTCTTTGACGGTCTCTTCCTTTTTCGCATTGGTCAAATCGGCGATTTGCATGGTTATCCTGGCATAGTCGGGAGAACCCGGCTTGACACTCTCTCTCGCAGTCAACAAGTCGGTCAACAAAGAGTCTTTACTCGTCTTCTTCTTAATGTCTTTCTTCTTGATGTTCTCCCTCTCGGAAACGAACTTTTCGACTTGGGCCGCAGTTAGCGACCCCCTTACGGCATTGACCCTCTCTTGGAAGGCCTCGCTCTGGCTCGTCTTCTCGATCTCCGCCATAAAGGCCTTCTTGTCCCAAGTCAATCCCAACCTGACACACATGTTCCAGGCATCTACGGGTTCCCAGCCTACTGCGACCAAGTCGGCCATAGCCAGTTTATCCTCAGATAAACCGCTCTTTTGGGCCAACTTTTTTAACCCTCTTGTAAAACGCTCATTTGCAGACACTTGCTTAATATATGATTATTTGACCTCGAAAAATGATAAATACGCCGATTTCAATCGAATACCGCAAAGTTATTAAGCCACAACGGATTAAAACGAAAAAGTTGCACATAATAGGCGGACTTCTCAAACGGAACCCCTTTTACCCCCCTTGATAAAAAATGCGGTGCAAAGGTATTCAAGAACTCCAACATTTTTCCCTATATCATTCAAATAAGTAAAACTATCTATAAATCAACGATATACACATTCATTCATGGGATGATATTATTTAAGAGACTATGATTGATAGTTATCATTCTTGAAAACGACATCGTTCAACTGATTATTCAGTAATATTCATTGTTAACACATTTTAACAGTGTGGATAGGGGGAAATCAGGAAAAAATCGGAGGGGAAGAAAAAATTTGAGGGAACGGTCACTGTCACGAAAAGACTATCTATAAAAGGGGGTGTGGGCTAACTGTCTGATTATCAGTCAGTTATATGAATATTACTATAAATAAGATTCTATTTTGTTGAAAATCAGCTATTTACAACCGCAAATTTAATTCCTATCTATATAGGTAGTCACTACCTTTGCCGGTCTCCGGTCTCCGGTCTTGCATCTCATTAACTAATTTATTTAGTTACAACCTTTTGTAATAATGCCAAATAGAACACTAAAAGCGGTAATTTGGAACACTATAAAAACTACTGTTTTCGGTAGTGCTTTTTTTACCTAAATATTTGTGTATTATGTAAATAAGTTGTAAATTTGTAATGCAATAGAATATTCTATTGTATAACGTTTTTAATATTTATGCAAAAATGAAAGCATCATCAAAAGACCTGCAGCAAGTCTATAAACTGGAGACCAGCAGCGGCAAAATTAGTCGCAAATTCAAGACCACAACCGACAAGACCAGCGGCAAAGAAACAGCATCTAATTTGGTCTATGTGTGTGACGCTGAAAGAAAATCAGCATTTGTTCGTTTAATTGTCTCATTGCGTCACACAATCGAAAGCGCCAAACAAGAAAAGCCCAACGAATGTGCTTTAATTGAGAATTGGACAAACGGACTACGTTTGTTACTTGTTTCCGAGAATGAGACCGAAAACAAGTGCAAGCAGCATGTTACAATTGGTCGTAAAACGTTTGGCGTTTTAGAGTATTACCCCACAACAGTAGAACAACTAATTGAAGTTGTTTCGGCCTCCCGTCTGGCGCTGAAAGAATACCGTATTGCACAACAAGAGAAAGAGAGAGAAACTGCGCGCGCTGAAAGGGCCGTAACGCTTGCAGAGTCGCTAACAATAGAGCAACTGCAGGCTATCATAGCGGCAAAACAAGCTAACAAGTAAGACACAACCGACACAACCGACAACAAAAACCCGTCAATTTGGCGGGTTTTGTTGTTAGTGTGTGTTTTCATTTTGTCTAATGTGACCGCTGGCGATCGCCGGCGCCGGTTCCAAGTCCGGACCAAACACAGAGGAGACAAGCCAGGCCCGAACGATGCCCGAACAACGGGCGAGCGATCCGAGCCAGGAACCGCCGAAAAGCGGCTGAACGATTCCCAGAGGGGAACGCAGCCGAACGACGGAGGGAACGACATACGGAGTGAACGGTTTTCAGGAATTTTTCCCGATCCCGTTTTAGCCGTTGAGTTTTCCGGCTGCGAGGGTTGCAGCCAGCAAACCCCGCTCCCATCAGTCACGACACGCGGACTGAGCGATTACAATTCGTTGTTTTCGTCTCGGTCCGCAACACGTCAAAAGCGTGACGTTTTCCATTGCGGTTGTAACCGCCCGGGGAAACGACGGTTGGCTGTTGCAGGCGGGAATTTGTGTCATGGATAATCCCAGACGGGGCACGGCCGAACAAGAGCCAAGCCAAACCCGGATTGATTGATTTTTCTAAAGAGAAAAGTTTAGTTAGTTCAAGACGAGCGGTGACACTTGTTGCCGCTCTTTTTCATGCCCTGGCTGCCGTGGAGCAGTACGACGGCGGTTCGACTCCGCCCCAGGGCGCAACGAACAACCAATTTTACTAACAATCAAAAACTTTACGACTATGACTACATCAATGACAATCGAACAATTCGCACAGATCCGCGAAAACGTGTTGAACAACGGAAGCGTAGAAAACGTCCCCGTCTCCATCGTCACCAAAATCGTCTGGCTGCTGCGACACTGCAAATGTGCCTGCAACTGGATGAGCGTTGACGGCGGCAATTGTACAATCGTTAAAGTACGATGAACCATGAGCGACTACCAAATGCAACGCAAACTCCAGCAGTTTGCCGAATTGACGGGAAAGCCGGTCGTTGACTACCAGCAGATCGGCGCGTGTACGTTCCACATCACCGTTGACAGCGGCTGGGAGCCTGTGACCTACAAAGTCAATTTCGCGGGCGACCAGATCCGCTACAAGCCGCTGCCGCCGCGCCGCCGGTCTTCACTGCGGCCGCTGCAGCCACGATGAACAATTGACGATCCACAGAGTACGACAGAGTGAGAAAAGGGGCCCAAAAAGCCCCTTTTTCTGCTCGAAATTGTGCCTGTAATTTTTTCGAGAGTACGATTTATCGTGCGAGTGGATTTCAAGTACGATGAACAATCCAGGCCGTCTGGGCGGCCAAAAACAGGTTCTTAAGCCCAGAGCGTGGCATAAATGCCGGTGAACATTTACGGACTTTTAATCATTGGAAATCATGAGAATCATTGAACAAGAAATGTGCCATGCCGTAGCCATGGGCTGCGACTGGCAAAAATCCAACACGCGAGTGAGAATCGAGGCCGGCGGCGACTGCGCCTGTGTATATCTCCACGGCAACCTCATCGCCATCAAGGACTACCGCACGAACATGTGGCACTACAGCCACTGCGGGTGGAGAACGGTGACGACGCGCTCACGCCTCAACGCATTGGGAGCGAACATCGTCCAGCGCAACTGGACGTGGTATGACGCAATCACTGGCCTGGAGTTCGTCAACGAAGAGCTTGACGTCGTGCTGGCGGCAATCCGGCAGCGCCACGATCAGCGCGTGCGGCAACGCGACCACAACCTGTTCGCCGCCTGAATTTTCCCGAACGGTTTTCGGCAGGGTTCGATTCCCTGCCCGGGAACACGAGTAACTAACGTTTATCAACTTTAATCAGTGTTTTCATTATGGAACAGCAAGAAAACAATCAACGGATCGAAGAGCGCAAAGGACAGCGCCAGTATTCCAACATCATCGTCGCCATGTGGCGGTGGGGATTCGAGAACGACTGCGAGGACGCGGTGAAAATCGACACACTCGAAGACGTGACGGCTTTCATCGGCAAGCGTTTCCGCAGCGACGCGTGGGACAGCGAGCCCAACATCAAAATCCATGTCAAGGGTAAAGCCAGCGATCTGACCGACAAGTACGTCTATTTTGTGTCTGCGGTGTACGCCACCGACGACAACAACGGCGTGTGCGCCGACGGAGACCCGCTCAGCGTGCGCTACCGCCGCATCGACAACGGACGCGTCTTCAAGATGAAGTGCGGCAAGTTCTTCCGCCGCCTCGTCGATGAGACGCACCCGGAACTGCCCGAGAGCGGACGCGTGTATTTCTCCGAGCAACTCTCGGCGATGTACCGCGCGGGACACGCCCAGGACGGACGGTACCGCCTCACGCTGGACCGTGACTTCGAGACCATCTACTCGGGCCATCATTTCGGCTCGTGCATGGCCGACAAGGGACAGTGGAAGTTCTACCGCGACTCCTCGCCCGACACGCTGGCAGCCGGCCTCTGGGACGGCGACAACCTCGTCGCGCGTTGCGTCGTGTATCTCGCGACGGACGACGACACGTTAAAGACCTACCGCCTGGCCGAACGCCAGTACGGCGCCAACAGCGAAGTGCGACGCCAGCTCATCTACCTGCTCATCGAGCAGAACAAGATCGACGGCTACAAGCAGCTCGAAGCGTCATGCTGGGATAACCGCAACTTCGTGCTGCTCGACGGCACGTCGCTCAAGAACGCGCACCTCTCCGTGAAGTGCACGGCTACCGACGGCGACATCCAGTCGTTCCAGGACAGCTTCCGCTATCTCGACACATGTGTAGAGAGGGCACGCAACTGGGACGGCGAGGGATATGACGCCGACATGGCCAATACAAACTTCTACGTGAACGAGGAAGATTGTGACGATGATGAGGACGACCACGACGGCGAGACCTGGGTGGATCATGACGGCGAGTGGTACGACGAAAATGACGTCTGCTGGCTGGAATACCGCAACGAGTACCGCCACAACGACGACTGTATCTATAGCGAGTGCGAGGACCGTCACCTGCTGAACGAAGACGCGTATCATCTGTACAATGGCGACTATTGCCACGAGCAGAACGCCGTGGAGATCGAGGCAGGAAACCACAGCGGGGATTATGTCTATGAAAGTGACCACAACCTCGTGACCGACTACTGCGACCGTCCTGTACTCAGGCAGGACTGCACCTGCCTGACGCATGGCGAGTATGCGGGCTGTCTGGCACCGGACGACGAGTGCTGCGAACTCGACAGCGACATCTACGGTGATGGCTCATGGGCGCTGACCGACGAGACGCGCGAGACCTACGACGGCGAAATCATCCTCGAGAACGATGGCGTGTGGGTAAGCGACATGGAGTTCCGCCACAAGCGCGACTGCGTGCGCGCCATGGACACGCGCCGCCGCTGTTTCGTGGACGCCTGGCGCGACGACTGCGTCTGCATCTGCGGCACGTTCTATTACATGAGCGTAGCCTGATCCCGAATGGTTCTATGGCGGGTTCGATTCCCGCCACGGGAACAAAACGAACTTTTATGAACTTTTTAATCAGTGTAACACAATGGAAGATTTAATCAATTTGTACTATG
>JAEEGJ010003440.1_pt1 | contig 61272 bp, 57 predicted proteins | sample 8958761 | NCBI WGS metagenome assembly JAEEGJ01 (sample SAMN16246546, study PRJNA631951) | gut metagenome | biome: gut microbiome; feature: rumen; material: RS-attached | host: Bos | place: Iran: Karaj | collected 2018-10 | reverse complement strand
TTGGAAATCTTTATGTTCAGGATACATTCTCCGGAATTTTCAACCGTAATGGCTTTGTTCACGCAACTAACGACATATATCACGAATGCATTGAAAAACAGCGTAATATCATGCTTATGTTCCTCGATCTCGACGGACTTAAGAACATTAATGACACTTTTGGTCACAATACAGGTGACAAGGCTATATGCTGCATTGCTGACGTGCTTCGTGAATCATGTTGCAGTGATGAGATATTCTGCCGATTCGGCGGCGATGAGTTCATTGTTTTCGGTGCTGATTACACTCAGGAAATGGCTGATGACCTTACTGCTGTAATTCAAAACAATATAAAACATATCAACGATAGTGCCATATATCCATTCACTCTTAGTGCAAGCGCAGGATTCGTCATTGCAACTCCAAAGATAGGAGAGGATATTTTCTATTTTGTAACTGAAGCTGATAAGATAATGTACAACGAAAAGCGCAAGAAAAAGCACTCTCACTACCTCAAATCATAGTCACAAGCCGCTGCACACCATTGCAGCGGCTAAATTATCGACTTCAAATATTAATAAATTGTAAACTTTCAATTCTATGATAGACTTGCTTTTTATAACATGTTATAATTATATGGTACTCGTGGGCCCGTAGCTCAGTTGGGAGAGCGCTGCGTTCGCAACGCAGAGGCCGAGGGTTCGATCCCCTTCGGGTCCACTGTTTCAGCTCCGATATATCGGAGCTTTTCTAATGTGCAGATGCTATTTCAAAAATGTCACTTTTATGCTGTATACCTCTTGACACAGTATAGTATCCATGCTATAATGATTCTAAATATAATATCAGGACGGTGAAAAAATGAAAATTGACGAGGTAGGCTACAATCACAGACACAATCGTGATTTCTGTATTAACAGGCCACACGGAACGAAAAGCTGGCTTCTGCTGATTATAAAAAACCCTGCACACTTCATAATTGACAATAAAGACATAAAAACCTCGGCACATTCTATTATTATCTTCAGAGCTTTTTCCCCTCAATATTACTATCCTGCCACCGATGAGTACTTCGATGACTGGATGCACTTTTACCCTGATGAAAAAGAGCAAAAAATGATCAACGACTTAAACATCCCTCTTGATCGTCCTATAAACATAGCCGATATCACCGATATGTCAGAAATGATAAGATGCATGTGTTTCGAACATTATTCGTCTAATCCATATAAACAGCGTTCTATCGATTTGTATTTTCAGCTCCTTATGCTGAAAACATCTGAAAAAGTCAGAAGAATGGCCGCTATCGCCGAAAAAAACGAGAGTGTTTATTCAGAAAAGCTCCTATGGATACGACAGTCAATCTACCGCTGGCCAAATCGCGATTATTCCATCGACGATATGGCAAAGGAACTATCGCTGAGCCGTTCGCGCTTTCAGCACCTGTATACAGAAACCTTCGGCGTAAGTGTCAACAAGGATGTTATCACCAGCCGTCTGAACAAGGCTGCGGAACTTCTGAAAACCACTGATCTATCAGTAAAAGATGTTGGAATCAACGTTGGATATGGAAACACCTCGTATTTTGTAAAACTCTTCGGCAACTTTTTCGGTAAGACACCACTTCAGTATAAACAGACAGAATCATAATAAAAAACGCCGCCATCGGAAATCTTCGTTATCATGTAATAAATGCATGATCCTTTTCCATGGCGGCTCTTATTTCAATCGTTTTTCTTTTTTATTACCAAGCCCTACAAGGACTATTATCGTCAGAACCACCAAAGCAGCTATAAGTAACGCTGCCCATTTGGCCCCAAACTTTATAGCGGGAAAAAGGAGAATTCCCACCGCAACTGCAACATATGTCAGGAAGCGCTTGCGAACAAGTACTTTTTTTCGCTCAAAAGCAATCCTTTCTTCCTTTTCATTCTCATACCTGCGCCGTATCTTGTCAAGCTCGATTTTTTCCTCGCCTTCGATTTTTTCTTGTTCTTTCATAAAGACCGCGTCTCGCACAGCGCTCACAAAGCGATCAAAGAACGTTGAAATCATTAGCTTATCGTCGCCGTCGGCAAATTCGACGGCATTTTTTATATTATCCCCGAGCATTCCGACAAATTGTTGTTCAAACGCCTCATCATCAGCAAAATCAAAGCCAAACCTCTGGATATAATCATCAGCAAAGCTACTTACAACTTCTTCTATAAGTAGGTCATTTCCACTTCTGCAGCCATTGAAAGCAAGAAACTTTACAAAATGTGCCTGCCAGCACTGAGGAGCAACATCAATTATCATGTCGCTGTATTCCTCAGCTGCTTCAAAATCCTCATCCGCAAGAAATATATTCATTCTTCTAATGAGTTTTTCAGGAGTCGACCGTGCCGCAAAAGTCTGTCCTTTCTCAGCAATGCCTGAATGCGACTTTACACTCCTGATAAGTTCAGCAAGAAAGCTCATCTCAGCAACATCCATTATTCTATAGTCAGAGAGTTCCGCAGGAACGTCACCATTATCCGTATTCTTTATGCACGTGATAACAAGCTTTTCTCCATCCTTTTTCGCAGTAGCCACACATCTGCTCCACTCTCTTCTGAACTTTGGATCTGCGAAGTTTTCTGATTCCGCGCTGACAACAAGAAGCGTACTTGCACATTTTATGGCAGCGAAAATATATAAATCACTAGCATTCTCATACTTATCGCCAATGGTTTCTGGGTAATAGAACACCCTTAGCCCTTCTTTAATGAGCTGACTGTATATTTCATCTGCAATTAGTTTGTCCTCTGACGTTTCGGCCCCCTCCGTACGGCAACAGATATATACATCATAAATTACTCCCGTACCTACACGTTCCAGCGTTTCCTTTCTAAGCATTTCAATCGCTGAAATCTCACGTCTATAAAATGCGCTCTGTTCAGAATCAGCAAGGCTAAGCGCTGTACAGCAGTCCCTGTCATCATTTAGAGAAGTTCCATACGCAAGATGACAAACTGGCAGTTTTATGCCGGAAACAGCTTCATCCTCATAAAGAATACCGCAGCGGCAGAGTATCTTTCCCCAATATCCCTCTGGCTCGTCAGGGAACTCTTCACAAAGTTGAGAAAAGAGATTCTCAGCCCCCTCGAAATCAGTCTTGAAGCGAAGCCTGCAGGCTCTATTATATATCTCAGCACATCTATCATCATATTGTCTAGGAACGGTTTGACGCGATCCGCAATATTCACATTCACAAATGCTTTTTTCCTCTGATATATTCAAAAGTTTTCCGCACATTTTACAAACATATCCCACAGACTTCACCTCCTTAGTAATTTTGGTATAAACGAATAATCCGTTAAATCATATATATTATATCACAAAAAAGCCCTTGAAATCAAGTTTTTCTGATATTTTACAGTCTATACACATATTCGGAATTATAATGCATGAAAAGTTCCCTATGCTCATTAGAAATACCAAGACTTTCAGCAAAGCTGAGGTGTGCTTCCTGAGAACAGCTTCCGAAATCAGAACCGAAAAGGAACCTCTCTGGCATTAGCTTTATAGCTTTTTCAAGTGAATTTCTTATTTGTGGTAGCTTTTCAGGATCGTCCGCTATAGAAGAAGTGTCAAAGTAAACATTTTCGCAGTCACCTAGAACTTCAAAGCATCTATCAATCTCAGGATAGTTGCAATGACAGTATACAAAAACAGTATCATTTCTTATTTTTGCTAGTTTTCTTATTTTTTCAGGAGCAGCATAATGTGGTTTATCCCAGCCCGTATGAAACAACACAGGCACATGGAACTCTGAGGCAAGGTCATACACAGGAAAAAGTACGCTATCAGTGCAGTAAAAATTTTCATGTCCCGTATAGAGTTTAAGACCGATGATATCACCGTTTCTAAGAAGTCCCCGACAATAGTTTAACTGATTATCAAAGCTGATAAACGGACTTATTCCTGCAACTACCTTAATAACACTGTCTCCATTGAAAAGTTCCATGCATTCTCTTACAGAGCCAATAACACTTTCAAGCTCAGAATCTGCTATAATTATTCCCCTGTCAACTCCGTTATTTCTCATTTCGCGTAGCAAAGCCTTCTTTTTTAAAGCAAAATTCTGGTAATTAACAGGAAGATGCATATGTGAATCAATAATCATAAATAATACTCCTTTTATTGGTTGGGTTTCAAGGCGTTAAATAACAAAAACCGCAGATCTCTCTGCGGTAGTTTACAATCCTTGTTTACAGCAGAGCGATCAGTTTTAAAGCACAACAAGACCGCTCACGCAGTCCATGCATTTTATAATTTTGATCGTCCGCACTTTCCGACACATACGCTTACTACTCCAGTAGCAGCCATAACTTCGGGAGTATCACTTCCCTTTTTCATTATTCGCATTGTGATTACATGATAGCATATTTTGTTCAGTAAGTCAAGTTTTTTCATTCATAGCGTGAAAAAAGCTTTTCTGCACCTTGCTATTTTGTTTATTATATGTTATTCAAGCAAAAGCTTATCGTAAAAACACGTACTCTTATAAAACAACGTAAAATCTGCAAATTTGTCAAGTTAGAATAAAGAGTTATTAAGGAATTAAAGGTAGCTTTTTGTATCTTACTTGACCATTTTTTGTCCAAATTAAAATAAGACAAGCGAATATACCAAATGCAGCACACTGAAATTATGGATATCAGTGTGCTGCTTATTTCTCAACAAGGACTTGGGGCAAAGCAATATGTAAGATTTGTTTTTCAAGTGTATGAGTGAAAAACTATTAAATAGATGAAAAGCCGTTGTGATTATCCACAGCGGCTTTTGTTATGTTCTCTCGTGTGAGCTTGCGGGACATTCAGATTTCGATGCATTCTGATTGAATTATTCTGTCTTGATTGATGCTGTACCTTATAATCAGAATACTCCGAAAGTTTTAAAATATGATTCATCTGAGAATCCTTGACTATTTCAAGGATTCTTTTTGTCGGCAGAAGTATGACTTACGTCTGCTTGCCCGCAATTATTTTTTTTAATCCTTTTTAATTTTTCCTCTTTATCAATATAGTGCTTTTGAACATTATAGTAGTATTTTGGTGTTTTTTTCAAGCCTCCGATATATTTATAGGAGATTTTCGACCATATCCACTCTGTTTCTCCATAAGCATAAAACGTGAATATCATGATAAATGGTATTGTTATCATCAAGGTCGATAATAAATCATCGGCGAAATTCTTACAAAGGAAATACGCAATGATAATGATCAGCAACTCAAAAAAGGCAAAAATCAGCCCGTAAACCAGCTTGCCCTTGTAACTGAACGGCACATCAGGAGCAGCAAGTTTGCCTGTCTGACCGTTCATGGCTAATGTATATTCTTTTCTTTTGTATTTAACATTCATGAACCATACCGGCACAAGGTAATAGGTCAGCTTCTGATTTCTTATCTTGCTGTATGCATTTACGTCGAAAGAGGCAGGAAATTGTTCTACTCTATCCAGTGCGCCAACTCTTTGTAAACAACAACTTTTTTTTACCTCTTCGTCTGCAAATTCCATTGCGTGCTCCGCTCCTATGGTGTATCTGCTTGCGTAAAAGCCAGTAAGGCAGGATTCGGTAAATTTTACTGAATGATTGAACCAAAAGGGCGCAACAGAATAGAAAACATCCTTTTTTATATCTGTTCCGGGAACAGGGAAATCCGTTACTTTAAAGGAGCGTTTGTTAGAAAGATCTACATATGTGTCACAGACACAGCTGTAAAGCCATACTGGTATATAACATCCGACAATATTATCCGTTATCGAAGGATCTCTAAAAGCCTTTGGGGCATATCTTGCGATGGTTTGTCTGTACTTTTCCGCAAATTCTTCAGCTCCGACCCTGAAAGGTATGACCCTGTCAGGACGCAAATCACCGGAAAAATTAGAAGAAATGATCAAGTCATGATTGCAAAAAGGACATCTGGCAGAAGCTGAAGTATTCTTGGTTATGATGTTTCCGCCGCATGAGGAACATGTATACTCCACTAGTTCCTCGAGCATATCGGGTTCCCATACATATTTTGTCCTGTCAACCCAGTCAAAGTCGGATTGCTTTTCATCTGTCACTTCATTGAAATGCAAACGTGTATATTCAAGGCTTAAACCATTTGAGCAAAAGGTACATAACATGCGTTGTCTATTGATATCAAAACGCATCGGAGCTCCACAGGATGGACATTTGTACTCCTTTACATCTGCCATGGGAATCACCGTCCCTTTGTAATTATTTATTTCAGATCATGTAAATTAGTGTGTCGTGAAGCAACTGCCACAAAGTAGTTGCTGAGTCCACACGAATTATAACATATGAAAACTTCAAAGTCAAGTATATTTGTAACGAGGCAACTCCAAAACGTGAGGCAGTGTAACATGATGCAAAAAGCTGCAATAATCCTATGTTATTGCAGCTTCCAATACCATTAAAGTTGACCGTGAATTGACCATTTTATTTTATTGCAAGCTCAAATTGCTCTTAAACGACGTATTTTCACTACAAGGGTTGATATTTGTATTTTAATATGTTATACTTATAAATAGATATTTCGAGCATATTTAATATAATGTGTGTAAAAATAAACTATATCGGCTTGTTTCGGTATTGGTCAACCAATTAAAAAAAACGAAAGGTATAAAAATGAAGTTAAAATGCATTTTCACTTTATTAGCGTCAATATGTGTGCTAACAGCCTGCGGAAGCAAAAAAGAAGCTGACAATAGTATTAAGACATATGAATCAATTGCAAATACATCTATTCCCAAGACCTCGGTTACAACTACCAAACTTACTACAACTTCCACAACTACTACAACAAAAAAAGTCGATCCTCCTACTAATCTTGTTCTTAAAGGGCTAGATTCAGTGGAAGTCTATTCTGAGATAAACTTTGATACATTTATTACCGAGAAAAATGTTGAGCTCAAAGATGGAAACATAATGCTCAACACATCTGAAACAGGTGTTTATGAGGTAGATATCCCCTACACTTACAACGGTGGAGAGTTTACAAAAAGTCTGACTTACGCGGTAGTTGATACCACAGCGCCAACTATTATTAATTCAGGCTGGGAGCCAAATCATAAGGTTGGAACTGACTTCAACCTCAACAATTACGTTGGCTTTGCTGATAATTATGACAAATATCCAGACCTCACCTACACCGGAACAGTCGATCCCGATACCGTGGGAGCTTATCCCATTACTGCCACAGTTACAGACAGTTCAGGAAATACCACATCATGGGATCTCACTATAAACGTAGTTGAGGAAGTTCCTAAGGCTGTAGACAACAATCCACGTTTAAACTTCAGTGACTTTATACAGTATAATCAGGGTGAAAACAGGCGTTTTGGAATTGATGTTTCCGTATGGCAGTCTGATATTGACTATAACGCAGTTCGTGACGCTGGCTGCAGCTTTGTAATGATACGTGTCGGATATTACTATAGTGAAATAACTCTTGACGATTATTTCAAGCAAAACCTTGAAAACGCCACAGCCGCAGGGCTTGATGTGGGAGTTTATTTCTACACCACAGACAATACCATTGATGGAGTCCGTGAACATGCACGTTGGATCGTTGAACAGCTAAACGGATACAAGTTGCAGATGCCAGTTGCTTTTGACTGGGAAGAGTTTGCCAACTTCCAGAAGTACGGAATGAGCATAAAAGACATCAACGATATATATGAAGCCTTTGCCGATGAAGTAAGAAAATGCGGTTACACACCGATACTTTACAGCAGCAAGAACTTTCTCAACAACATATGGAGTGAGCATTCAAAGTCAATAGCTCCCGTATGGCTGGCACACTTTGTTGATTCCACTGATTATACAGGTGAGTATGCAATATGGCAGGCAAGCTCCACCGGAAATATCCCCGGTATAAACGGCAATGTCGATATGGACATACAGTATATGGACAAGTCTATTTCATAATTATCGTAAATCACAACATGACTTATTTAAATAGCCGCAGTATTTCCAATTGAAATATTGCGGCTTAATATTATCTGTATGTTTCAATGATATCCATTATACTTTGATTATAAATATTACCTCCAAGGACGTTTCCGTTGGGTTCAAAGCATAGTGCTCGTATATCATGCGGATCATCCTCATATGGGTTTTTCAACTCAGCTGAACCATCAAAGTACTCACCAAGGAATTTTATAGCATTGCCCTGTGGAAAAATGACATTTCCGCTGCCAATAACAAAACCTTTGCGTTCAAAGCTTTCAAGAAGTTTCCGCGTTTTTTTGTTATAAGGATTGTCGCTTTCCGCGCTAACGAGCCAGGCAGGACTTAGCTCCATATGTAACCCCGTCGCCCTTATACAATCCGCAAAGAACTCCACAGGCTCAATGGGGATAGTTTCCTGATGGAATGTGTCAACGGACAACAGTAAACGGTTCACGCCACTTTCTGCTATCTTGATAGCTACTTCTTTTATCCTATCACTGTCGCGGCTGAAAAAGCCATTCGTAATGAGTTCACGCTCTGGAATTCCAGCATGTACAGCCGCCCTGTGTATACAGCAAACAGTGTCTGGATATAGAAGAGGCTCACCACCGAAGGTCATTAGAGACTTTATATCATAGCACATGCAAACCTCGGCAACAGATTTTGCAGCAATATCTCCGTCAATATGTTCGCCACCGAATTCGTGGCTTCCCTCGCTGCAATGTCTGCAACGTCCCGTGCATCCCATTGTAACAACAAATTCAATTCTTTCAAGATTTTTCAGATAATCATTCATTATAACTGCTCCTTTGATATATTTAGATAATACAATATAAATATCGGTGCAGCTCGGGAACAATTCTTACTCGGTGTGCCGTTCCCTTCTCTGCACCGAGCAGTTAATTCGTTTTATCATCATTTTTCGTACTTCCTTTATACTGAAAGAATAATATCCTTACCGCTGGAACTGTACTCAATAGTCTCTATTCCACATTTATCGAACAGTATGCACGAAGCCTTCACAGCATCGGTTCCTGCATACTTATTATTGTAGTATACAACGCGTTTTATACCGGATTGTATAATAGCTTTAGCACACTCATTACATGGAAAAAGCGTAACATAAAGAGTACAACCACTGAGACTTCCAAAGCTACTGTTGAGTATGGCATTGAGCTCAGCGTGACAAACGAATGGATATTTTGTATCGAGGCTTGTGTTTCCATCACGCTCCCATGGCATATCATCGTCGTTACAGCCTGTTGGCATACCGTTGTAGCCCACGGATACTATCTTATGTTGGTCGTTTACTATACAGGCTCCCACCTGTGTAGAATTATCCTTACTTCTCTGTGCAGAGAGCATAGCAATACCCATGAAATACTCATCCCAGCTTATGTAATCATTTCTCTTCATTGTCTTCACCTCTGAAAATCATAATCTTACGTTAATTGATAATATATAATACCATATTCAACGTAAAATGTCAATCACAGGACATATTTAGATAAAAGTGATGTAAATAAGATAATAAAATGAGCAAGCTTAAAGACAACAACGTGGTTGCATTCAAGCTTGCTCTATTTGGTTGGGGCAGCGGGATTTGAACCCACGAATGCAGGAGTCAAAGTCCTGTGCCTTACCGCTTGGCTATACCCCAACACTCACCTAAATATTATAACAAAAATCCAGTAATAAATCAATACCATAAGATTTTTATTTTTATTTTAACTTATATTTTCTTTTTTTCGTTCTACTTTAATGGCTATATACCGTATTTTTCTACTATTTGACATGAAATAAATTTATTGTATGAAGGTAGTTTAGGCATATTTGTCTATTAATTCGAGTTCTTTCATGTTTCTGAACTCTAATATTGCCATAACTATCGCAACTATCGCTGCAAGTCCGTCCGCAACAGGTCCCGTATAAGTAACACCGTAAATACCAAACACCCTAGGTAATACGATAAGCAATGGCAGGAAAAACAGTATTTGCCTTGTTAATGAAAGGAAAACTCCCTTTAACGGCTTACCTATCGAAGTGAAGAAAGTCGAAGTTATGGGCTGCATACAGTTTAGCCAAGTAAAGAATAATGATATACGAAAGAACATTGCACCAAAATCGTAATATCCTTCACTCGCCTGATCATTAGCAAATAATCCTAGTATTTGACGAGGAAATACCTGGAAACATACAAAAGCAACCAATGAAATTACAAGTCCTGTTCTAAGAGCAATCCAGTAAGCATTCCTTACTCTGCCATAATTCTTTGCACCATAATTGAAACTCTCGATAGGTTGCGTACCTTGCGCAAGTCCGATTACTATAGAGAATACTATCATATTAACCTTCATAACGATACCTGCAACTGCTATAGGATCGTCTGCCCCATACTTAGAAATGGCACCATAGTGCTTAAGAGAGTTATTGAGAACTATTTGAACAATAGCGATAGCAAGCTGATTGAAGCATGAAGCCATACCTATGGAGCTTATTCTTTTCACTATCCTTAACGATGGGATAAAATGATTTCCCCAAAGCGGCACCGTCTTGAAGTTAAAGCAGTAAACTACTACAATCAGAGCGGAAACAAACTGTCCGATAACTGTTGCGATAGCTGCTCCCTTCATTCCCCATTCAAGACCAAGAACGAAAACAGCATCCAGTATTGTATTTATAACCGCACCGGTGACGCTGCATATCATGACCATTTTCGGACTTCCATCCGCTCTGACAAGGTGTCCTCCACCAGTTGTAAGTATCAAGAATGGGAAACCCAGAGCCGTAATTTTTACATATTCCTCAGCATAAGGAAGTACCGCATCTGTTGCCCCGAAACGCTTTAAAAGCGGAGTAAGAAAAATGAGAGTTATAACAGAGATAACAACTCCACCTGTCACCAACAGTGAAAGAGAATTTCCTACGAAATACGGAGCTTTTTTATTGTCACCCATACCAAGTGTAAGATTAAAGCAAGATGCTCCTCCTATTCCCAGAAGAAGGGCCAAAGCCATACACGCAGTTGTAAACGGAAAAGCTATTGAAGTTGCTGTATTTCCGAGAGTTCCAACAGCTTTTCCTATAAAAAGCTGATCTACCATATTATAAAGCGCACCTACGAGCATACCAACGATACTTGGTATGGCAAACTTAAGCATAAGAGATCTTACAGGCGCATTACCGAGTGGATTCCCCCCTTCAGCCGGATATCTACCTGCACCAGGCGCATTACTGAACGGATTTCCCCGTTCAGCCGGATATCTGCCTGCACCAGGCGCTTTACCAAACGGATTACCTCCTTCAGCCGGATATCTGCCTGCACTAGGCGCGTTACCGAACGGATTACCTCCTTCAGCCGGATATCTGCCTGCACCAGGCGCGTTACCGAACGAATTATCTCCTTCAGCCGGATATCTGCCTGCACCAGGCGCGTTACCGAACGGATTACCTCTTTCAGCTTGATATCTGCCTGCACCAGGTGCGTTACCAAACGGATTACCTCCTTCAGCTTGATATCTACCTGCACCAGGTGCGTTACCAAACGGATTACCACGTTCAGCCTGAAATCTACCTGCACCATACGATGCTATTTCATAAGTTTTTTCATTCATAATACTATCCTTCTTTTATCTTTTTACATAAGACACTTAATCATTATACATCATTCACGGAGAAAAAACAATAGCGGTATTAAAAAATAATATGCCAATTTTATTTGATACCTTCTGTTAAATATGATGCATTTTCAACAAATAGGATAAGATTAGTTCTTGACAGTATGCCATGTGTGTGATAAAATAAATCTTGTATATACTTTAAATCGTATGGAGTAACAATATGAAAATAATACTTGCTTCCGCTTCCCCCAGACGCCGGGAACTAATGAGATACATAACAGAAGATTTTGAGGCTGTCTCCATGGACTGCGACGAGACTCTTCCAAAGAATATTGATCCAATTAAGGCCTCCGAATACCTCGCCGTGCTCAAAGCAAAGGCAGCTGCTGAAAATAATCCTGACTGTACAGTCATTGGCTGTGATACTACAGTGATCTGTGACGGTGAGATACTTGGCAAACCTCTTGACAGATTGCAGTGTATAAACGATATATCCAAGCTTTCAGGAAAAACTCATCAAGTAATCACAGGATGCTGCATCATAACCGGTGGCAAGGTCAGCTCATTTTCAGATGTAACTGATGTGACATTCAGAAAGCTGACAACTGCCGAAATAGAGGCATACGCAAACACCGATGAGCCATATGACAAAGCCGGAGGCTACGGTATACAAGGACTTGGCTCCAAGCTGATATCTCATATTGACGGAGATTTTTTCAATGTAGTCGGGCTTCCTGTAGGACATCTCTTCAATGAACTGAAAAAGGCTTGTAACTAAAACATTCATATAAACTAATAATAAGTCAATAAAATCAATAATTATAAAGGAGTATTTATCATGAACTCAACTGCATTTCTTTCTGCTGACATTCTTTTACCCAAAGACTGCGACATGCACAAGTGGTCCGTTATTGCATGTGACCAGTACACCAGCGAACCAGAATACTGGGACGAGGTAAGCACAACTGTCGGCAGCTCTCCATCAACGCTTAATCTTATCCTTCCGGAACTATATCTTGAGCAGGACGGCGTTGAACAGCGTATAGATAATATACACAAGTCTATGGACAAGTATGTTTCTGACGGTATTTTCAAAGAATACAAGGATGCTATGGTATATGTTGAGCGTACTCAAAGCAATGGAATCCTACGTCAGGGCATAGTCGGCGCCATCGACCTTGAAAAATATGATTTCTCAAAAGGCAGCAGTTCAGAAGTAAGAGCTACCGAAGCTACTGTTATTGAGCGTATACCTCCCCGTATCAAGGTTAGGCAGGGTGCTCCTCTTGAGCTTCCACATATCATGATACTCATTGATGACCCCGACTGTACGGTTATTGAGCCTCTTGCAAAGAAAACATCGGACGCTAGCAAGCTATATGATTTTGAACTCATGCAGAACGGTGGCAGCATAAAAGGCTGGCTGATTGACAAATCCGCACAGGAAACTGTTGACAAGGCTCTCTGTGCTCTTGCAGATCCCGACACATTCTGCAAGAAATACGGACTTTCTGATACACCTGTTCTCCTCTATGCTATGGGCGACGGAAATCACTCTCTTGCTACAGCCAAAGAGTTCTATGAACAGCTCAAAAAAGCCAATCCTGGCAAAGATCTATCAAATCATCCTGCACGCTATGCTCTTGCAGAAATTGTTAATCTCCACAGTGAAGCCCTCAAATTCGAGGCAATTCACCGTCTTGTGTATGATATTGACTGTAACAAGCTCATAAACGAGCTCACAGCTGCACTGCAGCTCTCTGAAACAAGAATTTCAGACCAGTACATTATCTGCTCATGCAATGGCACGGAGAAAAAGCTCTACATTAACAAAAAGTCGTCTAATCTTTCTGTAGGTTCTCTCCAGAATTTCCTCGATAGTTACATAAAGGCAAACGGTGGAAAGATTGACTATATTCACGGTGCTGATACTGTTAAAACTCTAGCTGAGAAACACAGCGGAATCGCTTTCATTCTTCCGGATATGGACAAAGCACAACTCTTCCCTACCGTTATCAAGGACGGAGCTCTCCCAAGAAAGACATTCTCAATGGGACACGCTGAGGACAAGAGATTTTATATAGAAGCACGAAGAATTGTTGAATAATGGAATTGTTAAGTAGAATCGCCGAGCTCCACACCACGGAGCTTGGCGCAATTCGTATAAAGAGGAATTTATCACTTGACTGTGATGACGTTGTTGCATGGTGTAAAGAACAGCTATGCTCTCCCGAAGCCCTTATCGAACGCAAAGGAAAAAACTGGTACGCAACCGTAAATGGCTGCATCATCACTGTTAACGCCTACAGCTATACCATAATAACTGCCCACAAACTTAAAATTAAGGAGCATTGAAATGAATATAAGGAAATTTGAATTAGCAGACGCAGAAGCGGTCTCTTCAGTAATCATTAAAACTATCAGGATATCTAATGCTAAGGACTATCCTTCTGAACTCATGGAAGAACTGGTAAAGTCCCAGCAGCCACAAAACATTATCGAACGCGCAAGCTGGACTCATTTTTATGTAGTCGAAGACGATAATATAATAATCGGCTGCGGATCCATAGGTCCATTCTGGGGAAAAGAGGATGAAAGTGGTCTGTTCACTATATTTGTTCTTCCAGAGTATCAGGGCAAAGGAGTTGGCAGACTTATAATAGAAACTTTAGAAAAGGATGAATACTTTCTCAGAGCAAAGCGCATAGAGATTCCATCGTCCATTACCGCCTGTCAGTTCTACAGGAAATTCGGCTACGATTACAAGAACGGTGTTGCAGAGCTTGATGATGAGCACCTGTACCGTCTCGAAAAGTTTAGAGAGGTTTAAGGAATAATATGTCCGAACGGTTTTCAAGAACACAACTCCTTTTCGGTGAAGAAGCCATGAATATCCTTGCGCGCTCACATGTTGCAGTTTTCGGCATAGGCGGAGTAGGTGGATACACAGTTGAAGCCCTTGCACGTTCAGGAATAGGTGCTCTCGACCTCATCGACGATGATAAGGTTTGCATAACAAACATAAACCGTCAGATAATTGCCCTGAACAGCACTATCGGCATGTATAAGGTAGATGCTGCTGCGCATCGCATACACGAGATAAATCCAGATTGTAAGGTGAAATGTCACAGAATGTTCTATATGCCCGATACTGCGGATAAAATTGATTTTACGCAGTATGATTATGTTGTAGACGCAATTGACACCGTAACAGGGAAGATAGAGATAATAATGCAGGCGCAAAACAATGGAGTTCCGGTTATCAGTTCAATGGGAGCGGGAAACAAGCTTGATCCCACCGCATTTGAAGTCTCAGATATATACAAAACTTCCGTGTGTCCTCTTGCAAAGGTTATGCGCTATCACCTCAAACGCCGCAATGTAAAAAAGCTTAAAGTTGTCTACTCAAAGGAACAGCCTATACCACCAAAAGGACAGGCAGCTGCGGATGGCTCAGGGGAAACAGATATGCGTACAGGCTCGGCAAGGCGAGCAACTCCTGGTTCTACTGCATTTGTGCCATCTGTAGTTGGGCTTATAATTGCGGGAGAAGTTATAAAAGACCTTACTGGCATCAATAAAAGATAACATTATTAAATATAAAAAGGTGGCTTGAACAATTGATGAAAATGTAAAAACGAGGTTAAGCCCAATGAACAACTTAGAAAAAAGCATTGCTGCTTCAAAAGAAAACTTTGAAGCAGCATTTTCAGAAAAGAATTTCTACAACAAACAGACAAATGACAAATCTCATCTTGAGGCAATACTCGATATTCTTCCAATAAAAAGTGATATGAGGATACTCGACCTGGGAACAGGCAGCGGCTATCTTGCCTTTGCACTTGCGAATAAATATCCAAAGGCAACGATCATAGGACTTGATATCGTCGAAAAAGCACTTGATCAGAACAGACACTCTGCAAAACTAGACGGACTTAGTAATATCAGCTTCTTTACCTATAATGGTATAACATTTCCTTTTGAAAATAGAAGCTTTGATATGGTGGTCTCTCGATACGCTCTCCACCATTTTCCGGATATAAGCAAGAGCATTTCTGAAGTAAGCCGTGTTTTAACCGATAATGGCTATTTTTTCATTTCTGACCCTACACCCAATGAGGAAGATATCTATGGATTTGTCGACGAATACATGCAGGTAAAGACCGATGGGCACATCAGATTCCGCTCTTATTCCGAGTGGATTGTTATTTGTAAAAAATCCGGATTTAAGTTTACCGATTCCTTCAAAAGCATTATTCGTTTTCCCAGAAAATACGATAAAATATATGCAACAATAATGAACAGGTACCCGAAGGAAATTGTCAACGGATATGAAATCAAAACTACAAAGGATGAGATATTAATCACTGAACAGGTCAATAATATACTTTTTTGCAAGGGAATTTAGTATTTACCACTATATTCCCTTGACCTTTTCTACTTTTTGTGCTATGATAATTGGTATTGGAATATTTAAGAAAGAAAGGTAACAAAATGCATTTTAACGAACTGAATTTGTCTGAGGAGCTTATCCGTGCTGTAGAAGAGCTTGGATATACTGAGATGACTGAGATACAGCAGCAGAGCATTCCTTTGTTGCTTGAGGGACGCGACGTAGTAGGACGCTCAAATACAGGTACAGGTAAGACCGCAGCTTTTGGCATACCTGCCGTAGAAAGCATAACTGAATCTGACAGGAAGTCTACAGCTATTCTTATTCTTTGCCCCACACGAGAGCTTGCAATGCAGGCAAACGAAGAGATACGAAAGTTTGCAAAATTCAAGGAGGGCGTGAAGTCCTCCGCAATATACGGCGGAGCTAGCATGGAAAAGCAGATACACGAGCTAAAGCGCGGTGCGAATATAGTAATCGGTACTCCCGGCCGTGTAATGGACCATATACGCAGAAGAACACTAAAACTCGATAATATCCGTACAGTTATACTGGACGAAGCAGACGAAATGTTAAATATGGGCTTCCGTGAAGATATCGAATCAATACTAGCAGATGTCCCAGAAAACAGGCAGACAGTGCTTTTTTCTGCAACAATGCCAAAAGAAATAATGGCAATAACAGAAAAATATCAGACTGATCCTATCCACATAAAAATAAAGACTGCACAGAAAACAGTTGAACTTATTGAGCAATTCTACTTTGAAGTAGCAATGGGACGCAAAACTGATGCATTAAAGCTTCTTCTCGCTGCATACAAACCTGCCTCAGCGATGGTTTTTTGTAACACCAAAGTCATGGTAGATCAGCTCACGGAAGAACTCGTTAAAAGCGGATTCCGCGCAGCTGGACTTCACGGTGATATGAAGCAGATACAACGCACGCAGGTAATGAACAGTTTCAAGAACAAAACTGCGGAAATACTCGTCGCAACTGACGTAGCCGCAAGAGGTATCGATGTTAGCGGAGTTGACGCGGTTTTCAACTATGATCTTCCGCAGGATAACGAATACTACATACACAGGATAGGAAGAACAGGACGTGCAGGCAGAACAGGAACAGCCTACACACTCATAAGCGGGAGAAAGCAACTCTTTGACCTTAGAGCCATTGAAAAATATACACATGCTGAAATACGCGAAATGCCCTTGCCTGAAAAATCGGACATCATAGCTATGAAAAAGGAAACCTTAGTCACTGATATCACCGAATCACAGGCTGGTCATAATGCATATGACATTCTTGACAGGCTCGCTTCGCAAGGTATAGATTACAGAGAAGCAGCCGCAAGAGTTATCGAGAAGATTCTGAAAGCCGAAACTGAAGCTCTCCCTGATCTTGAAAGCGCACGTCCTCTTAAAAAGGGCAGGAACAGTGGTGCAAAAACCGTCAAAATAGTGATTAATGTCGGAAGGAACCGCAGAATAGCCCCTAATTTTATACTAGGTGCTCTTGTTGATGCAACAGGCATGACAGGACGTGATTTCGGCAAAATTGACATTTTCGACGAACACACCACCGTAGAAGTTCCCGAAGCTGAATCTGAGTACATAATCGAGAGTACAGACTCCATCAAAATCAACGGAAATAAAGTGGAAGTAAAGCTTTACAAGGGCAGTGACAATGATAAATTCAGAAGTCGCCGCGCAAATGAGAAACCTCACTTTGACCGCAAAAAGAAAGCTTATGGGAACAAAAAAAGAGCGGAGATATTCTCCGATTACATACCTGACCGAAAAAAGCGCATGAAAAAAAGACATTAAGGAGTGATAAAAATGAACAGAAATATGAAACCGTGGATGAGAGTTATAATCCTTGTTCTTGCAGGAATAATGATAATCGGAGCCGTAGCACTGCCGTTTCTCAGATAAGAAGTGCTATTTTCTGCAAACAAAATTCAATACAATCTGTTTCAGGGAGTCCTTTTGGGGCTCTCTGTTTTTTTATCTCTGTTTAGCGTACAGATTATGACATATTCCGCGGACTTGTTGCATTATAATAATACTACAGACAGTAGCTCAGGAGGTGTACCGTGGAGACAATATATGTCGATGTACTCATAGTCCTGAATATTTATGTAAACTTCTTTCTGCTCCGAATAACCGCAGGGATAACGCATTCTCCCCTGCGGACGGGCAGATGTGCAGCTGCTTCGGTTTACGGTAGCCTTTTCTCGTTGACTATACTCCTGCCGGAACTAGGTACGCTTCTCTCTCTCATAATAAAGCTAGCAGCAGCAATCAGTATAATCGCACTTGCATTCGGTTATCACGGAAAGACACGACTGTTTCTTAATACAGCAGCATTCTTCACGGCGAATTTTGTACTTGCAGGGACCGTCTATGGCGTATACAATATGCTTAAACCTGAATTCATTCATTTTAATAACGCTTGCTTTTACATAGATTTTTCTCTTATTATACTCGTCGTATCTACTGCAGTTCTTTATTTTGCTGTTAGAATTATACAAATATTTGCTAACAAAGCTATTGACGGCGATTACATGGTAATTATCCGTAAAGGTGATAAAGTAATATCGCTTACCGGACTTGCAGATACAGGGAATGCTCTGGTAGATTATTTCACTGGATCTCCCGTGATAATCTGTTCCGAGGAAAGCTTTTCCAATCTTACTGGCACGGAGCTCAATATCTCACTTCTACCAAAAGGCTTCCGGTTGCTTCCATGTACTGCTGTCTCAGGTAATGGACTTATCCCAGTATTTCGCCCCGATGAGGTAGTAATAAGCAACTGCACAAACGGAGGAAGAAAGCCTGTGGACGCTGTCATAGGCTTCGGACAATGTGAAGGAAAAGCCATTTTTAACCCCAAACTGCTAAAAATATAGATGAAGGAGAAAAGACATGAACATTATCAGTATCATCAGTAAGTACCTAAAAAAAAGATTTACGGGCGAGATTTTCTACGTAAATGGATCGGATACGCTTCCTCCACCACTTACAAAAGAAGAAGAGACAGAGGTATTCTCTAGGCTTGCCACAAACGATACAGAAGCCCGGAACTGCCTTATTGAGCACAATCTTCGACTTGTGGTATATATTGCGAAAAAGTTTGAGACAACAGGCATAGGGATTGAGGATCTAGTTTCCATTGGCACAATAGGGCTCATCAAAGCTGTGAACACCTTCTGTCCCACGAAGAATATAAAACTTGCAACATATGCTTCGCGTTGTATTGAAAACGAAATACTTATGTTCCTGCGTAAATCTTCCCAATATCGCAACGACCTTTCCATAGACGAACCTCTGAATATAGACTACGACGGCAACGAACTGCTACTCTCAGATATCCTAGGTACTGACGATGATATCGTTAACAAGGGAATTGAGAACGAGGCTGAGCGCGACATACTCAGGAATGCTGTTTCTGAACTCTGTGACCGTGAAAGAGAGATAATGGAAATGCGATTCGGACTGATTGACGGAAAGGAAAAGACCCAGAAAGAAGTTGCTGACAGTATAGGTATTTCGCAATCATATATCTCAAGACTTGAAAAGAAGATAATCAAAAAACTAAGAATCAAGATAGAAAACGTATTTTGATCCCACTTTGCTATTTAACTTCTTAATTGTATATGTGTTTAAGGGAGCCCCATTGCTCGAAAAGGGGCTCCCTGAAGGAAATACTTATATTTCCTGATACTTAACCCAAAAAAACAAGTTCTTTTCAAATCACTTCAAATGACAAACGTTCAAATGACAAATTAGATTTTTTTGCGCTTCGGTGTTGTATAACGGGCAGATTTGTGATATAATAATTATATCTATATATTTCTCATCAGGAGTCATTGTATGAAAAAATGGAGCGTCGGAATACCCGACAGAAAAATCGTTTCCGCTCTTATACTTAACTGCGGTGTAAGTTCTCTTGCTGCAGCTGCCCTGGCGGCAAAGGGATACTCCACCGCAGAATCGGTAATGGAAAGCCTTAATGCTGATGAGCTTTCCGATCCGTTTCTCATAAAGGATATGCAAGGTGCTGCGGACACGATAAACAGCGCTATCGAAAATGGCGAACGCATATGCATTTACGGCGATTACGACTGCGACGGTATTATTGCCACAGTCATTTTATATTCTTATCTGCTCGAAACGGGCGCAAACGTTACATATTACATACCAGAACGAGCAGAAGGTTATGGACTTAATCAGAAAGCCATCGATAAAATAGCAACTGACGAAGTATCTCTCATTGTCACCGTAGATAACGGTATTTCCGCTATTTCCGAAGCCGAACACATATACTCTCTAGGCATGAGGCTTGTAGTAACCGACCACCACCGCCAGGGTGAACAGCTCCCACATGCAGAAGCTGTAGTCGATCCTCACAGGCAGGACTGCCCCTCCCCTTTCAAGGATATGTGCGGTGCAGGATTAGCTCTCAAACTGGTTGCAGCGCTTGACGGCGGTGATTGCACAATGGCCCTCGAACAGTTCGGTGATCTTGCTGCTATTGCAACAGTGGCTGATCTAGTCAGTCTTAAAGGTGAAAACCGCTTTCTTGTTTCATATGGTCTTGAACTTATAAACAATTCCGATCGCCCTGCAATAATGGCTCTTAAAGAAGTCTGCGGACTTAATAATCAGTCCGTAGATGCACGCTCCGTTGGATTCGGCTTAGCTCCGAGAATAAACGCTTCGGGACGTTTCGGCTCTCCTAAAACAGCAGCGGAACTTCTTCTCTGCGAGGATTACGATGAAGCCATCGGAATAGCCCATGAACTTGACAGGCTGAATAATAAGCGTAAAGATACGGAAAACACCATTATTTCCGAAATATACTCAATGATAGACCAATCACCAGAACTTATCAGAAGCAGAGTTATATTCCTCTGTGGAAAGGACTGGCATCACGGCGTTATCGGAATTGTTGCCACTCGTATTGTTGAACAGTTTGGGAAGCCATGCTTCATAGCCTCTGAAACTGAAGGTGAGATAAGAGGTTCAGCTCGTTCTCTCGGAGATTTTTCTGTTTTCGAGGCACTCAGTGCCGTTTCAGAAACCCTTGAAAAATTCGGTGGGCATCCAGGCGCAGGCGGCTTTACCATAAAAAGCGGAATGACTGGCAAGTTCCACGAACTTCTTGAAAAATATGCACTCGATAATCATTCCAAAATGCCTCTTGCTGAACTTCACGCTGACAGTCCAGTTTCTCCTCAAGAGCTTAACGTTGAAAACATAAAAGGGTTGAATGTTCTCGAACCTTTTGGTACCGACAACGAAAAACCTCTTTTCTATATTGAAAATGCTCAGATAATTGACATAATTCCTCTTTCCGAGGGAACTCATACGAAGCTCCGCATAAGAATGGGCTCCACACAGGCCGATGCCATCATATTCAGAAAGTCACCCTCGGAGCTTCCTATTTCAATCAACAACTTCTGCGATTTGATAGTTTCACTCGGAGTAAATGAATATCGCGGTAATGTTTCTCCCAGCATCTTTATTAGTGATATAAGGCCTCATATGTTCGAACAAAGCAAGTATTTCGCAGCGCTGAGCGCTTTTGAATCATTCCTTCGCAATGAAGAGCTGCCAAATAACTACTATCCAAGCATGAACCCATCGCGCGACGATGTTGTAAAGATATATAAGGCTATCCCAGATACCGGAATAAATACGGATTCCCTTTATGTAAAGCTCAATGACAGAAGCATAAACTATTGTAAATTCTGCGTTTCCATTGAAGCTCTGAAACAGCTGGGACTTGTTGCTGTTTCAAGCTCTGACTCTAAGATAAATAAGATCAGCGTCACAAAGAAAGCCGATCTAGACTCGGCTCCCGTTCTGGTTTCCCTCAGAAGCAAGCTCGGACAAGCCATAGATAAGGAGAATAGATATGACAGATGACATGAATGTATCAAATCTCATACATCAAGAGAGGGAAATACCTATACCAGAATCGGCACTTCCTAAAGACCCATCTGACTTCCTTAATGATATTCCAGATTTCAAGGACGATTACACTATTGAGAAGATAATACAGAAAATTCTTACAGACGATAAGCAATATGATGTCAGTAAAATTATTTCAGCCTATGAGTTTGCAGCCAAAGCACATGAAGGTCAGACACGCTCCTCTGGACAACCATATATAACTCATCCCCTAGCAGTTTCATATACGTTACTGGAACTTGGAATGGACACAGATACTATCTGTGCTGCTCTTCTTCATGACGTAGTAGAGGATACAAATGCAACCCTTGACGATATCAAGAAGCGCTTCGGCCAGGACGTTGCGCTCCTTGTGGACGGTGTTACGAAACTTAGCAAAATTCCTACATCAAGTAAGGAAGAACAGCAGGCTGAAAATATCCGTAAGATACTTCTTGCTATGTCACAGGATATCCGTGTAATGATAATCAAGCTCAGCGACCGTCTGCACAATATGCGTACACTTAAGTATCGTCCTCTTGAAAAACAGAGGAATACCGCTCTGGAAACAATGAATATATATGCTCCTATAGCCCACCGACTTGGTATCAGGGCAATGAAGGAAGAACTTCAGGACCTAGCATTCCATTACCTTGATCCTTACGCTTATTCCGAGATAGAGAATATCCTTGAAAACAAGAAGGAGGAACGTGAAGCCTTCATCGAGATAATTAAAAGTCGTATTGCTCAGCGCTTCAAGTCTGAGGAATTTGCACAGCCGCCTCAGATAGATGGCAGAGTAAAGAGTATATACAGCATATACCGAAAAATATTCATTAATCATAAGGATATTGACGAAATATACGATAAATATGCAGTCCGCATTATTGTTACAACTATCGCAGAATGCTATAATGTACTCGGACTTATCCACGATATGTTCAAGCCGTTGCCTAACCGCTTCAAGGACTATATTTCCACTCCAAAGAACAATATGTACCAATCTCTGCACACAACGGTTCTTGGAAAAGAAGGAATCCCCTTCGAGGTACAGATACGTACATGGGATATGCATGAAACCGCTGAATATGGTATCGCTGCCCATTGGAAATACAAAGAGGGCATACAAGGTAAGGACAAAATGGAGCACCGTCTTGCTTGGGTACGTCAGGTAATAGAAGCACAGCAGACCTCAGATGACGTCGAAGAAATAGTCCGCATTATCAAGACCGACCTTGATCCAGAAGACATCGTTGTTATGACACCAAAAGGAATGTCCGTAAGCCTTCCTATCAACTCTACAGTCATAGACTTTGCCTATCGAATACACACGCAGATAGGCCACAAAACTGTCGGAGCAAAGGTTGATGGAAGAATTGTCCCCCTTGATTACAAGCTTCAGACAGGTCAGATTTGCGAGATAATCACAAGTAAGGATCCAGAAAAAGGTCCGAACCGTGCATGGCTCAATATCGTTCAGACCAACGAAGCACGATCCAAAATTCGTTCATGGTTCAAAAAAGAACGTCGTGACGAGAATATCATTGAAGGCAAAACTCAGTTGGAGCGTGAGTTCAAGCGTCACAGGATAAATCTAAAGGAAGAACAGTATACCGAGTTCCTGCAAGATGACTTCAAACGTCATAACTGTGAAACTCTCGAAGATTTCTATGCTTCCATAGGCTACGGTGGTATTACTCTTTCAAAGATAATGCCGCGCCTTAAGGATAAATACGAGAAGCTCCATGAAAATGAAGAAGAGCCGTCAGTAGTTCCGCTTATAAAGCCAAAGCCAAACGGCAGGAGCAGTATCGTACTTGATCAGATTGACGATATGCTCATTAAGTTCGCACAATGCTGCAACCCTCTCCCAGGTGATGACATAATAGGTTTTATAACGCGAGGCTATGGTATTTCCGTACACACAACGAGCTGTACAAATTACAAAGCTGCACTTGCAAGGAATAATCCTGAGGAACTTGAACGCTGGGTCGAGATACAGTGGACTGACAGTAGCGATACTCAGTTGCAGACAAGCTTTGAAGTAACAGCTATAGACCGTGTAGGCCTCGTTTATGATATTTCCGCAGTCCTTCTTGAAGCCCGTGTACCTATCGTTCATTCAGCTTCTAGAGTTCTTAAAAATGGAAATGCCCTTTTCGAGGGAACTATCGTTATTTCCAGTACAGAGCAACTTAAGAACCTTTTTGAGAAGCTCAGAAAAATAAAGGGCGTTATTTCTGTTGAAAGAGCAGCCATTTAAGGAGAATACACATGAAAATACATCATTTACAGCTTGGTCCGCTACGTTCCAACTGCTATATTGTCGAGACTGCCCCAGGACGATGCGTTGCAATAGATATCGGGGGTGACAGCAGACTCCTTCTTGAATTTCTGAAAATGAAGAAACTTCGTCTCGGAAAGATTCTTCTCACTCACGGTCATTTCGATCACATTGGAGGTGCAGAGGAAGTGCATCAGGCTACTGGTGCGGAAGTCTACATACATGAGCTTGACGCTCATATGCTCACAAGCGAATCTGCTTCACTTGCGACAAATATGTCATTTATCACCTTCACTCCACTTACCGACTGGACATGCGTTTTTGGTGACTGCTACATAAACGACGGTGATTGCTCTTTCAGAGTTCTTCACACTCCTGGCCATTCAAGGGGGAGCGTATGTTATGTTTGCGAGGATGTTATTTTCTCGGGAGATACACTGTTCTGCTGCTCAGTCGGAAGAACCGATTTTCCTGACAGCAGCACTGCAGCAATGGCTTATTCCCTTAATACACTTTATCATCTTGAGGGCGATTATAAAGTGCTCCCCGGACATAACGAGAGCACGACTCTCGACTATGAACGTGAAGCCAACCCATATATGAAACAGTTCAGAGGGAAAAATGACGACTGATAATACAAAAATGCCTATAATTCTTATCGGGAACTCCTTCAAATACGAAATAGAAGCAACAATGAAACTCTTTTTCAGTACGGCTCATTACTCATTTAGCAGTTCACGTGAGGACATAACAGGCGAAGAATATGTGATAGCTGAGGTCTCCGAGGATGGAAGTACCATTACTGCAGAGGTAAAGCTCAAAGGCTGTGAAGCCGTTTCAAGAAGTCTCTGCACTAACGAACCATCACTTAATGAACAAGAACTTTGTAGGCTCATTTTCCATATTCTTTCCGAGAAGACGGGAATCAGACCACCCTGGGGTCTGATGACTGGCATACGCCCAGTAAAAAAGGTACTGGAACTCATGGACTTGGGACTTTCAAAAGAAGAGATATTCAAAAGGCTATCAGACAAATATGAGGTCACAGAGAAAAAGTTCCAACTCGCCTATGATACAGCAATAAATCAACTTCCTATAGTCGAAAAGATTGACAGTTCAGCTGTAAGTCTGTATGTATCTATACCATTCTGCCCAACAAGGTGCAGCTACTGCTCGTTTGTTTCTCATTCCATGGACTCTGCTGTTAAACTTATGCCCGAGTACGTTTCCGCACTTTGCCGGGAACTTGAAATACTCGGTGATATCGTTAAAGAAACCGATACGAAAATAGATACTATATATTTTGGCGGCGGAACTCCAACTTCACTTTCAGCTGATGACCTGAAAAGTATCATGGAAGCCGTGGAGAAAAATTTCGACATTGACAAAGTTCGTGAATACAGCGTTGAGGCAGGCCGTCCCGATACCATTACCGAGGAAAAGCTTCATGTTATCAAGGAACTTGGTGCTGGACGCATATCTGTAAATCCACAGACTCTCAACGACGATGTTCTCAAAGTAATCGGCAGGAAGCATTCAGGTGCAGACGCTCTGAAAGCCTTTGAGCTTGCTAGAAAAGTTGGATTCACCAATATTAATACCGACCTTATCGCAGGTCTTCCCACAGAATCTGCAGAGAGTTTTCGCAATACTCTTGACAAGATGATAGAACTTTCACCTGAAAGTATAACTGTTCATACTCTGACTATTAAACGCTCGGCAACGCTCTTTGCTGACGGCAATACAAACTGCTCAAATCCTGCAGCTGAAATGGTGGATTACAGCATTCCAACGCTGATGACTCATGGATACCTGCCATACTATATGTACCGTCAGAAAAACACCGTTGATAACCTCGAAAATGTGGGTTACGCAAAAAAAAGCTTTGAAAGCTATTATAATATTTTTATTATGGACGAAACTCAAACTATCCTGGGCGCAGGCTGTGCTGCTTCTACAAAGCTTCTATATGAAAACAACAGGATAGAACGTATACATAACTACAAATTCCCTTATGAGTACATACGCAGCTTCGATAAGCTCATGGAAAAGAAACAGGAGGTCAGGGAATGCCTGAAAAAAATCAAATATTTAAAGCTGAGATAACAGACCTGACCGCCGAAGGAAATGGCGTCTGCCGTGCTGATGGTATGGCAGTTTTTGTACCTGGAACGGCTATAGGTGATATTGCAGAAATAAAGATAGTCAAAGTTCTTAAAAGCTATGCTTTCGGCATTGTTGAAAAAATAATCGAGTCTTCCCCAGATCGTACTGATAACTTCTGTGAAGTATTTAAAAAGTGCGGAGGCTGTCTTTTCAGACATATTTCCTACGAAGCAGAATGCCGAACCAAAAATAAGCTTGTCCGTGATGCTTTCGAGCGTATAGGTGGCCTTTCGCCCGAATTTGAAAACTTTCTTTCAGCAGAGTCTACTGAGCATTACCGCAATAAGGCTCAGTACCCCATAGCCAACATTGATGGAAAAGCTGTATGTGGATTTTTCGCCCCGAGGAGCCACAGACTCGTACCTGTAACGGATTGTGCTTTGCAACCTGAAATATTTAGTAAGATTCTCAAAGTTATTATCGATTATATAAACGAGAAAAAGCTTCCAGTATATGACGAAAGCAAAAATACTGGTATCATGCGACATATCTACATCCGGAGAGGAGCTCACTCTGGCGAAATAATGGTCTGTCTTGTTGTGCGTAAAGATGTTTCAAGACAGCTCTCTGGACTATGCAGAATTCTTTCGGAAGTCTCTGGAGATATAAAAAGCATAGTCATGAACATCAATCCCCAGAAGACAAACGTTATTCTCGGTGACAAATGCGTTACACTTTCGGGGCGCGATACCATTTCTGATACAATGTGCGGAAACAAGATAAATATCTCTCCCCTTTCGTTTTATCAGGTCAACACATTACAAGCAGAAAGACTCTATTCAAAGGCATTAGAATATGCTGATCCTAAAGGAAGCGATACCATTGCCGACCTTTACTGCGGTGCTGGTACTATCGGACTTTCTATGGCACACAAAGCAGCTAAGATAATCGGTATTGAGATAGTACCACAGGCTGTTGAGAATGCTATGGGAAATTGTTTTTTGAACCACATTCAAAATGCAGAGTTTTACTGTGGTGATGCAGGCGAAGTTTTCAAGAAACTCCAACAGGATGGCTGTAGTCCCGATATCATTGTGATTGACCCTCCGAGGAAAGGATGCTCAATCGAGACGATCGATATCATTTCTGAGGCTACTCCACGAAAGATAATTATGATATCGTGCAATCCAGCTACTGCCGCCCGTGACGCAAAACTCCTTGCAGATAAAGGCTACTGTGTCAATAAGGTTTGTGGTGTTGATCTGTTTCCACGAACAGGACACGTTGAGTGCGTAGTATTGATGTCAAGGGATAAGGCGTAAAAGTACCGATTTTACGGCAGTTTTCGCCTATACAGTCAATCTGCGAAGTCAACCCTAACCGGCTTTTTACTGTATTTGGAAAAACATCTACGAACTAAAAACGCCTGACAACCAATCTGCTCAGTGAGGTTAGTGCGTAAATTGGATAACAGAGGGTTCGATACTTCGTAGATTGGTTGTCATTCGTCAAAATGTACAAAGTGGAAACAAATCCGTAGTAATGCGGAAAAGTATAGAAAGGAATCAGAACTATGGACTATCAGAAATTAGATCTGTTATGCAATCGCCTGATAAAATGCTATCAGAAAATGGATGACAAAGCCCATTACAAAACTGCTCCCTGTTCAGATGAAGCAAGCATCAAAGCAGTAGAGGAACGCATAGGAATCACCTTGCCCAAACAGTTACGAGACTTCTTTTTGCATTTCTCTGAAAACTTTGAAATGTATGCGTTTCTGCCGGATGAATTCTGTGATAATCTGCCGAAGGAGCTGAAAGGTATTTTTGCTGCTCAATATGTGATTTCTTTGGAAGAAGTCGAGAGCAACGAAATAATCCGTAGAGACTGGGTTACAGAATGCTTCCCTGATGAAGAAGACGAATACGATAAAGTATGGCATAACAAGCTCGGTATCATTGATGTAGGAAATGGTGACATTATTTCATTAGATATCGGCTCGAATCCTGACAATCCTCCTGTAGTTTACCTTAGCCACGAAGGAGATGACAGCAACGGTATCATCCTCGGAAAGGACTTTGATACTTTCTTGATGAACCTTATTATGTGTGGTGGCTGCGGGATGGAGGACTGGCAGATGATGCCGTTTATCTCCGACAGCAATAATGGCATTGATCCGAAGTGTGAAAATGCTTTTGCATTCAGAAAATTAATTGGATTTGATTATGAATAAAAAACAGCCCCGCACCACTGAACGCCAGTGATGCGGGGTTGCTCATATCTATTCACATTTCAATACTGATCGTCACGCCTGACTTGAACCGGAACTCCAAGTAGTCATCATGGACGGTCACTTTTTCCAGCAGTTTCTTCACCAGAGCCTCATCAAACTCCGTGATTTCACTCGGCTGAGACTGGATGAATTTCTGAAGCTCCTTTATGCGCTTCGTGTGTTCCTTCTGCGTAGCGTCGTCCATACCTTTCTGCTCCTGCAGCTCACGCAGGCGCAGGATTTCCTCGGTGATGTCATCGTAGTTCTCCCGGCGCTCCGTCCGATTGATCAGCTCCCGCTGCAGTTCAGCCATTTTTGCTGAAAGGGCTTCCGCTGACATTGGATTTGCAGAATTGATCGCCGCTTCAAGGTTCTCCCTGAGCCTGTTCAGGTAAGTGTCGCTGTCATCGACCATTTCATTGAGGGCTTCAAGGAAGGCTGCCTTTAAGGTTTCCTCGCTGACGGTTCTGGCGCGGCACTTGTCCTTCTCCTTCAATCGCGTGACGCAGCGCCAGACGACCGACTTCTTGCCACGATTGTTCCAGTGTATTCTACGGAACTGCTCTCCGCATCCGGCGCAGAAGATTATCTGCGAGAATGCGTGGTTGGCACTATAGCCCTTCTTTCCGCCGAACGGAAGCTGCTTTCTCGCTCTTCGTGCCATTTCTTCCTGCACCATCAGGAATGTCTCTTTCGATATAATAGCTTCGTGGTCGTCCTCGACATAGTATTGTGGCACGATACCGGAGTTCTTTACCCGCTTTTTACTGAGGCAGTCCACGGTGTAGGTCTTTTGCAGGAGCGCATCTCCCATGTACTTCTCATTTCCAAGAATCAGGCGTATGCTGTTATCATGCCATTTTGTGCTTCCGCGAGCATTCGGAATACCATCGCGCTGCAGTCCCTGAGCGATCTTTTTGCAGCTTGCGCCCTCAAGATACTCCCGGAAGATACGCTTGACGATTTCCGCCTGTTCCGGATTGATGATCAGGTGTCCTTCATCGTCCTTGTCATATCCGAGAAAGCGGCGAGCATTGACCATCACTTTCCCCTGCTGGAAGCGGTACTGCACACCGATCTTGACGTTCTGGCTGAGTGATTCCGATTCCTGCTGTGCCAACGATGCCATAATTGTCAGGAGGACTTCTCCCTTCGAGTCCATCGTGTTTATGGACTCCTTCTCGAAGAATACCGGAATATTCATCTCCTTGAGCATTCGGATGTAGTTCAGGCAGTCAACGGTATTGCGGGCAAATCGGCTGATTGACTTCGTGAAGATCATGTCGATCAAGCCCTTCTTGCAGTCCTCGATCATGGCATTGAACTGCTCTCTGCCTTTGGTCGAGGTCGCGCTGATGCCGTCATCGGCATACACTCTGACAAGCTCCCATTCCGGATTCTTATTGATAAATTCAGTATAATGCTCTATCTGTGTTTCGTAGCTGGTAGCCTGTTCCTCGTTGTCCGTCGAAACACGGCAATAGGCTGCAACACGCAGCTTCTTAACTTCTTGCTTCGCCGCATTATTGCCTTTCTGTGGCTTGGCAGGTATTTTTATAACATTCATTTCCTCACCCCAATCAGACTGTAGATGTATTCGGCTTGTTTTATTGGATCGTCAAAATGCATCTCCGGCTCTGAAATCTCAAACTCCGTATAGACCGGCGGCAGTTGCAGACGCTTCTTGCCGCCGTGCTTTTCTGACCTGCGTATCAGTTCCGCATTTGCTCTCGCAAAGGTCTGACGGCTGACGATCGCAGGATAGAAGTCATCACCGACATAGCAGAAGTTACTGATGATGCGCTTCACCATGCTGTGAACCATCGGTCTGCCTGCATTGGTTGCTGCATCCCGCAGGCTCATGCCGGAAAGATACCCGTTGAAGATGTTTATAACAACTGCCGCTTCCTGCTCGTCAACTATCACTTTACCGTCCACTATCTTGTACCCGTACATACTTCCTCCTTTAACGTCAGCCCGCATCTCAGCCGGAAGCCGATGCAGGTTCTGGTATATACAATGATGCTGTCAACATATTCGGTGAACAGGTCGTCGCTGAACTCCGTGAGCATTTCTGCTGATTCTGCAAAGCGAAGGAGCTTTTTCGTTTCCTTGATATCACCGTTCTCCCCGGCTCTGTCAATGCACTTCATTTTAGCGCGGATTTCCTCGCTCTCCATTTCGACACGCCGCAGCTCCTGATTGTACATCGCCGCATCAAGGAAGCCCTTGACACGCAGCTTCCGCAGATCGTTCTTGCGGTCGCTGTTGCGCTGCAATTCATTTTTCAGATCCAGTATCCCTTGCAGGCTCTCGTCCGTATCGGCGAGGCGGAGTGCATCATAATATGGAACGAGAACCTGCTTGCAGCCGAAGATCAGCTTATTCATCATCGTCACAAAGGCTGCCTTTATCGCTTCATCCTTGATAAACATCATGGAACAGGCGTCTTTATTATAAAGATGTGTTGAGCAAGCCCATGCAATACCACCACTCTGCGTCTGCCGCTTGAACTTACCGCCGCACTCTCCGCAGATGATGATACCGGAAAAAGGATACTTGTTATGGTACTTTCCCATATCCTTTACGATGCCGTGTTCATCAATGCGCTTCTGTATCATGACCTGCACCCGGTCAAAAACCTCTTTGCTGATAATCGCTTCATGGTGATCTTCCGCTATGAAGCTATCGACCTCACCGTGGTTGTTATGACGTCGGAAGTTGCTGTCGGTGTAGGTTTTCTGGAAGGCAGCAGCGCCGTAGTACTTCTCGTTCACAAGAATCCCCTTGACCGTTGAGCCTGACCACTTGCCGCCTTTGCGGGTAGGAACCTTCCTTTTGTCGAGCAATTGCGCAATCTTGTATGTCCCCATACCGTTCAGCGCAAGATCAAAAATCAGCCTGACGATCTCGCTCTCGACCGGATCAATGACCATGTTTCCGGCTGCGTCCTTTGTGTAGCCGTATGGAAGGTAGCCGAAAACAAAGGTACCTTCTTCCATTCGCTTTTTCACCGTCCATTTCACGTTCTTGGAAATGGACTCGGATTCGCTCTGAGCCATGCTGCTGAGAACTGACAGAATCAGTTCACTTTCCATGCTCCCGGTGTCAATGTTCTCCTTCTCAAAGTAGATCGGAATATTATAGGAAAGCAACTCACGCACAAGCGACAGGCAGTCGGATGTGTTTCTGGAAAAACGGCTGATGGATTTTGTCAGCACATAATCGACGCTTCCGGTACGGCAGGCGTATAACAGTGCCTGCAAGCCTTCACGCGCATCCGCCTTAGTGCCGCTGATGCCGAAATCATAGAACACGCCCGCGCATTCCCAGTCATCGTGCATCCTGATCCACGACTCGTAATGCTCACGCTGCGCTTCCAGACTTTCCTTCTGGTCTTCATTCTCGGTACTGACTCGGCAGTAGGCAGCCACCCGGAGCTTTTTCACCACAGCAGGCTGTGCTTCGATTTTCTTGATTTTCAATGGTTGTCCCTCCTTTGTCAGTATACAATATTAACTCTGAACCGATGATTTATCAAGCGTTTTCGGTAATAAGTCCGCGTACAGCGGAGAGAAAGATTTGCGGTTTAATTCCGATAATTTGTCATACTCGACAACTGTAATCATACCGCTGGCGTAGAGCAATTCTGTGATTGCCTGTGCCTTGTGATAGTTGATCTCATCAATGATTTTCTGCTGTTCCATATCGCACCTCCTATTGATAGCCGGAAAAGTCAACCCTTTCATATACCACTACAGAATCGAGGTGCGTTTGGACGAAAAAAATACGCCCGCCGAGAAAAAATCCCGACGGGCGCTGCTGTTATGCCTTATTCAGTTTTCCGCTGTACTTCTGACCGTCAACAGTGACCTCGACCGAGATACCGTCCTCCGCAACAGGCGCAGGCGGATTCGGCAGGACTTCCTCCTTGCCCCAGCCGTTCAGCCCTTTTGCCTTGATGATAGACGGGAAATCCTTGTAGCCGATGTCGAGATCGACATTGCCGTTGATACCGTCTACGCTGCCTTTCTCGGAGTGCTGCCAGATGCCGTATGCTCCGGTGTAATTGGTCTTGTCCACCCAGTGCGCCAGCCAGATCGTGTAACGGCTCTTGATGTCATCGGCGGTGTGCGTCACGAGCGAGGATGCCGAGCCGTACAGACCGACAAAGTAGCCTGCTGCCTCAACTCTTTCAAGGAACGCCCGCATGATCGCAGACACCTTCTCCTTGCCGAGATCGAACTGCTTCTTCTCCTCCAGATCGAAATAGACCGGGAACTCGAACTGCTTTCCCTTGATGACCGACAGGAACACATCCGCCTCCAGTTCTGCCTCCTCCGGTGTCATCGCATAGGAGTACCAGTACGCACCGACCGGAATACCGGCAGCCTTTGCGCCGGAATAGTTCTCCTCGAAACGGTCATCCTTCTGCGATGCAAGCCTGCCGTATCCTGCTCTCAGGATTGCAAAGTCAATGCCCGCCGCCCTGACATTCTGCCAGTCGATCTTACCGTTATGGACGCTGACGTCGATGCCCTTCATATCCTCGCCTCCGAAGTATTTATAGAAATCATCCGTCACAGAGCTGTTGCCGTGAACCTCATCACCGTACCATTTGCCGCCGGAACGCACATCGACGTGCGTATAGATGTAGGCGGCAGTGATATTCGCAATGCCGGTAAAGCCAGTATCCTGCGCCTTGCAGCAGACGGTCTTGCTGGAGATAGGCTGTCCGTCCTGCCCATAGCAGCAGATGTCCGCCGCCTTTCCCAGTGTATGCTGTCCCGTGCCGCTGCCCTTGACTGCCTTATCATGAGCAGCACAACGGAAGCCGGAGGTCACGATGATCTTAGAGCAGTTCAGCTTAGAAAAGAGTGCCTCCAGTTTGGTGATGAGATCATCATCGATCTGAAAATCATGTGCCTTGCCGCATTTACAGCGGAACTCCTGCACATTAAAGTGCGGAGAGAGCTGTGTATTATCGGTATAGCCGTAGGTTTTAATCATCGTTATCATCCTTTCTGCCGGTCTGCTTCTGCAGCACCTCAATGGCGTTTTTCAGTGCAGGCGGATACGGAATACCCATGAGACTGGTGTTCTCTACAATAGAGAGCAGCTCGTTCACGCAGAATGCGATGCACACCGCATCACGCACATAGTTCGTATTGAGCAAAATATCCAGACGCACCGCCACAATAATGAGCATGAGAATGCTGCCTTTCTTCGCAAGTCCGTACCAGCCTGCCTTGCTGTTCAGCTTTCCGGTCTTGCTGTGCTTGGACTTGCCCATAGCACCGGTAATCATTCCGGTTGCAAAGTCAATGCCCATGAAGATGATGAGCGTCACCAGCGCGGAATCCCAGCCACCGAACAGCGCTGCAATTCCGCCGCCGATTGCGCCGATCACCGTACAGATACTTCCTTTCATGTTGTCACCTCCAGTACCTTGACCGTCCTGATCATAGGGCTTGTATTGTCTGTCACCGCTTTCCATGCGAGATAATAGTCGTCAGCAGATACACCGCTGCAATCGTGCAGGACGGAGATATAGTTGCCGACGGAGCCGAGCCAGCCGAACGGAATGGAGATCGCCTCGCCGCCGTTTAGCTTTTCATGAATGTATCTTGCCGTTTCCGCAGGCGACATCTGCTGACTGCTCTTGCGTACCAGCCACATTTCACCTGCATCGGTCGCACCGGATTTGTAGGTGAGTAGAATCCTGTTTGCAGGCGTAATGCGTACCGGAGTGATACACATGGTGTAAATGACAGCGCCCCAGTTGAAGTCCGGCTGATTATAATAGAGTGCATAGTCATTCTCCGCACAGCAGAAATGCGGATACACGTCAGCAAAGCCAGCAATGCTGCGATATCCGTCAATATAAAAAGTGTAGATGCTCTCACCGTAAGTGGTAAGAGCATCATTGCCGTTTCGGAACAGCGTCACCTCCGGTCTGCCGGACGGGATCTGCAGCACCTTCGGTACGAGGGTATTCAGCTTTTCAGACTCCGAAGCCTGCACACCCATTGTTACAAGATTTCGGGCAAGCTGGTCGCGCTGCGCATCCAGCGCCGCCAGATAATTTGCAATGCTCATGTCGTCACCTCCACAATTGCCGCAAGTGCAGTCTCTACGCCGGAAAGCTCAGTCTCCACGGCAGAAAGGCGGGTAAGAATATCAGAAATGGATGTGCGGCAGCCCTGCATATCGTAGAGAATTTCTGTCTTGAAGCGCTCGAATACACCCTCGTTCACACCCACGCGCTCATTGAGGTTCATCGCGCTGGTGTACGCCAATTCCCAGCGTTCAACATGAGAATCCGTGATGCCGTTCAGCGTGGTCATATTATGATGTGAATGTGCCTGTCTCGCCGCGCTTGCAATACCGTCAAGCATTTCCTGTGTGATGCTGTCCAGAACGGATTTATTTGCATGAGAATGCGCCTGCGCAGAAACCTCACTCAGCCCCGTGGACAGCCCGTGCAGAGCATTGCTCGTCGATGCGCGGAAAGCCGCTTCATCCTGCAAATACTGCTCGGTAATGGTGTCCAGAACATCCTTGTTGTTATGTGTATGCCGCTGCGCATTCAGCGTCAGCAGTTCCTCGTTGATGGTCTGAATCTCGTACTGTGTTCTGTCCTCAAACTGCTGCAAGTCGGAAAGCTCCTGCATCAGCTCCGGAGTCAGGCGGTCGAGTGTTGCCTTATTCGCATGAGAATGAAAATCTCCGGTCGCAGCTTCAATCTCACGCTCGACAATAGTCGTGACCTCAGATGTTTTCGGGTACTCCGACATATCCGGAGATTCACCCGGCTCTCCCTTGAGCGATGCCAGCCATTCCTCCTCCGTACCGACATATCCATGCTCCACCGCGATCTCATAGGCGGACTTGCCGTCAGCCCCATGTCCTGCTTCCTCGATCTTCTTCAGAAGCTGCGCATACAGATCAGGCGTCGGCGGAATGGGCGGTTCATCATCGCCCACAAAACCGGAAGGACGGATATTCAGCGTCACCGGCACAGTCGTTGCACGAACAGTCGTGTCGCTTTCGGTATCATATCCAAATACGGACATTTTTGCCGCACCCACATGAAGCTCCGCAGGCAGATACAGCGATGTGCCATCAGTGCCGAGGACGATATTATATGTCTCATCACACTGCGTGAACTGAACGACCTTATGGAAGCGCCGCCAGTCACCATCAAACGTAAAGCGGAACTGCACATACTGGATCTGATGATCTGCCAGCACTTCACGCTCCAGAACTTCAATGCTCTGGTTTTTTACAAGGAATTTCCACATTATTCATGCACCTCCGTCCATTCTCCAGTTTCAGTATTATACTGCATATATCCGTCAAGGCAATTGATTCTCGTCAGGTTTGTCGTACTGATAGAACCCTCATGTGCATCCCAGTTGCTGCCCTTAGTGACTGCTGCCCAGTCTGCCAGACTTCCTTCGTATGTGATCTCAGTCAGAGAACGGCAGTAGTTGATCCAGTGCGACTTGATTTCTGTGACTGTCCTTGCAAGCGTAACATTTTCAAGGTGATTGCAGTTGACGAACATGAACTCGTTAATAACCGGCGCTTCATAGCGCACTGTTGTCAGATTGGCACAAGCTGCAAAAACGCGCTGCCCGATGGTTGTTACGGTTCCCGGGACTGTCAGCGTTGTGAGCCTGTTGTATGCAAAAGCGCAGTAACCGATTTCCGTTACGCTGCTTGGAATTGTGACCTCTGTCAGTCCGTGTGTAATTGTCGGAGTTGCCATGTCATCAGGATGTGGATAAAAGGCAAAATCACTGATTTTCGTCAGCGTTCCCGGCAGTGATGCGGTTTCAAGCTCATCGCAGTAACGGAATGCATACACACCAATATCCGTGATGCCATCGGAAACTATGACGCGCTTAATATCCTGATTATTGAAGAACGGAGAGTCATTACCGGTCGGACTAAGCGGAGAATCGTAATCATACATATCTCCGGTACCCTTCAGAAGCAGTTTGCCATTGGAGTACAGCGCATAGAAGATGTTTTCACCGCACTGACCGACCGAAACAATATCTCCGATATCCTCAACATCTGCTTCAAGCTGCTCGACCTTATTGGTCAGATCCGCAATGGTATCGTTGTTCTCCTGCACCTCCGCGACAAGCTGCGCCATCTGCGACATCAGCTCCGTCACCTTGCACTTGCCGAGAATGCACTTGCAGTAACCGCAGACATTGCTGTCCTCGCGGTAGTCGAACCAATCGCTTTCTGTAATTCGTGAAGCTCCCGGATTCATACGCACCGCATACATCAGAAGTCGGACATGATCCTCGTCCTGCGGAATAGATGGGAGCGAAGGATTCTCTGCCGGAGTGCCGGGGAAAAGTCTGAGCGTAACACTGCGGACGGATTCTGTTGTATCAAGATAGATCGCAATACCGACATATCTCGGCAAGGACTCGTCCTGATACGACGTGAGATCGATCACATACCGTGAATCGTTGATGAAATAATGCCCATTGATCCACGCTTTACCGGTTCCGAGAACCACGCCAAGACCGCTGTTCGCTGGTGTCAGTTTGAAATTTTGCCCGTAGGTGTCGAGGATACCGTTGCAGATGATAGACGAAAGATACGATGTGAAATCCTCCGCCGTATAGGTGCGGTCAAGCCCTTTTGAATTGAAAAATCCGCTGTAAAAAGCCATATATCATGCCTCCTTGAATGTTGGTGTCAGGCTGCGCCCGTTCTGGTCGAAGCCCTCGATCATGCCGATGAGTTGAATCTGCGGCTGCATCATGCCGAAGCGCCGGTGCTGCACCGTCACATAGTCGCCGACGAAATAATCGCGGTTATACACATACTGCGTGTTGTGCGCAGCAATGTCCGACTCCGATGCTGTTTTCGGCAGCACAAGCCGTTCCGAGCCGCGAGTGCGCAGCAGTTCCAGATACTTCTCCTCCGGAATCGGTATTGTTTCGCCCTCGACCTGCTCTGTCTCGGAAATATCGTCCGCATCCACATACACTTCATAGCGGTCAAGGTAGGTCGGCTCGTCGCCGTCACAGTATGTGGTGCGTTTGCGTTCATCACCCTTGCCCTGACCGAAGATATATGCGAAGTTCTTCTGGACGCTGCTGTCCTCTGCATAGCTGAACGAGAGCAGATTGCTGTATGCGTCGGAAAAGATAATATGCGGATTATCCTCCTGCATGATGCTGCGGTCAGCGCCTTCGGAGAGGTCGAATACCATGCGGTATTGCTCCCCAGAGGATTTCACCAGCCGGATATTCGCTGTGCCGCCGAGCTTCTCGCAGATCGTATACACCCACTGCATCAGGTTCGTGTATGAGATCTGCAGCGTTGCAGTCTGCTCCCAGCACGTGCCGGTAACCGTTCCGAGGGAAAGCCCCGGAATCCTGCGGTTATCCGAGAGCAGCGCATTCTGTGTCACGACCTCCCGCACGATCTCGCTGTATGCCTTTGCCGCTGTCACGTTGTATGTCGGGTGAATGATGCGCCGTTCCAGCAGGCACATCAGAAAGCGACCACGCACTGTCAGGTAGTCGCCATTTTCAATATCTGTGTTTATAAGCACAGATTCAATGATGCCAAAGTGCTGATTATCGTCATCACGACCGACGATTCTGCCGGTCTGGAAAATTTCAATATTCTGCGGATTGGCGGCGATATACACCTCAAAGCTACCACACTGGTAGTATTCAATATCCCACAGGAGCGAGGAAAAGGTGTCGCAGACCGCCTCAAGGGTGATCGTCAGCGCATCTTCCTCCGCTGTCATTCGGTAAACTTCAATCTGCATACTACACCCCCAGATACGCATTTGTGTGGACGATGGTGACTTTCAGGTTTTGCAGTCCCGTGCCGCGCAGGTAGAAACGGTTTCTGCCCTCACGCAGCGTCAGCCAAGTCGAGCCGGAAACAAGCCGGTTGATGATATTGGTTTTGACGCCGCCGCGATCGAGCGTGACGGTCTTATTGCCGGTCTTGGTCGTCACCGTGATAATATCGCCTGCGAGAATGTCGCCGGTGATTTGCAGATACTCGTCCGTGTCGGCATTATAAAGCGTGGGAGAACGTGCATCCTCCAGCGCCTCAATCACCAGCGTGAAGCCGATCTCGTCGCCGTCATTGACAATGGTCATCATGTTCTGAGTGTTGTACTTGCCGAGGATAAACGGCTCCGGATTGCTTTCGGTCGGGAACGGGAATGTGAATGCTCCGGTAATCTGCGAGTAGTACGCCATGACCGATGTAGTGGAATACCAATAAATATCCGGGCAGAGAATAGAAATCTGCCCGGTTGTCAGCATCTCAAAGTTCTGCACCTCGCAGGACTCAACATATCCCTCCGCAAATACATCAATGCCTGCGGTCGCGTAGTAAATCTTGATGTAGCGGGAAGGTTTCACCACCTTGTAGAGCTGATGCCTGCGGGCTTCCACACCCACACCGCGCATCTCAAAGGAAATGACGACATTCCGCTTCTCAATGAAGGCGTTATTCAAATAGCTGCCGTCCATGCCCGCATAGCTGGAGGTGCTGATTGTGCCGGTGGGAGGATTCAGCCCTTCCACCTTTGAGGTCATATACTGATTTGCCGTGGCGGTCATGTCTACACGGTCGCCATTGGCATTTTCAAGAATGAGTGTAAAGAACACAGCCGCACCTCCTTATATATTCAAGGCATTTCTTGTTTGCCTGTAGATTTCCAGTCGTGACAGCGACTTAGGCGAGTTATTCGTCTGATTCACTGTGCGGCTGTTGTCGTTGTTGTAGTAGTTATTGACTACACCGCCGCTGCCGCCGTTCATCATTGCGCCGGAGATACCGTCCATATCGACGTTCATACCGGACTGCATCGTCAGTGTCATGGCATCAGCCACACCGGATACAGCCGCCTCGACATACTTCTTGCTCTTGTTGATGCCCTTCGCCAGCCCCTTCATGAAGTCCGGCATCCACTCCTCCACATCGGTTAGCGCACCCTTTTCAGGCACAGAGAAATGCAGGTATTCCCAGATGGAACGAGCCACATCCGCGACTGTGTTAATCAGACTGCCGAGCATATAGGTGATGCCGTTGATAAGGTTCTGCATGAGGTCGCGTCCCCACGACCACGAGCTGTTGACCTTGTCCATGACTGCGTTATAAACAGCGTTCATAGCGTTGACGACCGCATCCCGCACTCCGCCAAGCCTGTCGCCGATGCCGTTTTTTATGCCGTCCCAGATAGACAGCACGGCATCCTTGACACGGTTCATAGCATTTCGCACGGTATCCGGCATTGCATCCCAGACCGCCTGCACAACGGATTTGATCGCATTGACCGCTGTCCGAACTACGCCGGATACAGCTTCCCACGTTGTCGTCACAACAGACTTGATGTCAAGCTGTCCCGTTTTGATAAGGTTCTTCAGCGCCGTCCATACCGCCGTGACGATTTTTTTGATACCGTCCAGTGCTGCGGAGATTACAGAAGTTACAGCCTTCCAAGTGGTCGTGATGGCATTGCGGATATTTTCAAGCGCGGTTTTAATGGTGCCGATGATCGTTTTCCAGCCGGAAGCAATACCGCTGCTGATCTGCGACATTGTTGCATCAATTGCAGCATTGGCGTTTGTCCAGACCGTTTTCACGGTATCAAAGACCTGCGTCATGAAGCCCTGCACCGATGTTACCACATTAGACAGAGCGCTCTGAATAACGCTGCTGATTCTTTCAGCCAGCCCGCCTGCAAAGCTGTTGACGGCATCGCTCACCACGCTGGTATTTGCGTTGATACCGTCGGCAAGTCCCTGCATGAAGTCCGGCATCCAGCTCTCGAAATCCGCAAGAGGTCCCTCATCAGGTACAGAGAAGTGCAGAAACGACTTGATCTTGTTCGCCACGCCTTTTACCGCATCTGCGACCTTGCCGATGCAGTTCTTGATGCCGTTGACGATACCGTTGATGATGTCAGCGCCCCACTGGAATGCCTGTGATGCAAGGTTCTTGATGAAGCTGACTGCCGCATTGAAGCCGTTGACAATCGTGTCCTTGATCGCTGTTATCTTCTGGGTAACGGCATTTTTCACGCTGTCCCAGATATTCGATACCGTCGTTTTGATAGCGTTCATCACGGTTGTGACTGTATTTTTGATCGCGTTCCATACGGAGGATACAATGGAAGAAATGGTATTCAGCACACCGGAAATAAAGCCGGAGATCGCATTCCATACAGCAGAAACAACTGCATGAATTGCATTCAGCGTATTTGTGATGTGGTCTTTGATGCTGTTCCAGATACTTGAAATCACAGACCAGATCGCATTCAGCACTCCGGAGATAAAGCCGGAGATCGCGTTCCAGACTGTAGAAATAACATTGCTGATCGCGTCCATCACCGTGGTGATCGCTGTATGAATAGCGTTCCATACGGTTTCAATAACGCTCTTGATAGCCTCCAGAACGATCGTCACAACCGCCTTGATGGTTTCCCAGCGCTCCACGATTTTATCGTGAATCCAGTCCATGACGCGACTGATAATTACATGGATAGCCTCAAAAATCGTTTCGAACAGATATCTGAATGCTTCCAGCAGCGGAGAGATAAAGTCGTAAATGGTCTGCCATACAGTTGTGATAACAGACCAGATCGCATTCAGCACCGTGCTGATCGCTGTATGAATCGCATTCCAGACAACAGTAATAACCGTCTTGATCAGATTGATCTTTTCAGCGACGGAATTATAAATCGCCGTCCAGATGCCGACAAAAAAGTTCTTGATACCAGTCCAGATTGTTGTGAAGAAGTTTTTGATCGCATTGACCACGCCGGTGATGAAGTTTTTGATGCCGTTCCAGATGTTGACGAAAAAGTTCTTGATGCTCGTCCAGACGTTCACCCAGAATTCTTTTACTTCATCGAGGTTTGTGCCGAACAGATTACACAGCACATTCAGGTAGTTTTTCAGCGTGTCCTTCAGGAAATTCCAAACTGCTACGAAAATACCCTTGATGCCGTCCCACACTCTGCTCCAGTCGCCGGTAAAGATACCGACGAAAATGTCCAGAATGTTCAGGATAATATCCGTGACCGCTTTGAAGATGTTAGCGACCTGCTGGAATACACCCTCGAATACGGGAGCAAGGAACTTACATAGCCCGTCCCATACAGCCTTGATAACCTCGCTGATATTCTTGAAGTCAAAGCCGAGGGCATTGACACGGTCAACGATGCCCTGACAGAAGTTATCGAAAATGCTCTTGATCTGATTCCAGATCGCCGTGATCTTATTGCGGAAGTCCTCGTTGGTACGCCACAAATGCACAAAAGCCGCCACCAGTGCAGCGACAACTGCAATGACAGCGACCACGGGCGCACTGATACCGCCGATCGCAGCACCGAAGGAAGTGAATGCCGCCTTTGCGCCTGCGATGATCGTCGGGAGATTGGCAACAAGCTGCATCAGCTTGCCGACACCGACCATTGTTTTGCCGACTACGACAAGGAGAGGTCCGAGTGCCGCCGCTACCAGTGCGATTTTGACAATGGTTTCCTTTGTGGCGGGATCCATAGCGTTCAGTTTGTCAATGAAGCCCTGAATCTTCGACACGATTGCCCGGATTGCAGGCATCAGGATTTCGCCGAAAGAAATGGCAAGCTCCTGAAGCTGCGATTTCAGAATGGTGAGCTGCCCGCCGAGGTTATCCTGCATGACGGCAGCCATCTTTGCGGTCACTCCGTTATAACCGTCAATCTCATCGGAACAAGTGCTGATTGCACCTTCCAGCTTCTGAATATCCGCAGGTGCGGCATTCATCAGCGCAAGGAAGCCGGACATTGCATTTTTGCCGACCAGTGCCTGTGCCGCCGATGCCTGTTCCGATTCGGACATCTGTGCAAAAGCCACACGGCAGTCCGCCAGAATGTCATTCAGCTCACGCATCGAGCCGTCGGTGTTGGTCGTTGCAATTTCGATTTCGCCGAAGGATTCACCGCAGAACTTCACATCACCCGCAAGCGCGGTCATAATAGCACGGAGCGCCGTACCGGACTGCGAACCCTTGATACCGCTGTTTGCCATCAGACCGATTGCCTGCGCTGTATCTTCACAGCTAAAACCGAGAGAGCCAGCAACAGGCGCACAGTATCTGCTGTATAAGGCGCTGGGCGTCAAGGCTGAGATTGTGATTGATCATGCATGGGGCTGGGAACCCACAGAGATCGCAACAATAAAGACATACCGACCATCTACTAACTCCCTCTCCTCCGGTCAGGTGCTGAAGGAACCGTATAATGCTTCCCTGGCTCGGCTGATCGTGCGGGAGATGACGGAGCTGCTTGTGCTTGATATGGTCAGAAAATATGTAGTTACGAAGAAAATCACGCTGACTATCGGCTATGACAGAGAGTCTCTTCAGCTTCTCCGGCACGGACGCACGCCAAAGGAGGACGTTTATAAGGTAAAAACTACCGGCAATGTATATGATGGAAAAGTATCCAGAGATCACTACGGCCGTGTTATTCCCTATCACGCACACGGAACAGGCAATCTTGAAGGGTGGACCTCCTCAACGGCTGCTATCGCTGAGTGTATGATGCAGCTATATGACCGGATTATAAACCCGGATCTGCTGATACGCCGCAAAAAAGGCCAAGGAGGAAAAAGAACGCGCATTGCAGCGTGCTACCCTCCTCCTACAAGGAAAATACGGTAAAAATGCCGTCCTCAAGGGTATGAACCTCATTGAAGGCGGCACAACAATTGAACGAAATGGTCAGATAGGCGGTCACAGGGCAGAAGCTGCGGAGGTGAAGAAGGATGACAAAGGGCATAAAAAGCAATGAACCGGATGCCAGAGTTGTATATGCGGATATAATCCGGCTTCCCCACTGGCAGTCTCCGACACGGACTCCGATGTCCGCCTACGAGAGAGCAGCCCAGTTCTCCTCCTTCAACGCGCTTGAGGGCTACGAGGACATGGTCGGTGAGGAAGCACGAGTAGTCGACACACAGGAAGAACTGACAGAAACGGAGATGGAGATATTGAATCAGAAGATAAACCTTATTGCAGACGTGATTGAAGACGGACATCACCCGATACTGACTTTCACTTATTTCCTAAATGACAGCATGAAGCAAGGCGGCTCCTATGTTACCATGACCGAGCGCGTCAGGAAAATTGATGCTGTCGGAAAGAAAATACAGCTATTCAGGACCGTTGGAACCAGCAAGAGCTATATGGAGCTTGATATGGACAAGATCAAGGATATTTCCGGAGAGCTTGTGAATTACATCGAATGAGGAGGCAGCTACCTTGAATGATATATCCATTCCGAACGCCTTACTGCCACCGGGGATCATATCGCCTGGCGCTTTTATAGCGGATAAGCATCCTGACTTACCTGATTATGGCGTAGATACCGGTGATCTGGTGATTGTGGATTCAGGTGCTAATTTCGTAAATGGCGAATTATCCGCATTTCAGAGCAAAAAAGATTCCGGATACCATCTGTCGAAGGAAAAGCTGCGGGGATATTCGCACTTTGGCAAGGTAGTAATGGTTATGAAGTATTACGGGAGTAGTCCTTTTCCCAAAATATAGCAAGAAGAACTGCGATTATTACTATATATTGCGTAGGACTTTTGAAATCACACACCTAATGCGGCGATTCCGCCGCATTTATTATTTCTCTAAAAAAGCATCCACAGGACTTGAAAATTTCAGCATTTTGTGGTATAATAACTCTGTATACAATATTGCTAATGGCAAAAGTGTAAATAGTGGTAAATAGTTGAATCGGAGCGATGTAAAATGGAGATATTTAATAACACAACAAAAACTGTGGGTGATGATTTAAAGGCTATTGTTCAATCCGGTAACCGTATTTCGATCGCGGCTGCCTGTTTTTCCATTTATGCGTATCAGGAATTACGTGAGCAGCTTGAATCTTGCGAGGAGCTACGCTTCATCTTTACATCACCAACATTCATCGCAGAAAAAACGAAATCAGAACGTCGAGAATTCTATATACCTCGCCTCGGAAGAGAACGAAGCCTTTATGGTACAGAGTTTGAAGTGCGTCTGCGAAACGAACTGAAACAGAAAGCAGTCGCTAAAGAATGCGCTGACTGGATGCGCAGGAAAGTACGCTTCAAATCAAACACACCTCGTGAAGGGATGAATAATCTTTTGCTTGTTGATGGAGTAGAAGATACATATACCTATATGCCGATGAACACCTTCACAACTGTCGACCTCGGCTGTGAGCGAGGTAATAACCTCACCAATATGGTAACACGTCTTGAAAATCCTGCAAGCGCAGAGTTTTTGCGGATGTTTGATTCTATTTGGAATGATGAAGAAAAACTGACTGACGTAACTGAAGATGTTATCGAAATGATATGAGACCGAATATGATCCATAAAAGCAGAACAATACCTACAACGATTCTAAAAATAATATGCATCTATTAACTCCTTTTTATCTTCTCAGCCTTGCATAACTCTGATATAACCAATTATACGACAATCAGCCCTTTTTTTCAATCAATACACGAAAAAAGGACTGCCGAATAATAATCCAACAGCCCATATCACACGTCTTACTCAGTTTTCCGCTGCACTTCTTTCCGTCTAAAGTGATGTCCACCGTGATGCCATCATCGACAGCAGGCGCAGGCGGATTCGACAGGACTTCTTCTTGCGGTAGACATTCAACACCTTCGACTTTAGAAAATTGAAATTTTCATATAGCTCATTCCCACTTGATATTCTGTATCGTTACTATATGTTTACCGCTTGAAGCAGCTTCACCGATATTTCCAAGCTGGAACTTATAATCAACCGTCATATCTGAATTGAATTCAACATCAAAGCTATAATGTGTTTTGTTCGGAGAGAGTGCAATTTTTTCATCCAAGTAACGTGTGTAAGAGCTATCCTCGACAGTCAGAACCATATCACGAACAGCTGTTGATGAAATGTCAAATGACAAGGTATGTTTCTCCCCTGCACGAACCTTGTTACCACGCACAAGTCCCATTACACCGTACTCAAGTGAGCCGACATTATTTATAGTTATCTCGGTCTCACCGTCTTTATTCACAAGAACTGCATCTGCACTCTCAATATAGGCTTCAAGCGGAGCAGAAGTAACCGGTGTAGGTTTAAACGACTTGTCAAGATCGTAGACACGTACATAATCGATCTCAAAGCGGCGCTCGCCGTTTGCAAATATTGACGGATCAGCATAAATTCCATCAACACCGTCAAACTTTCCGCCCACTGCAAGATTAAGAATGATATAGAAGTTCTGATCAAAGGGGGCAGGATAAGCGTGATTCGTGGAATACCAATCGGTCTGAGTGCTGTAAAGAACGTCGTCAACATACCAGCGTATCTCGCCGGACTCCCATTCTATCGCATATGTATGCCAGTTCTCGGTTGAATCTCCGTCAGCAAACACATAATCCTTTGTAAGATATGCGTTATTAGGCCAAGCGTCACCAAAATGAACGGTTCCGCATATCTTATCGGGAGTGCTTCCCCAGCCTTCCATAATATCTATCTCACCCGATGCTGCCCAGCCGCCGTAAACACTGTCCTCAGGAAGCATCCAAATAGCCGGCCACAGGGACTTTCCTGAATCGCACCTCGCCCGTACTTCTATGCGTCCTCCGCAAGTCGAAAAAAGGTGCTGGGTACTTATACGCGCTGAAGTGTACTCATATGCGCCTTGTACCGGATCTGTATAATTCTCTTTTCGTGCTGAAATCGTCAGTATGCCATCATGTACCGTTGTATTGGAGTCTGTGTAGAACTCTCGTTCATCGTTGCCCCAGCCATATGTAACGAAGTTTCCGTTTGCATCAAGCTTCCAGTTTCCGAGCTCATATGCCCACTTTGTCATATCGAGAGTATCGCCGTCAAACTCATCCGACCACAGTAGTCTCGGTTTACTATCGTGTTCAAAGTATCGGCGTTTCATCAGACACAGATCAAATACATCTAGCTTATTGTCTTCGCAGAAATCAGCAGCTTTCCAGTCAGCAAGCTCAGCACCCGGAGCTGAGAGCAGCCACTTTTGAAATGATACTATATCAGCTATGCTGAATTCACCGTCACCGTTTACATCACCGGATGCACTATTAATGCTTTCATCGGACAAAACCGCTGCTTCTGTCGGAACCTTGCCGGCAGCTGAACTAACTACAGCTGTATTTCCTGCTATAAGTACAGAAATGAGCGCAGCAACCATTCGAGTTATCTTCATAAACATTCCTCCTAAATATATATTTCCGACTATACGCCACATATAAGAAGCGTTTCGATCATTATGTCTATTTCATTATATCACAGTTAATACGAAATTGAAAGGAAAATTTTCATTACAGAAAACTAGCTACTTGCTTTTAGTATAACGGCGTGTTATAATATTTACAAAGAATACTACTGCATATCACTCATCTAACAAGTCTATCGATTATGCTAAACACTCAAATCAAGGAGATTAATATGAAAATCGGATTCATAGGTGCAGGAAAAGTCGGTTTTTCACTCGGAAAATACTTCTCTGTTAACGGCTTAGATCTTTCCGGATATTACAGCCGCAATCACAGTTCAGCTGTTGAAGCCGCAGAGTTTACCGGTTCAAATGCGTACACTACTCCGGAAGAACTCATTCATGATAGCACAACTATATTTATCACAGTTCCTGATGGCACAATAACCGAAATTTTTAATGAAATAAAGGGATGTGACCTTACAGTAAAACTCATCTGTCATTGCAGCGGTGCTATGACAGCTGCGGAAGCGTTTCCCGATATAGCTTCTACCGGTGCCAAAGGTCTCTCAATTCACCCGTTGTTTCCAGTTAGCAGCAAGTACGATTCTTACAAGGAACTCAGCAACGCCTTCTTCTGCCTTGAAGGAGAATGCGCCGATGAATGGCAGGAGCTACTCACATCAATCGGCAATAACGTTCGTATAATCGACGGAAATGTCAAAGTACGCTATCACACTGCCTGTGCGATTTCGAGTAATCTCGTGTGCGCTCTTACAGCCGAAAGTATCGCTCTCCTGGGAAAATGTGGTTTTACTGAAGAAGAAGCACTCAAGGCACTCAGACCGCTTGCTATGAGCAATATGAGCAAGATCTTTGAAGCTGGTCTGATAAATGCTCTGACCGGACCGGTCGAAAGAAACGACATTTCGACAGTCAGCAAACATCTCAGATGCTTCGATACCGAAGATGAAAAACAGCTTTACACAGCTGTTTCAAATAAGCTTATAGAAGTTGCTTCACTAAAGCACCCCGAAACTGATTACAGCGTTATGCGTAAACTTCTTGCCGACAAATAAAACAAAGCCCGGAAATAATTCCGGGCTTTAGAATTATATGCTACTGATAAACAGCAGCTATTACACATATAATATAGTATAAATACGGCGCTGAGGTCATAATAATATCATAGATAAGCAGCTTTTTACCGATCCTGATACGAAATCGCGTTCTTTCATTTATGAAGAAAAACACGCATAGGAAAAAACTTGCAAGTAAGTGTATTATTGCAGCTACAAACAATAACCTGTGGGTTATAATATCCTGAAATTTCCCGTCAAATCCGGTCAGGTCATAAATCATCACTATCATCATACCTAAAACGGCGTTCTGAGCATAAAGCAGGATATCAACCAAAGCTATCAATTTGTTTTTCATTATTCCTGTGAGCGGAGCTCACCGTGCTTTTCGTAATCAGCTACTCTGATTATTTCATTCTCGTCGCCCACAAAAACAACTCTCGGGCTGTAGTTTTTAGCTTCCTCAGGAGTCATATCAGCATAAGCCATAATAATGACTCTGTCACCCTTCTGACCGGAACGTGCAGCCGCACCGTTCAGACATATAACACCGCTTCCACGCTCACCTGCGATGACGTAGGTTTCAATGCGCGTACCGCTGTTAACGTTAACAATGTGAACGTGCTCATACTCATAAAGCCCGGCAGCTTCAATAAGATCTTCATCAATTGTGATGCTGCCGACATAGTTGAGTTCCGCCTGTGTGATAACTGCTCTGTGTATCTTGCTTTTCAATAAGGATATATGCATTGCACCGCCTCCTTAAACATCTTCCGAGAAGAAGTTATCAATAAGGCGAGTTTTTCCGATATAAACAGCTATCGCACAAAGTGCCGGACGGTCAAGCTCTGTGATCTGCTGCATTGTTGCACAGTCTACGATCTTAACATAATCAATACGAGCAAGAGGTTCAGCACTGATGAGCTTTGTCATTTCACCGATTATTGCATCACAGCTCTTTTCGCCGTTCTTTACCATGTCCTTGCCAAGCGCAATCGAACGCGAGAGTACAAGAGCAGCCTGTCTCTCGTCAGCATTGAGGTAAGTATTTCTTGAGCTCTTTGCGAGTCCGTCAGCTTCACGGATGATAGGGCAACCGATTATCTCGATGTCCATATTGAGGTCATCTACCATATGACGGATAACAGCAAGCTGCTGAGCATCCTTCTTACCGAAATATGCACGGTCAGGCTTAACGATATTAAACAGCTTTGAAACGACTGTACATACGCCTCTGAAATGTATAGGACGGCTGAGACCACAAAGTTCCTGGGTTAAAACAGTCATATCAACAAAGGATGAAAAGCCTTCGTGATACATCTCTGCCGGTTCAGGATTAAATATAAGGTCACCGCCGTGTTCCTCAACTATCTTAGAATCACGGTCAAGATCACGGGGATAGCTCTCCAGGTCCTCAGTCGGACCAAACTGCATAGGATTTACGAAATCTGAAACAACAGTTCTGTCATTATCTCTGTGGGATGCCTCAATAAGACTTGCGTGTCCTTCGTGAAGATAGCCCATTGTGGGAACGAGACCAACTGTCAGTCCATGTGCTCTCCACTCTCTGACCTGAGCACGCACTTCATCTATTGTCTTGACAACTCTCATTCTAAGCCTTCCTCCCTGATGATCTCACTGATGACTTCATCGTCTATCTTGTATGTGTGCTCCTCAGCCGGGAACAATCCTGACTTTGTCTCGTCTATATAATCATTGATACCCTTGCGCATAAGTTCGCCTGCTTCTGCAAAGCGCTTTACAAACTTTGCTGTGTGACCGATAGTCAGTCCAAGCATATCCTGATATACAAGTACCTGTCCGTCACAGCCGTTTCCTGCACCTATGCCGATAGTAGGAATAGTAAGCTTCTTTGTGATGATGTCAGCAAGTTTTGCAGGGATACCCTCAAGAACTACCATACAAGCACCGGCTTCCTGGATCTTGAGCGCATCAGCAATAAGAGTGCGTGCAGCTTCAAGGCTCTTACCCTGTACCTTAAAGCCTCCGAAAGCGTTAACTGACTGAGGTGTAAGCCCGAGGTGAGCAACTACCGGGATAGATGCTTTTACAATAGCCTTGATAACGTCGCATACATCAGCACCGCCTTCGAGCTTGACAGCGTTGGCTCCGCCCTCCTTAATGAGACGTCCTGCATTTATTACCGCCTGTTCAACACTCACCTGATAGGACATAAACGGCATATCTGCTACTACAAATGTGTTGACAGCACCTCTTGAAACTGCTGCCGTATGATGGATCATATCCTCCATCGTAACCGGAAGAGTATTCTCATAGCCAAGCATTACCATTCCGAGGGAATCACCGATGAGGATCGAATTAACGCCGCATTCGTCCATAATCTTTGCTGTTGTGTAGTCGTAAGCGGTAAGCATCGTGATTTTGTCGCCTGATTGCTTCTGCTTTAAGAGCGTTGAAACAGTATTTTTCATAATCATTTCTCCTTAAATAATGTTACCCTTCTGCATAGCAGATAAGATACAAGTACATTATAGCATATAAATTCTGAAATATCAATAATAAGTGAGATTTTTTCAGGGTATTTCTAAAAATTATGCGCCTGAAACTCAGGCGCTTCGGTTTTACAACATCTCTTCTGTAATTTTAACAGCATTTTTAACGCAGTCGTCACAGCTACAGAGCATAGGTCCCTGCTTTGTACCTTTGAGCTCACCGCAGTCTGTACTTCCGCAGAGTGAACGGAATTTCATAAACATTTCCCTGCCGGCTGCTCCAATGGAGGCTCCCTCAAACTTTTTCAGACCGAGCACCATTTCTGCACCGCAAAGTGCTCCGCAGGTAGCGTCCATTGTCCCCATTCCCAGCCCGAAACCGGCACCAAGTTTACGAAGAGTTTCTGCGTCAAGGTCAAGTATGTCCTCAAAAGCAAGTAAAACCGCCTGACAGCAGTTGTTGCCTGAATGTTTGATAGTTATAGCGTTTTCTTCTCTGTTCATAATGCACCTCTCTGTCTCTGCTGCTTGTTAACTCCGACTACCAGCAACAGTAATTTAATAATTTAAGTATAGCACTGTTTTTCCGCTTTGTCAACATTTTTCGACCGAAATACCGATGTTCGGACTACAATCCCCAAATAGAACAGATATTTAAACTGACTATAATTTCCGAATGGTTATTGATTTTCTCTATATCTTGTGATATAATTATTATCGTATTGATTATGTACGAATGGAGTATATATAATGATCTATAACAATATCCTTGAAGCTATGGGGCACACACCTATGATACGCCTCAACAGAATGAATAAGCCAGGTAATGCCGAGATACTTGTAAAGTTTGAAGGTCTCAATGTTGGCGGTTCTATCAAGACAAGAACTGCTTTCAATATGATAAAGAACGCAGAACGCGAAGGTAAAATAAACGAAAACACCATTATCGTTGAACCTACCAGCGGCAATCAGGGCATAGGACTTGCTCTTGTCGGTGCTGTACGCGGTTATAAGACTATAATCATAATGCCCGACTCAGTCAGTGAAGAGCGCAGAAAACTCGTTGAACACTACGGTGCTCAGGTAATTCTTATCCACGATGACGGAGACATCGGAAAGTGCATACAGAAATGTCTTGATACAGCTCTTGAAATGGCTGCTTCCGATCCGAATGTATTTGTTCCTCAGCAGTTTGAAAACATCAACAACACAAGAGCACATAAATATTTCACGGCACTCGAAATACTCGAGCAGACTGCAGGAAGAATAGACGGTTTCTGTTCAGGTATCGGAACAGGCGGTACTATCACAGGTATCGGTGAGACTCTCAAATCTCAGAATCCTGATATGGAAATATGGGCTGTTGAGCCCGAACATGCTGCAATTCTCGCAGGAGGTACTATTGGAACTCACCTGCAGATGGGCATTGGTGATGGAATTATCCCTGCTATCCTCAACAAGGAGATATACGATCACATCCACATCGTTACCGACGAAGATGCTATCAACACAGCTAAGCAGCTTGCAGCACTCGAAGGCATTATGTGCGGTATTTCAAGCGGTACAAATGTTGCTGCTGCTCTTAAAATGGCTGAAAAGCTCGGTGAGGGCAAGACTGTTGTTACTATTCTTCCCGATACAGCCGAAAGATACTTCTCCACTCCGCTTTTCAGCGAATAATCTTTCTCAGTATCCATAAAAACTAAAGCCGTTACTCTTATAGAGCAACGGCTTTTTTTATTAATTACTTTGTACCGAAAATTCGGTCTCCTGCGTCACCAACACCGGGAATGATGTAGTGATCCTCATTGAGTCCCTTATCCATAACGCCTGTGTATATCTCAACGTCAGGGTGTGCTGTACGGATTGCTTCAACGCCCTGAGGAGAGCAGATAATACACATAAACTTGATGTGCTTTACGCCAAGGCTCTTGAGCTCTGTTATTGCTGCAACAGCAGAATTGCCGGTAGCGAGCATAGGATCAACGATAATAGCGTCACGCTCAGCAATATCTTCAGGCATCTTGGAGTAATACTTAACCGGTACCTTTGAGTTAGGATCGCGGAATATACCGATATGTCCTATCTTTGCAGCAGGAACAAGTGTTGTAACACCGTCGATCATACCGAGTCCGGCACGGAGTATCGGAATGAAAGCAAGCTTTCTTCCTGAGATGATCTTTGTCTTAGCTACTGCAAGAGGAGTCTCCATTTCGATCTCCTTGAGCGGAAGATCGCGTGTTGCTTCGTAACAGATAAACATTGCTATCTCAGAAACGAGCTCTCTGAACTCCTTTGTACCTGTGTTTTTGTCTCTTAAAAGTGAAATCTTGTGCTGTACCAGCGGATGGTCGATGATATGTAACTCACCCATAATAACAGCTCCTTTCATAATTTATTTCAGATAATTATTCTTTTCAATACAGTAGCACACTTCGCCCTCGGGAGTAATTCCCTCACTGACAAAGCGCTGAACTGTATCTGTTTTATGCATACATGATTTTTCGAGAACTCTTCCCGATTTTGCGTTCTCAGCTCTGTGATAGGCTTCAAGCTTTTCAAAAGGCGTATTTGTGAAAGCATAGTCTATAAGTGCCGAAAGAGCTTCTCCAGCATATCCTCTGCCCCAGAAACGCTTACCGATACAGTATTCTATCTCAGCAGCAGAACAATCTTCCCACACCTTGCAAAAAGCTATCTGTCCGATGTTCTCACCGCTCACCTTTTCAATTATCGCCCACCTGTAATGTGACTTTTCGCCGTCAGGATAAATGTACATCGAAAGCAATTCCCTGACCTGAGTCATATCAGCATAGACAGGTTCACCGTATTCGGTCTGTATATCCGGATCAGATGCCCAGTTTCTTAGCATATCTGCGGCATCAGTCATTTCAAACGGACGGCATACAAGTCTTTCAGTTTCAAACGTCAAAGCTTTATTTATAGGCATATCATTTGTTCTCAAGTGCTGTTATAAGATCAACACGGCGCTGGTGACGTCCTCCCTCAAAGCCTGTTGTGAGGAATATCTCAGCAAGCTCGCAGGCAAGTCCGTTTCCAAGAACTCTTGCGCCCATGCACATTATATTTGAATCATTGTGAAGTCTTGTGAACTTTGTAGAGAAGGAGTCAGAGCAAAGAGCTGCTCTTATACCCTTGATCTTGTTTGCAGCAATAGACATACCGATACCTGTACCGCAGATGAGTATGCCGCGCTCACAACCTCCGCTGAGAACTTCGTTACAGACCTTTTCAGCAATTACAGGATAATCGCAAGGCTCACCGTCAGTTCCGAGATCACGGAACTCAAAGCCTTTTTCTTCAAGAGCAGTAATAACCGCTTTTTTCATTTCCACGCCAGCGTGGTCACAGCCAATAGCTATCATATCAATTACTCCAATCAATTCTGTTTTAGTTTATCTTCAAGGTCTTTTTCAGCCTTGACCTTCTGAAGATAGGATACTTCAAGTTCCTCAGGAGTTATAAGTTTCAGCGAAGCTCCTGCAAGACACACGCCGCAGGCATTCTGAAGTCTTCCCTGAGGCGGTGCAATAGTCAGCATAGGTGAGCTGTACGCAGAAAAGAAATCTGCAGCTCCGTCACCGCACAGCAGGACTTCCCTGCCGGCGAGAGCAAGAGTTTCTGCAAGCTCATCGCGTGAAATCAGCTTTTCTTCCATTTTCTGCTCAACAGCATATCCGTCACAATCATAAAGGCAGGCATAAACGAGTTCTCCCCTCGCCTTCATAACGGTACATATATCACCCTTGTGAGCAATATTGTTGCAGGCAAGCGCCATAAGAGTAGAAACTCCACAGCATTTAATATCAAGTCCGAAGCTAAGCGCCTTGACTGCTGCAACGCCTATTCTAAGTCCGGTGTACGAACCGGGACCGTTTGCAACTGCAACCGCCCCTATGTCAGACATTTTCTTACCGGACTGCTCGATTATATCCTTCACCATAGGCATAATGACCTGTGAGTGAGTTTTCTGTGTATAAAGGGAACTCTGTGCCAGGAATATCTCAGTCTCGGTGTCAAATAATGCAGCCGATGCTGTTTTTCCTGATGTATCAATCCCAATAAGCAGCATATCTTCCACCGCCTTCTATGGTTATTTCTCTGTCATTCTCACCACAAGTATCAATTGTGACATATATCGTATGTGCTGGGAGAAATTCGCTTATATTCTCCGACCACTCTATAACTGCTATATTATCATCAAAGTCATAATCAAAGAAGCCTGTTGATTCAAGTCCTTCCTCGCTGACGATACGGTACATATCAAAGTGATAGATGTTGAGTTCATCCCCTCTGTACTCGTTTACGAGAGCGAATGTCGGAGAGCTGACCTCAGCTCTGTCAAGACCTGCCCCGAGAACAAGTCCGGAGGTAAAAGCAGTTTTTCCTGCCCCGAGACCGCCTCTGAAAGCGACTATATCACCCTTTCTTAGTGCAGCACCGAACTTCTTCCCCTCGTTGACAGTTTCTTCACGGGAATGTGTTTTGATCTTTATCATATCAGAAAAGTCCCGTGATATTTCCGTTATTGTCGCAGTCGATATTGAATGCAGCGGGATTCTTAGGAAGTCCAGGCATTGTGAGAATATCTCCTGTGTATATTACTACAAATCCAGCACCGGCAGAAAGTCTTGCATCACGAACAGTAATGCTGAAATTCTTCGGCTTTCCGAGGAGAGCCGGATTATCTGAAAGTGAATACTGAGTCTTTGCGATACATACGGGGAGGTCACGGAAGCCGATAGCCTCGATCTCCTTGATAGCCTTTTCAGCCTGTGCTGTAAAGACTACTCCGTCAGCACGGTAGATCTCCTTAGCAATAGTCTCAACCTTTTCCTTGATCGGAAGTGCTGTACTGTAAAGCGGTTTGAAGTCAGAACCGCTCTCAGAGCAGAATCTGATAGTCTCACAAACCTTCTCGGCAAGATCCTTGCCGCCTTCGCCGCCCTTTGCAAATACTTCGCACATGGACACTTCAACACCCATATCTGAGCAGAAGTTTCTGACAAAGTTTACCTCATCCTCTGTATCAGTAGAAAAGCGATTGATAGCAACTACTACCGGTACATGGTACTTATGCATATTCTCAATGTGAGTCTGGAGATTTACGATACCCTTTTCAAGTGCCCACATATTCTCCTTAGCAAGGTCATTCTTCTGAACGCCGCCGTTATATTTGAGGGCTCTGATAGTTGCAACAAGAACTACACAAGAAGGCTTCAATCCGCCGTAACGGCACTTGATGTCGAAGAACTTCTCAGCACCGAGATCTGAACCAAAACCAGCCTCTGTGATGCAGTAGTCGCCAAGCTTGAGAGCAAGCTTGGTTGCGCGTACAGAGTTGCAGCCGTGAGCGATATTAGCGAAAGGTCCGCCATGTATAAATGCAGGATTGTTCTCAAGAGTCTGAACGAGGTTAGGCTTGAGAGCATCCTTGAGAAGAGCTGTCATAGCACCGCAGGCACCTATCTGACGAGCAAACACAGGTTCACCGTTCATGTCATAGGCAACGAGGATGTTACCGAGACGCTCCTTGAGGTCAGCTATATCAGTTGCAAGGCAAAGAATAGCCATAACCTCGGAAGCAACAGTGATATTGAAGCCATCCTCACGAGGAACACCGTTAGCCTTGCCGCCGAGTCCGACGATAACATTTCTGAGAGCTCTGTCGTTCATATCGAGACAGCGCTTGAACATTATTCTGCGCTGGTCAATGTTAAGAGCATTTCCCTGCTGGAGATGATTGTCTATCATCGCACAGAGAAGATTATTTGCAGCTGTGATAGCGTGCATATCACCTGTGAAATGGAGGTTGATGTCCTCCATAGGCACTACCTGCGCGTAACCGCCGCCTGCAGCACCGCCCTTTATACCAAAAACAGGTCCAAGTGACGGCTCACGAAGAGCAAGAACAGCATTTTTGCCTATCCTGCCCATAGCTTCTGCGAGTCCGACACTGACTGTGGTCTTTCCTTCGCCAGCGGGAGTGGGATTTATAGCTGTAACAAGTATGAGTTTTCCATCGTCTCTGAACGCGAGCTTAGAGTAGAGATTTTCTGAGAGCTTAGCCTTATAGTGACCATAGGGTTCAAGGTCGTCCTCAGAAATACCGAGACCTTGTGCGATCTCGCTGATCTTTTTCATTTTCGCGCCCTGGGCGATCTCAATATCGGATAACATAACATTACCTCCGCTCAAAAAGTAGTATATTTATATTTTATCACATTTGAGGTAAAAATGCAAGGTCTGAGAAAAATATTCCAAAAATTCTGAAACAAGTCTTTAGATAACAGAAATCAGACGTCAGAAAACAGACAGGACGCACAATCGTGCGCCCTGAAATACAAGTTAAAAATTATGAAATTCATAGTAGGACTGGCTTACCTGGCAGTTGTAACGTAAGATCATAAATGCATTATTACGCTTTCTTAGCAGAAGTTTCGAGACTGCTGAAAGCATTGTCAACCACCTTCTGATCAGGAGCCTTAGTAAATGCGCTTACTATCGGAACAATAGCAATAGAAACAAGCATAGCAAATGCGCCGGCATTGATAGGTGAAAGGAGATTGAGCTTGCAGTTGAGATCAATTACATCCTTCTTGAGATCATCAAATGCGCTGATATTTAGGCTGAAAAGCACCATATGAGTTACGCTGATGCCTACGCCGGTGATAAAACTTGCCCAGCAGGCAGCCTTTGAAGTGTTCTTCTTAAAGAGTCCGAAGAGGTAAGGTCCGAGGAATGCACCTGAGAGAGCTCCCCATGAGTACGACATGAGCGTTGAGATAGATGCGTTCTTGTGTGAGGCGATAAGTACAGATATGATGAGGAAAACAGCGATAAACATACGCATAACGAGCATCTGCTTCTTATCGTCGAAGTTCTTGACTCTGGGCTTGATAAGGTCATTAGTCAAAGTCGAGCTCGAAGTAAGAACGAGCGATGAAAGTGTAGAAAGTGAAGCTGAAAGCACAAGCACTACAATAAGTCCGATAAGAATGTTGGGCATAGCTGTTTCGAGAAGTGCAGGTACCATTTTATCATAGATTATCTTGCCGTTGGAACCTCTTTCGATAAAGATTCTGCCGCTATCGTCGCCCTCAGTTGCTGTACAGTAAAGACGTACGAAACCGCCCATAAAGTAAGAACCGCCGGCAACTACGATAGCAAAGAATGTTGAAATAATAGCTCCCTTCTTGATAGCCTGTTCGTCCTTAATTGCATAGAACTTCTGTACCATCTGAGGAAGTCCCCATGTACCGAGTGATGTAAGAATAACAACACCGAGAAGGTTGATAGGATCAGGTCCGAAGATAGAACCAAGAGTGTCAGTATCGCCCTTATCGTCCTTGATTCTGTTAAGAGCATCAACAGCCTCTGATAAGCCGTTCTTCTCCTTGACTGTAAGGATAACGACTGTTGAGATACCGATGAGCATAATGATTCCCTGGAAGAAATCATTGAGAGCAGTTGCCTTGTAACCGCCGAGAGTTACGTATATAGCAGAAAGAATAGCCATAGCAATAATTATGTATACTGCTCCGTGCTCTCCGAGGTCGAACACCATACCGAAAAGTCTTGAAAGACCGTTATATACAGATGCTGTATATGGTATCAGGAATATGAATACGATAAGTGCGGAAGCTGTCTTGAGCGCTTTAGAACCGTATCTGTGCTCGAAGAACTCCGGCATTGTCTTTGCACCGAGGTGGTTCGACATGAGACGTGTTCGTTTTCCTATCAGGAAGAAAGGAATAAGGCTTCCGATAATAGCGTTTCCAATACCAACCCATGTTGATGAAACGCCGTACATCCATCCGAACTGTCCGGCATATCCTATGAAAACTACGGCAGAGAAATATGTAGTACCGTATGAGAAGGCTGTCAGCCATGAGCCTACGCTTCTTCCGCCAAGCATAAAGTCCTCAGTGGATCGTGTTCTTCGTGATGTGTAGAATCCGATACTTACCATTATTACAATGTATATGGCAAGTATCGCAAATGTTGCGACTTTTGTGTCCATTTTTTCTCCTCATTTCTTATCAGCTTACAGTGCTGCACCTGTAAAGCTTTAAATTAATAAAGTAAATTGCATTATGTATTATACTACACATATCGACTGTTGTCAATAGTTTTTGCAATTTTAAGCAAAAATCAGCTAAATTATATAAAACAGATAGGTCATAGCTTTATATCAATCCGTCTCATATACTGAGAACTTCTTGACTATTTAACGTCATATTGCTATAATTATTCCTGTCCCCTTATAAATAATGTAAGATACTGTTTTAGAAATAAATTTCTCAGTTTATGTCACACTAATGCGTTCAGTCTTGAATGTAATATATGAAAGCACAAGCTCCATGGAACTCTTTCAATACTCAGGAGGAATACACAATGACCGGTACAGAATACTGTAACCTGCACAAGGATTCGCCGGACAAAGCATACAATGCTCTGTTCGGCTGCTACTGTGATTATGTTTACACGATAGTCTTCAACAGGCTGAGAAGCGTCGCTTCACGCGAGGACATAGAAGAATGTATCAGCGATATCTTCGCGGACGTTTTCTTCGGATACAGTCCGGAGAACGCTTCAAATGCCGATATGAAAGGCTACATCGGAACGATAGCCAAAAGACGCGCAATAAATGTTTTCCGCAAACTGACAGCACGTCAGAAGCATTTGTCGGACGAAACAGACGAAGATATGCTGAATATCAGTTCAGATACGAACATAGAAGCGAGTTCAGATGAAGCTGAAACGCGAACTATACTACTCAATAAAATAAACGAACTCGGAGAACCGGATTCAACTATAATCCTCCAGAAATACTACTACGACCGCTCTTCCGCTGAAATAGCTGAACTGCTGTCAATGAAGGCCGCGACAGTCAGAATGAGAGCTGCAAGAGCTCTTAACAAACTAAAATCATTACTGACCGGTACCGGCATAGCATTGTAAAGGAGATGTGAGCTATGAAAAAACACAACGATTTTGATATACTCGAAAACGCAGACGATAACACCATCGATATGCTGTCCGAAGTTCCTGCTCTGACTAACAGGGAGAAAAAGAGGATACTTACAGCCAGCAAGAAAAAACTTGCTTCAAGGCAGAAAAAATCCGGCATACAGCAGTACACACCTGCCTGCGAAGTTAGTGGTGTAGATGTATATAAGCGCCCTAAATGGCATATTTTTGCCGGTTTAGCAGCTTGTCTCGTTCTCACCGGAAGCATTACTGCTACAATGCTTGCGCTCAACAAGAATAATAAGGCACCGACAAAGCAGTCTCCAACTACTCCGGCTGCTGTCACCAGCCAATCTACCGAAACGACTTCAGAAACAACTACTGATGTTTTAAACAACGCAAACGCTATAGGTTCACAGCGTCAGGATATCGCAAAGGAACTTGTCGAGAAAATGCACGAGCTTGATTCAATTTCACGCGGCGCTATAGTTGAAGTTGACATGGATGACATTAAAACTATTGACGGTACAGAAGAAGATCCGTCTCCTATGACATATTACAAAGTAATCGACGAGCGTTTCCATACTATGGACGATGTCAAGAACTTCGTGGCAGACTTCCTTACTGATCAGCAATACACACAGGTGATAACTCACATGATCGATACACCTTTCAGTTCTTATCTGTTCCGTGAGATAGACGGTGAGCTCTACTTCCGTTCTTATAAAGATTTTGAATTCAGAGCTTCTGATATGGTACACGAAATCACCGGAGAACCTGAAATAACATTTTCAATCGAAAATGAATTCTGGTTTAAAATCGATACTTCTCTTAACGGTAAACAGCAGATAACGACCGGCATTGCTGTTCTTGTCGACGAAAAATGGAAACTCTCTGAATATAATATTACTGACGGAAATGGTCAGACGACAGCTACACAAACGAGCAGTTATAACGATGGTGGCAATAACTCTGATCTCTGGTTCACAAAGGGCGTTTACTCCTGCCAGGAAGACGATCAGATAACCTGCTACTATGTGTTCTACGACGATTACAGCGGTGAAATACTTGATGCTGAGGAAGGTATGGGAGCAGGATTCGGCTGTGAACAAAGCAAAGATACTGTTATGTTCCATATATCGGTAGCGAGCGACAATTCTCCTATGCAGATGTCACGCGACTCATACGGAAATATTGTTGGAAATCTGAACGGTAATTCAATGGTATTTAAACTTCTCGAAGGCGTTGCGCCTAACGAATTTGATCCCAAGACCTATTCGGATAACGAACATTCAGATTCAGATTTTGATTCTGATCCATACGGAGGTTTCTATTTTGATGAAGTATCTCAGAGAGCTTCGCTTGAAATAAGAAAAAGCGATAGTTATGACAACGATTACACCTATGATGTGACAATACGCTGGTCAAGCTCTGCATCAGAGACAACAGAATGGACATTCAGCGGTCAGTTCAGCGGCAGAGGCGTACTCAATTATAATAACTGCACCTCCACGCACTATGTATACGATTCTGAAACTTCCGAACCCACTGAAACTATTGATTACTCAAACGGAACTGGTTATCTCAGCATCTCTGAAAGAGGAGATGCAACAGGGTTCGTTTGGAATGATGATACTTTTGGTAACAGTACAAGCTGCTTCTTTATAGAGGAGAGCAGGGATTAATTGTATATCATTAAACAATAAATATTCCACCGAGTCTATCCTAAAATTTGTGTAAACCTCTGAAGTAGTGTATAATAGAAGAGACACTACTTCGGAGGTTTTAATTATGAGCAGAAGACGAAGAAATGAAACAGAAGAGCAGCGGGCAAGAAGAGAGCTG
>JAEEGJ010003438.1_pt1 | contig 61315 bp, 55 predicted proteins | sample 8958761 | NCBI WGS metagenome assembly JAEEGJ01 (sample SAMN16246546, study PRJNA631951) | gut metagenome | biome: gut microbiome; feature: rumen; material: RS-attached | host: Bos | place: Iran: Karaj | collected 2018-10 | reverse complement strand
AAGCTATATCAGTTAGCTTAGCAAGGATATAAATGTTTTATACCACGAATTAAGATAATAGCACGAAAGAAGGTGTTTTTCAAGGCTTTTTTAAAATTTAATCCTACTATTTACAGCTCAATTCCCTGCAGCTTTGCAAGCTCTGTAAAGACTTGTCCGATTCGCTCCCGAATCACTAGTGTGTTCTCTGCTTGTCGCACCTGCAAATCGCTTTGATTGATGATTACAAGGTACTTGCCCCTGAAGTAATTGATAAACGATGCAGCAGGATAAACCGTAAGTGATGTGCCGCCAATTATCAGCATATCTGCGCTAGCAATCGCTTCTATTGCTCCCTGCACCTGGTCTTCAGGAAGACTCTCCTCGTAAAGGGTAATGTCTGCTCGAATAGTACCACCACAATCACAGGTAGGTATTGGCTCGGTTGAATCAAAAATGTAGTCTAGCGGATACTCCCTTCCACAGTTCATGCAGTAGTTTCTAAGAGCGCTGCCATGGATTTCATAAACTCTCCTGCTACCTGCCTTTTGATGCAAACCATCAATATTTTGGGTAACTACCCCGATTAATTTGCCCTGTTCCTCTAGCTTTGCCAGATACTTGTGGGCGTTGTTTGGCTCAATATTTCGAGTATCCATCTTTTGTCTGTGGAACTCAAAATACACCTTGGGTTCATGGATTAAGCAACTGTGACTTAGCAGATACTCAGGCTGGTACTTTTCAAATCGCACATCGTGCTGGTTGTACAAACCGTCCGTACTACGAAAGTCTGGTATGCCACTTTCCGTGGATACCCCTGCGCCGCCGAAGAATACTATCTTCTTTGACTCTTCAATCATCTTCTTGAGTTGCTCTATGTTCTCCAATACTTCACCCCCCTCTCCTTTAAATATGATTAACAATCAGCGCTGCTATTACACCGATTATCATTCCAAATACTATCTCAGGAATTGTATGTCCTAGCTTCTCTCTAAACTTTATAATATCAAGAGGCTGTTTACCCTCCTCTTGGCGCTCTTCGTTTAAGTTGTTTAAGGCTCTTCCAAGACGCTGTGTTTCAAATCTAACTCCTCTGGCATCGCAGATAACGATGATGCAAAAGAATAACGCCATCACAAACTCAAAGCTATCTGTCCCAAAGGTCAACGCCGTTATGATTGCAAGAGCTGTAACTGTAGCTGCGTGTGAGCTTGGCATTCCCCCACCAGTATTATAAAGTCGCTCCTTGCGAAATCCGCCTTTGACAGTATCCACAATTATTTTAATTATCTGTGCCACTAGCCATGCAGATGCTGGTGCCAAGAATATTTTGTTTGTAAATAAATCGACTACGTAGCTCATAGTCACCTCCCTACAACAACGCGTTGTATATATCTCGCTTACTAACTCCTCTATCTTTTGCCACTGCCCTCATGGCTTCCTTTTTGTCCATGCCCTGAGACAGATACATATCCATGTGCTCTTCAATGCTCATGTCCTCAAAGGCTGCTCGGGCTTCTCGAACTACCTCTTCTTTGGACTTGCCAGCAATGACAAGCACGTACTCGCCTCTAGGTTCTTTGGTTTCATATATCTTTAAAGCTCCACCGAGGGTGGTCTTTTCTTTTTCTTCGTGTTTCTTGGTGAGCTCACGACACAATGTGATGCCCCTGTCTTCTCCCAAAACCTCTGTCAGCTCCTTTAAAGTGCCGATTAGATGATGAGGCGCCTCGTATATTATGATGGTTCTGGTTTCATTTTTTGTCTCTTCTAGCACTCTACGACGCTCTTTTTTGTCTTTTGGAAGAAAAGCCTCAAATGCAAACCGTCTGCAGGCCTGCCCCGACATTGTTACCGCTGTGATACATGCTGCGGGCCCTGGTACGGATGTAACCTCTATCCCCTGCTCGTAGCACATTGCAACGAGCTCCTCTCCAGGGTCGGAGATGCCAGGCGTTCCTGCATCTGTGATTACCGCAATGTCTTGACCTTCCCTAAGCTTTGCCACAAGTGCGATTGCCTTATCAACCTTGTTGAACTCGTGGTAGCTAGTCATGGGAGTGTTTATCTCAAAGTGATTCAGTAGCTTTATTGAATTTCTAGTGTCTTCTGCTGCAATTAAATCAACCTCCTTGAGGATTCGCACTGCACGAAAAGTCATGTCCTCTAGGTTTCCAATTGGTGTCGCAACAAGGTAAAGTGTTCCTGGCATTCTTACACCTCATAAGTCAGCTAAAGATTATTGCATTAGCATTCCGTATATTTCGTAAATCTCTTGTGTGTACTCTCCTGGGGCGTCGTAGACAATCAGCGGCTTTTCAACTGTAAGCTGGGAACCGCCGCCCTTGACTCCCTCTATTAAAACCATGTTTGGTTCCTTGTCTATGTATGGATATACAAGCCGCATACGCTTTGGCTCAAGCTTGTATTGTTTCATCAATGTGATAATCTCCACCAACCTAAAAGGCCGATGTACAAAATAGCATCTTCCCATCTGCTTTAGCACAGCAGATGTCTCACGAACAACATCCTCAAGTGAGCAAAGCAGCTCGTGCCTTGCGATGGCCTTGGCATCGTTGGGATTCTTTAGCCCGTGGTGGTTTGTCATATATGGTGGATTGCTGGTGACAATGTCCATGGTGGCCTTCCCAAATATCTTGGAGGCCTCCTTGATATCACCTTCAATTATATCAATTTTACTCTGCAAATTGTTATAGGCAACTGAACGTCCGGCCATCTCGACGCTTTCCGGTTGTATCTCTAGCCCAGTGAAATGAGCCCCTTCTGTCTTTGCCTCAAGAAGTATTGGAAGGATGCCGGTTCCGGTCCCTAAATCAAGGGCAACCTCTCCCTCCTTGACTCTTGCAAAGCTTGATAGCAAGACAGCATCCATGCCAAAACAGAATTTGTCAGGATGCTGTATGATTTTATATCCGTTTATTTGAAGGTCATCTAATCGCTCATCTGAGCGCACAAGATTTTCCATTAATCGTTATCCTCCAACTCAGCCAACTCTCTGGCCTCCTCCTTAGATACCTGTACCTTCTTCTTTCGAGGCTTGAACTTGAGCTCTGAGGTAGGATAATCCTTGACCTCTTTTAAGTCGCCCTCTTCGAAAAGAACACGCACTGTCTGACGAAGGACATTCACAGATTGTACTATTCCCTTGTAGCCCTCTGGTGTAGTAACAGTATCGTTGATACCTGGCAGACGACTGTTGAGATATTCGTAAGTCTCCTGCTCGTTCTTCAAGCAGCACATAAGTCTGCCGCAGAGACCTGAAATCTTGGTTGGATTTAAAGATAGGTTTTGCTCCTTTGCCATCTTGATTGACACAGGGACAAAATCTGCAAGATAGCTCTTACAGCAAAGCTCGCGACCGCAGATACCGATGCCGCCCATAAGCTTGGTCTCGTCTCGAACACCAATCTGTCTAAGTTCGATACGTGTGTGGAATACTGCTGCAAGATCCTTTACTAGCTCACGGAAGTCGATTCGTCCATCAGCAGTGAAGTAGAAAATAAGCTTGTTGTTGTCGAAGGTGTACTCAGCACCAACTAGCTTCATCTCTAGCTCGCGCTTAGCAATCTTCTCTTCGCAAATCTTCATTGCGTCTTTTTCTTTTTCGATATTCTTGGCTGCCTTTTTGATGTCGTCGTCGGTAGCCTTGCGCATGATTTTTTTGATTGGGCCAGGAACCTCGTCATCTGATATCTCTTTGTCTACCAGTAAAACGGTTCCTATTTCTACGCCACGTATTGTTTCTACAATAACCTGATCCTCTCGCTTGAGCTCCACCCCAGCTGGATCAAAGTAATATACCTTGCCGCCTCCTCTAAAGCGGACGCCGATTACCTTTATCATCTAGTATTCTCCTTGATTGCTTGTATTAAGAGCATAATGATCAATTCAAAATTGACATTAGCGTTGAGTTTGGCTCGTGTATCAGTGATAGCATCCACTATCTGATTGAGCCCAAGATATGAGCAAAGCTGCGCTTGCTCGTGTATATCATAGGAATCCTCCTTGAATAGGAGAAGTTCATCTTTCAATGTCGCTTTATATAATAGCACATCTCTGAACCAAAGGGTGATTAAATCTAGGAATTGGTCCATAAATCCTTGAAATTTTTCTGCCTCATCCTCTTTTTTGTCCTTGTCGTTCTCTTCTTTGATGGATTTAACCTCATCGGCTATCTGTCCTTCATCCATCTTCCCTGCCCTTTTGCACAGAGATAGAACCTGGGATTTCACATCGTTAAACCTAGAATCCGTGGCAAGGGCTATAGCCTTTCCGATGTTGCCCTGGGCAAAGGTTGCCACCATCTCAGTTTGATAATCAACGATTTCATACTTGGTCTGCAAAAGCCTTTTGATGCTTTCGCTATCAACGGATTTCATTTGAATCAACACACATCTTGAAAGAATGGTCTGCAAGAATGCATTGTGATTTGCTGAAAGCAGAATGATGATTGCGTACTCCGGCGGCTCTTCGATTGTCTTAAGAATTGCGTTTTGAGCCTGCGGATTCATCCGCTCTGCTTCGTCAACAATATAGATTTTATATTTAGAGCTGTAAGGCTTGATATCTACGTCGTTTATGATTTGCTCCCTAACCACATCTACGCCGATATTGCTTTTGCCCTCTTCTCGACTGACATAGATAATGTCGGGATGGTTATGGCTGAGAGCCTGCTTGCAGGAGTGACACTCAAGGCAGGCATCATCACTAGGATTTTCGCACTGAAGCATCATGGCAAATGCCTCTGCGAGCATCATCTTTCCTGAGCCCTTTTCTCCGCTGAAAATATAGGCGTGGCTATGATTTCCTGTCTTTATTGCATTTTTGAGGAGGCTTTTGGCATCCTCCTGGCCTATAATTTCTGCAAAGCTCAACTTTATTCTCCTACTTAGGTGATTATATCAAGGAGCAAGCCCCTGATTTCATCTATTTGATTTAATATGTTTATGTGATCCTTCTCGTCCTGAACCAAAGCTGTGGCAAGCTCGTCCATCTTTTCATCCACCAGCTTTATCATGCCATAGACTCTGTGACGACCTCGTCTATCTAAAAAGTTCTCACGGGAAAACTTGTGAGAGCGGTTTACAACCTCGTTCAAGAAATCCTTAACCAATCCGCGGTATCGCTTCATGTCGCGGATATCCATATGCTCTGCCAACAGCTTTCCTTGAGTTGTAATGTCGTTCATTAAGTTGGTCAGCTTTTCCTGAAGCTCAGCATCGTCCACTGCTGCAGCCAAAGTAAACTTGAAAGTGTCGTCGATTGGCGCAGTTTGCTTTGGGGCATCTGCCGGTTGAACCTGTCCTACTTCATTTACTCTAATATCCATAAGCTCACCTACCGTTAATAAATGCAGCTATTTTGTCAGCCGTGATCTTGCTGTTTTCATCGTTGTTGAAGATGTTTGAAATCTCTGCCTCTGCAAGCTTTTCCTCTGCAAAATCTAACTGGTCTGCCAAAAATCGTCTGCACATTTCCTCGTACTTAGGATGCTCCTGAGCACGTTCTCTCTCAAGAGCTCTGCTAAGTCGAATACCATCGTCTACTTCTATATATATCGGACAAACCTTGTCCTTACCAAAGTAATCTCTGATTTTAACGTAGCTTTGAACTGTACCGATAATCAGGTAGTCGTTGTTTGCTAAATCTAATTTGCCGTCATCCACTGTAAAGTAAAACCATGGGCCGTGTACTGTGTTGTACTCACGAATCTCAACAACCTTGCCCGAAGCTAAAAGCTCGTCCTTCTCCTGAATTGAAACGAAGTTGTATTCCTCTCCTGGCTTTTCGTGGCTTCGGATTGGTCTTGTGGTGTACGAAACAATCGTCTTTAGCCTAATATCTTCCCTCTCAAGCAAAAGCTTGAATATTGTGTCCTTCCCCGATGAGCTTTTGCCCATTATGCAATATATACTACCCATAATATCCTCTTGTTAGTTATTTGGCTCCCGCCTACTATTTAGTATAATTCACCGCCCGTTAATTGACAACGGAGATAGTGTCTTTATCGATTCCTGTAACGTGAATTTTTGTCTCTCTTGCAGCGTCAATTAACTCTAAGGCTTCCTCTGTGATTCGCTCCCCCGGAACAATGATTGGTGCACCAGGCGGATATAGGCAAACCATCGCCGCTGACACATGGCCAATCGCCTCATTTAGTTTGACTGTCTGCTGATCTTTCGCCTTCGCTTCCCAAGGCTCTATGACCTTCTCTGGATGAATGTTGATTTGAGGAAACTTTATGCTTCCTGCTGCAAGCTGCATATCGATTTCGATGAGCGCTTTTTTTAATCTTTCAAAACCATCTTCTGTATCCATAAATGACGTCATGGCCAGCACATATGAAAAGCTTGCTAGCTCTGTCTCTATTTCATAGTTGTCCCTTAAAAGCTCTGCTAGCTTAACACCGGTAATGTTAGTGCTTTTTGTCGATATAATTATCTTGCCAGGATCTCTGATTTCCGGCTCGTTTCTGTTTACCTGTAAATGCTTCAATTCTCCACAGGCCCTGTAAAAATCCTCTAGGTTATCCACATATCTCTTCCAGCTATCACCTGGATTTTCCAGCGTGTCTAAGCACCTGCTAATTGAATTCATCAGCACATAGGATGGCGAGCTGGTCTCAAAAATATCTAATGCCTCTCGCAATCTTCTTGAATCCACCCTCTTTCCACAGACGTGGATTGCTGCTGTTTGCGTCAAAGCTGGCAATGTCTTGTGTAAACTCTGGACTACGATATCCGCATCCGCCGAGGCGCCTCCCCTAAAGCTTTCGTGAAAACCTAGATGCGCGCCGTGGGCTTGATCCACAATAAGAATTATATTTTTAGCATGACAAAGTATTGCGATCTCTTTTATGTTGCAGTGATAGCCCTCGTAAGTTGGGCTTGTAATTACAACAGCCTTTGGTATTCCATTTTCCTTGATGGCATACTCTATTTGCTCTAACGTTGCTGCCTGATATATTCCGTCCTCATCTAAATCTGGATTGATGTAGCCCACCCTTAGGTGTCTTACGATTGCTGCATTGTAAACACTTTTGTGGGAGTTTCTTTGAATAAGTATTTTGTCATTCTCATTGCAGGCAGCGTATATGGCTGATAGGTTTCCAACCGTAGAACCCCCTACAAGGATGAAGCTTTCATCTGCCCCATAAAGCTTTGCCATTCGTTTTTGATCTGCTGCAATAATCGTCTTTGGGTCATGCAAATCATCGACCCCATCTACCTCTGTCATATCAATCTGGTACTCTCCTGGCAGCTGCCTTTTGTGCCCTGGCATATGGAAGGGATACATATTCGATTTTGAATATTTTTCTAAGGCATCTCTAATACTCATAAGTTTTTCTTTGATTTTTCTATATCTATTAATATAATATGTTTATATTCTTGTTTTGCGCATAAACGAGATTTAAGTAAAGTCATTATTCACATTTATTTATTGACATACGTAGGAGGCACTATGAATCGGACTTTAGTTATCCTCTGTGGAGGAGACAGCTCCCGCATGGGAACAACAAAGGCTCTTTTGCCATTTGAAGACAAGACTATGGTTGAATATATCTACGATAAATTCAGCCCTTATTTTGATAAGGTTTATCTTTCAGTAAATGAAAGAGGTGACTTTACTGATCTTGGCTTGGATGCACAAGAGATTCCTGATATCTCTAGAAATGCTGGCCCTATCGGTGCCATCCTCTCTTGCCTTACTATGATTAAAGGCGACCGCGCATTTTTTATGTCGGTAGATACTCCTTTTATGGATCCTCGTGTTGCCGTTTATCTTTACGACAAATCCTACAACTACGACATTACTAGCTTTAAGTTCGAGGAAGGTTTTCTTGATACCATCTGCGGCGTCTACAACAAACGCTGCATCGGACCTTTGTTTAAAAGCATCTTCTTCAAAAGAGCTACTAGACGCGAAATCCAAGAAAAGTGCTACACAAACCTTATCGACACCAATGTAATCGAAAAACTATCAACGGTTTCCTTCGAGCAGCAATTCTTCAAGGTAAATGACAGAGAATCCTACTACTACGCTGTTTTCTCTATCCTAAAGCACAATTTCGTATGCTGACATCGCCTAGTCTAGGAAGCGCTTTAACTGAGGCATCCAGTCCCCAAGGAACACTATGTTGTCTTCCATAGCCTTCCATATTGGTCCTAGGAAATTCATAAGACAATTATTTAGGTCTGACCATGCAGGTTCAGACTTTTTCTTTTGTCGTAATTCTACTTTCCACTTCTTTTTCATGTAAGTGTAATCACTGTAGCCTCTCAACATCTTGATTCTAGTATCGTCTATTGTTATTCCTTTTTCCTTTAAAATATCTTCTAGCCTCTCCTTGACCTTGCGCCCGTTCACCGGGTTGGAGGTAAGTATCTCATAAGCAAATAGATAGTGATCCATGTTGTTGATGAGCTCAAGCTTTTCTATTATCTCCGCCAGGTGCTTGCTTAGCTCTTCTTCTTTTGGATTGGTAAGCACACTCACTGTTCTATTTTCGTAAGCAGTGAGCTTTAGCTGCATTGACTCTGGCTCGTGGGCTGTGCGATGTTTGTTGAAATAAAGCTGCAGCGGAATATACATTTCATCCACTGTAATCTGCAGACGAAGCAAGCCCTCTTCAACTGAACCATTTACAACAAATGCCTCGGCAGCGCCCTTAGCCATGATATCCTTTAAAATATCCCGCATGTAAAGGACCGCCATCTTTTCATCCAAATCTCTGACGTATTCATAGTAGATATTGCTGATGCAAATATCTTTATAAACCTCTGGGCTGAAATCCGATGTATTGCACAGATATAGCTCGTTGCAGTACTTACTATCTGCAATGAGTCCAATGACAATCTCTGCCACTGCTGCAGATAGTAGATTCTTGAAAGGAATATTCAGTTCTTCTGCCTTTTCCTTGATCTGGAATCTATTAACCATTACAACCAAACTCCTACCATGTTTTGAACCTTCTTAAGTACCTTGCGCTCCTTGGCGTATTCCATAAGCTTTGCAACATCTTTCTTTTCATCCATGATGTATGACCACACACCTTTTTTGAAATCCTCTCTATCCATCTTTTCCTGATACTTTAAGACGTCGCAGATTAATCGCTCTTTTGTATATATCTTCATTTTGCCGCCGGCAAAATCTGTTTCTTCAACTCCAAGTTCCATAACCTCTGGCTCAGAATAGTATGGCTCAACAATTGGATAATCAATGTTAAACCTCGACTTGCTAGTGTTTTTATTGATGGCGATGCTCCACTTATACGGTCTATCCTTCAAGTAGCCATAAACGTAAAGTGCCGACTCCATCGTAAGAATACCGTCCTCGCCAAATAGCTTGAGTATCCACTGATCCTCAGAACATTCAAAATACTTGGTGGTATAATAGCCGCTTTTCACCCTTATCAGATAACCCTCTTCCACAAAGGCTAAAACCCTTCGATAATCAACCCCAAGGGCTTCTATTTCGCTTGTCTTCACCAAGCCGCCATTTTTCTCCACCAAATCATTAATTTGCTCTAATTGAAACTGTTTCTTTTCGTCTCTCGATAATAGCATTTTTTCCACTCCTATTCTTATGACGAGGTAATTATCTACTATTATCCCATTCCTCTATACGACTGTCAAATCCCCAAGTATCTTGGTTTCACCTGTCCCCAGGCATACTTAACGGGTTCCCGCCCCCCTCAGGGCTAGCCACCAGTCCTCTAGGCTGACGTCGCATAAGATTTAGATTTTCTAAAAATGCTAATGTGCCATCTTTATTTGTGAGTGTGCGTTCAACTATTTACAATTCTGTACAAGGAGACCTGCCCATTAAAAATCAGCTTTGCTGATGGGCAGGTCGTGTTCCCGATTTGCTACATATAATTTGCAAATCGGGAAAGTGATTGTTTGTCCCTGAGCGGACATGAAATATACTTAAAACAAATAGTTCCACAAACTAGCTTAGTAGCAATTGCAGCGCATTGAAATGCGCCTAGTGAAATAGAAATAGTCTTTTGCTTTGATTGGGCACGAGGCGCCATGGACGGCGCCGAGAGCGCGAAGGTGAAATGGATTGAACTAGAGCGCGGTGCCCAATCAAACAAAAGCTATTTCGTTATTTCACTTGGCAAATGGATTTGCGTGCAATTGTACTAAGTCTAGTTTGTGGAACTATTATTTAAACTTAACCATGTCCGTCAGGGACATAACAACCCCTTCGAATTGTAAAATCGATGAACGTACACTCACAGATGACGCATTTTAGCATTTAGAAAATCTACAATCTTAGCTCAATTGTCAGCCTAGAGGACTGGTGGCTAGCCCTGAGGGGGGCGGGAACTATTTACGATATTGGGGGACAGGGGAAAGTCTTTATTTTTGGGTTTGACTGTCGTATACTGTAACTAGGTTCAGAAATTTTTGTCGTTTAGGGGGAAAATATGTCCGAGAATACAATTAATCTTAGAAAGAATCCTTCTCGTAAGGAGTGTGAGAATGTAATTAAAAAGATTTTGATGACTGAGGTTCTAGAGCGCGGTACTAATGAGCACTTTAAGACGGCCGCGGATTTCATGAAATATTTTCAGTCTCTGTATCCTGCCAGCGATAGTTTGACCAAGCAGGTTCAACGTGCAGTAAAGGCACTTGGCATGCCAAAGGACGATCGTGGATACTTTATCATCAACAAAACCGAGGCTCAGCTTAACCAAGACAAAGAGATTGCTTTTCTTTTACAAAAAACAAATGCTTCATTGGTTCCTTTCAAGGAATACGAAACATTATTCCTAAAGGCCGACGGCCAATACAAGGATTACCTCTATCAGCTACTCTCTGAGTCTGATACTTTTGCCGACAAGGTTATCACCATGATAAACTCTTCAAATGGCATCATATTGTTTACAAACAATAAACATCAGCTAGAAATTTTAATTAAAAGTCTGATAAATCACTAGATTGTTTCTTACACAAGTAAAATTATTCCACAGTCTATAAAAATATAAAAAGACAACCTTTTAAAACATCAGCTGTCTTTTTTGTTTTGTTTTTGTCGTTTTTGAATGATATTAGGACAATTGTTGTCGTTATCGACGTCTGCGACGCCCTCTACCATTTCTTCTAATGATTGTCATGTTGTTTTTTGGCATTCTTCTGCGTCTGCTGAAGAATCTATGCTTAAATAATAGGATCTCGCTAGACTTACTCTTAATAAACTTCAAGATTAAGAACAGAACTATAATCAAAAGTATGACTAGTCCTATTTTAGGATAATCTACCTGAATATAATCCTTGCCACTACCTCCCTTTTTCTTAGGGATGTTATCGAAAGGATAGCTCTCAACCTCTGCGTTTGTATAAATCAAATTCGCATTTCCCACTGGTCTATCAGCATAGGTATATTGAAGCTGACCTACAACAGATGAATTATTAGGATCGGTATACGGAACCACCGAGGATTTAACATCAAGGACACTTGCTGTCTTCGGAATTACGATAATACCACTATCATCTACCTTGATAAGCTCGCTATTTTCGCTGAGCGTACCAGTAATCTTAGTGTCATTTTCTGCAATGGAAGCAAAATCAGCTACGCTATAGATGGTAAAGTTATCAAAGCTGTAATCAAACAGGCTTCTTGTATCGTAATACTGATTTCTAACATCATCCTTCATTACTACGCAAACCAATGTCATGCCATCTTTTTTTGCGTATGTAACTAAGGTTGCTCCAGCAACTACCGTATATCCGGTTTTACCGCCCACGCAATAATCATACAGGTATTCATTCGTCTTATAGTAGTGAAGCATACAGTGATGATTGTTAAGTGGTGTTGGATCTGGATGCTTGTTTGTAGGTGGAATCGTGTAATTCTTGGTTCCAGTAATCTCTGCAAACTTTGGTATTTTGTAGGCTGCTCTGGCAATTAAAGCCATATCGTGAGCACTTGTATAATGGTCGTCATCTGGCAAACCGTTGGTATTATTGAAATGAGTGTTGGTACAGCCCAATTCTTTTGCCTTTTCATTCATCATTTTTGCAAATGATGGGACATCTCCTGCCACATGTTCACCTAGAGCGTGAGCGCATTCGTTGGCAGATTCGAGCATCATTCCATAGAGGGTTTGCTCAACTGTCATTTCTTCGTTAACATCTCTAGCGATACTTGAAGAACCAAGCTCCGTTCCGTAAACCGCGTCAGAAGAAAAAGTAACTGTTTCGTCTAAGCTGCAGTGCTCTAGTACAACAAGGGCTGTCATTATCTTGGTGATACTGGCTGGGAAATGCTTGTCATCCATATTCTTGGCATAAAGAATCGTCCCAGTTTCCACTTCCATGACTACCGCAGATTCTGCCACAACATCAACTCCGCCTGGCCAATAATCTGCTGCCTTTACTGTCTTCGTGTTTATTTGTACAGCTGTTCCAATAATCAATGCGAAGCTTAATATCTTCGCCAACAATCTTTTCATTTTCATATTCACATCCTTTTTACGCTCTTTCTAGTATAACTTTAGTTTTTGCTCCTTCGCAATACCTATCTTTCGTTTTTAGCTAAAATCATGTATTATATTCGTGTTTGTTTTTAATGGAGGTATATATGAGATTAAGAAATATTCCTGGGGCTGACCAGGTTGTTGCTGAAAGTCCTTATTGTATTAACGACCCTGCAAGCTTTAAGGGCAAATATAAATCAGAATTATTTGGAAATGATAATCCTTTGTACATAGAGATTGGAATGGGAAAGGGTCAATTTATCACCACTCTTGCAAAGAACAATCCAAATATCAACTACATCGGCATTGAACGCTACACTTCAGTTCTTCTTAGAGCTATTCAAAAGGTTGAAGATGAAGATATTCCAAACCTCAGATTCATCTGCTTTGACGCAGCAGATATTCTTGAAATCTTTGATGCTCACGAGGTTGATAGAATATATTTAAACTTCAGCGATCCTTGGCCAAAGGACAGACATAGCAAGCGCAGGCTTACTTCTTCCAACTTCCTTAACAGATATAATTCTATCCTTGTAAAAGACGGTCACATTGAGTTTAAAACTGATAACAAGGTTTTGTTTGATTTTAGCGTTGAGGAAATCAACAACCATCCACTCTGGAAGCTAGATGCAATTACTTACGATTTGCATAACGATGCATCTATGAATGAAGGAAATGTAATGACTGAGTACGAAGAAAAGTTTTCTTCTAAAGGAAATCCTATATTTAAATTAATAGCTAGTAGATAAGCGTTTTTTTCTTTATAGGAGATAAAAAAGTACTTTCCATAAATCAGACAAAAAATAAAGCATCGAGATAATCTCGATGCTTTTTAAGTGCGCGATCAGGGGTTCGAACCCTGGACACCCTGATTAAGAGTCAGGTGCTCTGCCAGCTGAGCTAATCGCGCTTATTTACTTGTTGTTTGCCTCAGCAACGAATATAAGTATATAGCCTACTAAGTTATTTTGCAAGCCTTTTTTTTAATTTTTTACTATTTTTTTGAAGTTTTTTTACTGGAAATTTCTGAATACTCGTTCATTTTATTTTTTGCCTTATTTTTATCTGTAGATAAAAGAATACCTGCCTCAAAATGAGACAGGTAATACGTTTTTCTTAATTAAATATTTGCAAAAAGTTTTTCTATTTCTTCTGCACTCATTACCCTGTTAGGATCTGATAAATCAACTCCAACATCAGGAATAACTATTTCTTCCGCCTTTTCTTCAACTGCAGGAGCAGGCTCTGGTGTTGGCTCTGGTTCTGGTTCCGCAGCTGGTTCTGGTTCCGGTGCAGGTTCAGCAGCTGCAGCTTCTTCAACTACTGGCTCCTCTACTACCTCTCCCGGTTCTTCCACGCCAGGAGTTTCGCCGATTTCTTCTAAGAGTGCATCTAAATCAACTCCAAGATCTACAATATCTGAATTTTCAGCTGGTGCCTCTTCAGCCGCTGGAGCTTCCTCAGCTACTGGTTCTGCTTCAAGTACTATCTCTTCTGCTGGTGCTTCTTCTACTGCAGGCTCCTCTACTAATGAATCAATATCTATTCCTAAGTCTTCTGATACTTCTTCTGCTGGTGCCTCAGCTGTTAGGGCTTCTATGTCTAAGCCTGCCTCTTCTGCTCCGCCACCTGCTAGCTCTTTCTCAGGCGATTCTTCTACTGCAGGCTCCTCTACTATTGCATCTAAATCTAATCCTAAATCTTCTGTTGCTTCCTCTGCTGGTGCCTCGGCTGTTAGAGCTTCTCTATCTAAACCAACCCCGTCGGTTCCGCCATCTGCTGGTTCTTCCTCAAGCACTTCTTCTACTGCAGGCTCCTCTACTATCGCATCTAAATCTAATCCTAAATCGTCGGCTGATTCTTCTGCTGGTGCCTCGGCTGTTAAAGCATCTATATCAAGTCCTACTTCATCTGCTGCATCAGTAGCTGCAAAATCTGCCTCTGCTACTTCCTCTATTGCTGGCTCTTCAACTACTGCATCCAAATCCATGCCCAAATCTTCTACAGGAGCTTCCTCTGCTGGCGCCTCTGATATTTCAGGCGCTATATCTACTGGTGCTTCTGCAACTGCAGCGCCTATACCTACTGGTGCCTCCATCTGAACAGGCTGCGCTGCTGCAACAGGAATTCCTCCTTGGATTCGGCCTTCGATATTTGAAAGCTGACTTGTTATCTCTGCAATCTTCTGCTGCAAATCAATGTTTGATTCCTTGAGCATTGACTGCTGTTTTTCCATCATTTCGTTGTTGTTATTATCAAGCTTTTCTTGTATTGATAAAAGCTGATTGATCAACTCATCATTTGAGTTCATCAATGCATCGGTGTTTTCTTTACTTCTTGAAATGGTAACCTTTGCAACGGCCTTTTGAGCATTGATAATATCTTCGGCAGGAAGTGCACTGCTTTCTTCCATTGCGCGAAGCCTCTGCTCTAATTCATCAAAGCTCTTTTTTATGACGAGATAGGATGCTTTTTGGGCATTATATATTTCCTCATACTTCTGCTCTTCTACCTCTTTGGTCTTTAGCGTCATGTCCATCAGAGCACTTATAAGGAAAAATAGTGCTACTATCATCAGAAGTGTTCCAACTGCCATAGCTATAAAATTGCTCTTGAAATTAATCATCACGTAGAATTGCATGATGATCAGCACAGCTAAGGCTATACTAGCTAGAATAATCTGAATTTTGTCCTTGGCAATTTCTCTTTGAATTCTTTTTCCGTTCTCGTCCATGTGGCCCCCTAGTTTTCTTTTCTTTCAAATAGAGATACCATATCCAGCGCAAAAGAAACTGGATACAGCTGTACCATAACTGAATCTACGATTGTACCTATTTTTAATTTGAATGTGATTTTTACAAAATCTCTTTCCGGAGAGTCAAATAATCTTTCGAAGATTTTAACACTCTCTACATCAATGTTATCGGTTTTCGGTGGCGAAATATCAACCACTCTGTTTAATAATTGGGACATTGAGCTTGCTGCGCTTCCCATCATCTGATTCATTGCCTCTGAAACAGCTGACAGCTGAAGCTCACCAATCTCCCCTTCTGTTATATTTGTTCCATCGCCACCCATCATAATATCAGCGATGATTTTTACATCTCTTTCTTTAAGGATAAGTACGTTGCTTCCTGATAAGCCTTTAACATAATTTATATGAACTAACACACAAACATTGTGATAATCATCAAGTGATTCACTTCTTCTTATCAAATCAATTTTTGGTGTTGTAATATCTACTTTGAGATTGTTTAGAAGTGCGCTAAGGGATGTTGCAGATGACCCCATACTTATATTTGCTATTTCGCCTAAAGTATCTTGTTGTTCTTTAGTTAAACTCAAATCTGCCATACATAACCCTCCTCCTCGTAATTGTTATTTTCCCCCTTTAACAATTATATCTTATTGCTAATTATACCTCATTCGATAATAATAGACTACTTTTCATAATAAATGTATTTTACTCTATTATTGCGTAATTTCTGTGATAAAACGGTTACGATTGGCAGTTTGACGAATTCTTTTATAAGAAATATGCAACGATTGGAATTGTGATAATTGAAAGTAATGTTGTTATAATAGTTGTCCTACTTGCTAGACTTTCATCTCCACCATATTCCTTAATTAACATAGTAACAATGCTACCTACTGGCATTGCAAACATCAGTATAAATACTCCAAAGATTACGGCACTATCCTTCATTCCTTTAAATGCAAAGCTTGCAGCTATTGGAATCACAAGAAGAGTAAGAGCTGAAAATACATAAACTCTTACACCTTTAAACACTTCCCTAAACGGAATCTTTGCAACAGATGCTCCAATCACCATCATAGAAAGTGGAATAGTTGCATTTCCTACGTAATCAAAGAATGATAATACAGAGTCGTTAAATTTGATTCCTGAAAAGTAAAGTATTATTGCTAACACTGAGCATATTGTTCCAACATTGAATATTCCTGCAATAGCAGATTTTCTTTCCTCCTTTGGAAGATTCTTTTGAGCAATTGTCATTCCAAAGGTGTAAAGAAGGATGTTGTATGCCAAAATATAAAAAGTGATATATATTATGCTCTCTTGACCAAAGATGCTTGATATTACTGGTATGCCCATGAATCCCACGTTAGAAAAAACTGTCATAAGCTTGTACATATTCTTTTGACTATCATCTTTTCCAAGTAGCTTTGAAATAGGGATACTTAGGATGATATTTATAGCATAATATATTGCCACAAAAATCAAATTCTCTTTTAGAATATTCAAATCTGGCTTGCCACTTTCTGTAGCCACTAAAGCTCCATTTATAACCAAGGCTGGATTAAATATATTCACTACAATCTCTGAAACCTTTTTATGGCTATTATCATCGAGCCATTTCTTTTTGTAGCACACATATCCCAATGCCATCATTGCTAATAACATCAACATTCTTTGAAAGATAACTAATACATCCATGTTTTTCCTCTTTTACTTTTGGTTTAAAAATGGAGCCCTAAGGCTCCATAAATCTTATATGTATGTTCCCTGGGGGAATCGAACCCTCAACTAGTGCTTAGGAGGCGCTTGTTATATCCATTTAACTAAGGGAACACGCCGCAACTATTAGATTTTAATCTACTAGTTACGAAAAATCAAGGTTACATCAATCAAATGCTACAGTTCCCTGAAGCCAAATTGTACCCTTAAAACGTCTACCAACAGCTGGCTCTCCAAATAGGTTCTTTTTATTTATACAAATTTCAAGAACCACATCGTTGCTCTCAACCACTAGAAGATATAGTTCTTCCATCGTAAGATGATTTACAACTGATTTTACATCTAGTATTTCACCAAGTATATCGTATTTATCGTTTTCAATACCAAAAGGCATAAAATAGCTTGTAACTACACTTAAAATATCTTCTCTAGTTACACGTCTTGAAATCTTTTGATAAAGATCAATCTCATCCATAGTGAGACTTTCAAGGGCCTCTTCATTACCCTCTCTTGCCTTTTCAACTAGCTGGATTCTCTTTTGGTTATTCATCTTTTCTTTGATTCGACTCTTTTCATTGTCGTATAAAGGAAGAATGACCTTTCCATCTAAAGAAAGAGCAGCAAGCTTGATTTCACAATCTGCTGTCTTTCCAGCCATAATGTTGCGACGTAAAAACTCACCCATGTTTTGCAATTGGAAGATGAGATTAACTCCAAGTCTAACCTCATCGCACATAACAAGATAGTTTTCCTTGTCGCTTTGCTTTATAACATCTACATCATTATTTGTTGAGACTGATTCTCCAAAAAATGTCGGATAACAATAATCCAGTTGGAATACATCGTTTTCATCATATATTCCTCTGAGGATTAATCCTACATTGTCGGCAACCATATATCGTAGTTCAACAAACTGATTACCCTCAAAATCTAGTGCTGATTCTTGATAATCAGGTCGTTGTATTATTTCTTCTATTAAGCCTTCAAAAGTCTTTTTATTAAGTTTACTAAATCCAATTGCTGGCAAATATTGATGCATATTTACTGTCCACCTAAAGCCTCTTCTAATGCTTGTTCTTCTTCATCTGCAAGTTGAATGATAGAGTTACCATCTATTATTTCTTTGACATATGTGTAGCATCCTTCTCTTGAATGCATAGCGTTGATAATAAAGCCAGAATTCTTTTCATTTAATAAACAAAGAGAGAAACTGAGCTTTCCACCCATCTCATTGAAAGCATCGTATTTTACAAGTCCTATCTTCTTGAAGCAATCCTTTGAGTTCTTGAAAATAGTGTCGATGTTTCTTTCATTGCTGGCGTTTGCTTCTATAAGCTCATCAACCTGCTCAAGTCTGTAAACAAGTGTGTCTTCTAAGGATTTTGCGTCGTTACCCTGCATGAATATCTTGTATCTCTTTTTAAGCTTTGCCATCTGAGCAACAAATACTATCAAGAGAATCATCATGATTAGTACTAAAGCTACCAATCCTATTATTACGTAATCTGTACTAATACCTAAATATTGTTCAAACATTATTAATCTCCTACAAACAAATGTTCTATTTTATACTTTCAAGTAAATCTACGATTCTGTTAAGCTCATCCTGTGAGTAGTACTCTATCTCTACTCTACCAGACTTGTTGTCCTTAGCATTGATAAATACCTTGGTCCCAAGAACGCCTTTAAGCTTTTCCTGTGTTTCCTGATAAACAGCTACAAGCTGTGGATCTAATTCCGCAGCCTTAGATTTCTTATCAGACTTCTTGTCATTCAAAAGCTTTTTAACTTCTCGCTCCACATCACGAACCGACATCTTTTCATCGAATGCCTTTTCAGCAAATTCATATTGCTTATCTGGATCTGTGATTGAAAGCATTGCTCTTGCATGACCAGTTGTAAGCTTGTCATCGATAATCATATCTTGGACACGCTTATCAAGCTTTAACAATCTAAGAGCATTTGTAATTGTAGTTCTACTTTTTGAAACTCGCTCAGCAACCTCATCCTGCTTAAGCTTAAACTCATCAATAAGTCGAGCAAACGCTACCGCTTCTTCAATTGGATTTAATTGCTCACGCTGGATATTATCTATAAGTGAAATCTCAACAAACTCTTGCTCGCTAAGATTCATGATAATCACTGGAACTTTTTTAAAGCCAGCTAATCTAGCTGCTCTCCATCTACGCTCACCACCAATAATCTCATAATACTTTCCTCTATCCTGAACGATAAGAGGATTGACTATACCGTGGATTTTGATGTTATCTGCTAGCTCCTGAAGTTTATCTTCATCGAAATTTTTTCTAGGCTGGAGCTTGTTAGGCTCAACCTTGTTAATATCAATCTCTACTGGAGCACCGTGTTGCTCAGGATTAACTGCAACAACACCTTCATTCTTATTTACAATAAGGGAATCTAATCCCTTACCTAAACCTCCCTTTTTTGCCGCCATAATTATATATCCTTTCTTCCGATAATTTCTTTTGCAAGATTGCGGTAGCTCTCTGAACCAGCAGACTTTGGATCATATAAATTGATTGGAAGTCCATGAGATGGAGCCTCTGCAAGTCTAACATTTCTAGGTATGATTGTCTGATATACTGTTGCATTGAGATTATTCTTTACAGTATCTACAACATCAGAAGAAAGATTTGTTCTCTTGTCATACATTGTAAATACAACGCCATCTATCTTGAGCTTAGAATTAAGTCTCTGCTGAACAAGGTCAATAGTATGAATTAACTGGCTGATACCTTCAAGTGCATAGTACTCACACTGAATTGGCACTAACACTGAATCAGCAGTTGTCATAGCGTTGATAGTTAACATGTTTAATGAAGGAGGACAATCGATAATTACATAATCGAAATCATCCTTTACATAATCAACTGCATTTCTTAATATGTATTCTTTTTCATTAATTCCGAGAAGTTCAATCTCGGCACCAGCTAAATCAACATTTGAAGGAATGACTGTAAGGTTTGGAATATTATCAACATTATACATACATTCCTTAATGCTGCACTGATCAAGTACTAAATCATAAACAGTATTCTCACACTCTTCTTTGTCTAGACCAAGGCCGCTTGTAGCATTTCCCTGTGGATCGGTATCAATAACAAGTACCTTTTTTCCTGCTTCAGCTAAACATGCTGAAAGATTAATACTAGTAGTTGTTTTACCAACTCCACCCTTTTGGTTTGCAATTGCGATTACTCTTTTCATCTAATAGCTCCCTTAATTTATTTTTGTATTTCTATTATTATGCACAGACAACATTATAACATTGTGAATTTATCAATTCTACCAAGAATATCTGTTTGAATTGGATAAAATACTAGATAATCTACTATATATAGTTAATATATTTACCTTTATAAATGTTTCACGTGAAACATTTATAAGCATAAATAGTAATATATAGTAGATATACTTAATTTAAAAACACAATATTTTGTGTTTTACTATAGATATATAGATGATATAAACATAAAATGTTTCACGTGAAACATTCCTAGATATAGATTATTGTTTTTATAAAGAAAAAGAATATTATTTTAAAGAAGTAATTATATTATCTAAATCTAATTGAGCTCTATAAGGATCTAACAATATAAGATTCTTTATTTCTGAAAGCTTATCAATCAATAATGAAGTTGGATTATTATCATTAACATCAACATTATTTGAAACGGATTCTTCATTTAAAGGTTTATTTATTACAACAGTATTAGTAATTAAAGCATTTACTTCAACTAATCTTCCATCATAAAACTTCATCTGCTGAGCCTTTTTTTCCATTTGAGCATTTAAGTCATCAAGAATTTCTTTAACTTCTTGTGCCTTTTCTTTATTTTTTGAATTAATATCTCTAGGAGTAAACTCAACAAAGTAGGAATCATTAGACTCTTCTAATACCTTTAGAAACTTAGTTTCTTCTTTAATCTTGGTTTCTAATAAATCCATATCCTCTTTCAATTGTATTTTTCCTGAAATCAGTTCTTCCTGATATTTTTTAAGGAAGTCATTGATCATAAATAAATCCCCCGAATCTAAATGCGTAACTACATAGCTGCTATAAAAATTACTTCAATGGTTCTTTACTAGGTGTTCCAGCTTTTCTTGGATAAGCCTTAGGTGTATTTTTTTCTTTATCAATAATTATAAAAGAACGGTTGATATCTGTATTTGGTAACATGAAATATACTGGATCATTCATACTACCACCAAGCTTCTTAATAGCAGAACGACCTATATTAATCTCTTCTTCTATATCACCAGATTTAAAACTTATAAACTTTCCACCAACACTAACTAATGGAAGGCAATACTCTGATAAGGTAGAAATATTAGCTACTGCTCTACTAACAACCAAATCAAATTGTTCTCGATAAAGCTTATTTCTTCCAGCCTCTTCTGCCCTAGCATGAATTAGACTTACATTGTTAAGACCTATTTCATGTACAACGTCATCTAAAAACTTAATTCTTTTATTAAGAGAATCAATAAGAGTAAACTGAATATCTGGAAAAACTATAGCCATAGGAATACCAGGAAAACCAGCGCCTGTTCCTAAATCGCATACTGATTTCACATTTGGCATAATACTACAAATAGATAAACTATCTGCAAAATGCTTAACTAAAACTTCATCAAAATCAGTAATAGCAGTAAGGTTCATAACCTTATTTTTTTCAACTAATAAATCATAGAACTTATCTAACTGCTCAATCTGTTTTTCAGTTAAATCGTAATTCCAGCTTTTAACAGTATTGATTAAATAGGTGTAATCTCTATCCATAAAATCCTCTAACTATTTTTCTTACTCTTATAAGTCTCAAGATAAACTAACAATACAGATATATCTGCAGGACTAACACCAGATATACGTGAAGCCTGACCTATATTTGCAGGACGAAGTTTACTTAGCTTTTGAGCAGCTTCAATACGTAAACTAGAAACATCCTCATAATTAATATCTTGTGGCAAAACTTTAGATTCAAGTTTTTTGAACTGTGCTACCTGTTTTGCCTGTCTTGTAAGATAACCTTCATACTTGATATAGATATTAACCTCTTCTCTAACTTCATCAGAAAGCTCTGGTCGTTCAGAATCAAGTGGAGCTAGCTTGTCATAATCAAGCTCTGGTCGTCTAATTAAATCAACAAGCTTAATTCCATTAGAAAGAGGAATACTTCCATAAGATTCAAGAAGTTCTTGAACCTCTTTTCTAGCACCTATATTAATTTGCTTGATTCTAGAAACCTCTTCTTCGATTAAACGCTCCTTTTCAACTACATGATCATAGCGTTCTTTAGGTAAAAGACCAACCTCGTATCCGATTTTAGAGAGGCGAATATCTGCATTATCTTGTCTAAGTAAAAGCCTGTACTCAGCTCGTGAAGTCATCATACGATAAGGCTCTTTTGTTTCCTTGGTAACTAAATCATCAATAAGAACACCAATATAAGAATTGCTTCTATCAAGAATCATTGGCTCTTTGTTTAATAATTTAAGAGCAGCATTTATACCTGCAACTAATCCTTGTGCTGCAGCTTCTTCATATCCGCTGCTTCCATTAAACTGACCAGCTGCAAAAAGACCATCAATATTCTTAAACTCTAAAGATGCTTTTAGCTGAGTTGCATTGATGCAATCATACTCAATAGCGTAAGCATTACGAACAATCTTACAATTTTCAAGACCAGGAACTGTACGATACATAGCATATTGAACATCTTCAGGCATCGAAGAACTCATGCCTCCAATATACATTTCATTGGTGTTAAGACCTTCTGGCTCAACAAAAAGCTGATGTCTATCCTTATCGGAAAAACGAACAACCTTATCCTCTATACTAGGACAGTATCTTGGACCTGTTCCTTCTATAACTCCAGAATACATTGGTGATCTATCAAGATTTGCACGAATGATTTCATGAGTCTGTTCATTAGTATAAGTTAAATAACATGGAACCTGTTCTATTTGAACATCCTTTGGGTCGGTACTAAATGAAAAAGGAATAACTGGATTGTCACCAAGTTGGATTTCCATCTTGGAATAATCAATTGAACGGCTATCAATTCTAGCCGGAGTACCAGTTTTAAAGCGGTTCATCTCTACATTATTATCAAGTAATGATTGAGTTAGATGGTTTGCTGCTTTTAATCCATTAGGACCGGTATGCTCAATCACATCTCCATATAAACATCTAGCTCTAAGATAAGTTCCAGTACAAATGACAGCTGCTTTACAATTGTAAGTTGCTCCAGATAAAGTCTTCACACCCACAACCTTATTATTTTCAATTAATAATTCAGTAACCTCTGCTTGTCTTAAAGTAAGATTATCAGTATCTTGCATAGTCTTTCTCATTCGAAGTGAATAAGCAGACTTATCGGCTTGAGCTCTAAGAGAATGAACAGCTGGACCCTTAGAAGAATTGAGCATCTTGGATTGAATAAAGGTATGATCAATATTGATTCCCATCTGTCCTCCAAGAGCATCTAATTCACGAACTAAATGACCTTTAGAGCTTCCACCAATATTTGGATTACATGGCATTAAAGCAACTGAATCCATGCTAACTGTAAAACAAATTGTATTAAGACCCATGCGAGCTGATGCAAGTGCGGCTTCGCAACCAGCGTGGCCTGCACCTATAACAACTACATCATAAGACTCGTTAACGTGTGACATTTATGTACTCCTTAATTACTTATGCTTAAGCTATTACTATTCGCAGTGATTAAACAACACTTCGTTTGAAAAATCATGTCATTTTGTCGTCGCAAATTTCATTTGCTCCTGACATGATATTTTCTGCACTTCGTTTGAAAAATCATGTCATTTTCCCATACAAAATTCGGCGAAGATTTTATTTGCTAAATCATCTTCTATTGTTTCGCCTGTAATTTCACCAAGGTAATTATAAGCATCCATCAAATCAATAGAAAAGAAATCTTCTGGCATCATGTTTTCAATAGAATTTAAAACATTTAATAAACTTGTCTTTGCATTAGATAAACATCCCGCCTGACGAGAGTTTGTAATATACAAAGTATCATCTGATTTAACCTGCCCAGAGAAAAACATATCAGTTATAGTAGCTTCTAATGTTTTTAATCCATCTAGGCTGACAGATGAAAAAGAAATAACAGATTTATCATACTTTTTACATATATCTTCCTCGTTAATAACTGATGAGAGGTCAGATTTATTAAGTAAAATGATTACTTTTTTATCTAAAATCTTGCTTATTATAAATTCATCATTGTCATCTAGAGGTCTAGATGAATCAATAACAAATAAAATTAAATCAGCATCATCAATTGAATCAAGTGCTTTATCAACACCAATCTTTTCAACCACATCATCTGTTTCTCTAATACCAGCTGTATCGATAATATTTAAAGAAACACCATTGATAGTAATTTGTTCTTCAAGTGTATCTCGAGTTGTACCTGGAATATCAGTTACAATTGCACGCTCTCTTCTAGATAAAGTATTTAACAGGGAAGATTTACCAGCATTGGGCTTACCTAAAATTAATGTGTTAATGCCTTCTTTTAAAATATGACCTGAATTAAAAGAATTAATTAAATCATCAACAATAGAAATCATATCTTCTACTTTAACTTTAAGAGAATCAGGATAATCTGATAAATCATAATGTTCTGGATCATCTAAGGCTGATTCAATATAAGCTGTTTCATATAAAATCTTTTCACGTAAATCAACAATGATTTTATTTAAAGAACCAGAAAGCTGCTTAACAGAATTTTTCATAGCAAGCTCAGAGCTTGAAGATATTAAATCCATAATAGATTCAGCTTCAGACAAATCTATACGTCCATTTAAAAATGCTCGCTTTGTAAACTCTCCAGGTTCGGCAATTCTTGCACCTTTTTTAACAAGAAGAGATAAAACCTTTTTTAAAACTAAAATTCCACCGTGACAGTGAATCTCTATAACATCTTCAGTTGTATACGAACGAGGAGATTTCATAATCAATACTAGAACTTCATCAACAAGTTGATTGCCATCATAAATATGACCGTATTGAATAGTATGAGACTGACAATTGCATAATCTATCCTTACCACGAAAAATAGAATCCACTATAGAAATGGATTCTTCACCACTAACTCTGATAATACCAATACCAGAACTATTCATAGAAGTTGCAATTGCACAAATTGTATCAGAGTGATACATACTACCTCCGAAAAGTAAAACAATAATTAAACACTTTAAAGAAAACTCAATAAAAGATAAAGAATACTCTATAAAATATTTAATCTACAAAAAGTAACAAAGGGTTAGTCTATATTATAAGACTAACCCTAAAAAATCAAAAGAGGTTTATAAAGCCTTATTTCTTAAGAGTAATTACTACATAGCGATATGGCTCTTCACCTTCTGAATGAGTTGTAACATTATTATCATTCTGTAAAGCAGAATGGATAATTCTTCTTTCGTAAGGATTCATAGCTTCAAGAGTAACAGACTTCTTTGTTCTCTTAACTTTGCTAGCCATATTTCTTGCAAGATTCTCTAAAGTTTCTTTTCTACGACGTCTATAATCTTCAGTATCAATTTTAACTCTAGTATAATTTTCAGAAGTACGATTAACTGCAAGATTTGTAAGGTACTGTAATGAATCAAGAGTTTGACCGCGCTTTCCAATTAATACGCCCATCTCTGGACCAGCTAAATCAATTGAAAGACTATTTTCAACTTCATCAAAATCAATTTTAATATTAACCTCAAGCTGCATAGCTTCGAAAACACCATTAAGGAAATCAGTAGCAACATCCTTTGGATTTTCATTTGAAGCAACAGTAACTTTTATAATAGCGTCCTTTGAACCAATACCAAGGAAACCATTACTTCCTTGCTCAACAACTTCGTATTTGATTTCACTAGAAGTAACACCAAGCTTTACAGTAGCATTTGTAAGTGCATCATCGACAGTTTTACCTGTAAATTCAATATATTCCATATTAATTTCCCCCTTATTTATTATTCTTTTCGTTAAATTCTTTAACAAGATTTGCTTTTGCAGCAAGTGAGCCCTTACTAGCATTTGATCTTAATTCGCTCGCTCTATTTAAAAGCTCTTCATCACTAGCAAGATTAGCTTTATCAAGCATAGATTTCTTGGTGCTCATACGAGCTGCTTCATAAATCTGAGCCTGACGAATACCACGCTTTTCAGCCTTGGCAGCTGCTTTATCTTTGTTCTTTTCAATAATTTTTTCCAAATCAATCTTTTCAAAATGCTTATTCAAAAATACCATTTGAATTGATCTAACTACCGCACCAGCAATCCAATAAAGACCAAGACCTACAGGAACAGAGAATGCAATGAATAATGAGAAAAGTGGCATTACAAAGTTCATAGTTTTCATCTGCTGAGCCATCTGATCTGACTGCTCGCCATTATTTGTAGTTGGATTTAACTTGATGTTTAAAAGCTGTGAAGCATATGAAAGAAGTGGAATAAATAAAGCTGCAATAATAAGTGCAAAGTTTTTATTGTCAGCCCATCCAGTCTTAATAAGATTAAGTGGTGTATCTGAAATATTAAGATTGAATAAATAATTTATATGCTTAAGTGATTTAATAACATCGTCAGTTTTTGAAGCTAAATCTGGGAAAGAAGTTTTGATTTCATTCCAACCAGAAGCAGGTAACTTATAAAGAACATCGATGATAGAATCTTTAACTACGTTGATATCCTTATTAGTGAAATCAGGTTGAATTGTTTTAGTTCCTAAACCTTCAAAAATCTTTTGAATCTTAGGAACACCATCAGCTTTGATGATTCCATCAACAACATCAGTAAAGATATCTTTTACTGAATGAATATATGCAGGAACATTATAGAAAACTCTATAAAGTGCAAAAAGAATTGGCATCTGTATAATCATATATCCACAGCTACCAACCATAGATATACCGTACTTATCATAAAGAGCCTGAGTTTCTTCTTGCTGCTTTTGCATAGAAGTTTGGTCTTTTTTACCTTTGTATTTTTCCTGAATAGCCTTCATCTCAGGCTGCATCTTACGACTAATTACAGAAAATCTCTGCTGCTTGTATGTAAGAGGAAACATTAAAAGATAAACAACAATTGTAAAAACAAAAATTGTAAGAGCTATATTTCCAAATCCTAAAAATGAAAAGAAATTATAGATCTTGTCCATAATCCATCCAAGACCCTTTGCAATAGGTCCAAGGATAGAACCGTTATAAGCGGTTAATAAAAGTTCACTCAATGTAAAACCTCCAGTTATTATGGAACTGGATCATATCCACCTGATGAAAAAGGATTACATCGCAAAAGTCTCCAAATAATCAAAGCGCCACCCTTAATTGCACCATGTTTTGTAATTGCTTCTAAACCATATGCAGAACATGTAGGACAATAAGGACACTTGGTAGATTTCAATGGAGATAAATATTTTTGATAGAACTTTATTAAAAATATAAGAAACTTCTTCATCATAATGGAAACCCATATTCCAAATTATTTACGTGTTACTTTGTGAAGATTTGCAAGATGAAGCAATGATTTTTGTATCACTTCGAAAGTTGCGGAAGCTGAGGCTTCTCTTGCAACGACTACAATGTCTAAACCACTATTAAACATCTCTTCGTTTAGTCTATAACTTTCTCTTATCAGTCTCGTCAAATGATGCCTAACTACTGAATTTCCAACCTTTTTACTAACAGAAATTCCAAGTCGATTTCGATCTGTATTATTATGGTAGATATACATTACAAGTTGTCTATTAGCTTTTGACACACCTTTCCTGTACACAACAGTGAAGTCCTTATTCTTTTTTAAAGATTCACTAAATTCCATAACAAAAATTTTCCTTTAAAATAGAAAGAAAGACCACATGGTCTGTGGCCTAAGCTGATAATTTTTTTCTTCCCTTTGCACGTCTAGCTTGAAGAACCTTACGTCCACCTGCTGTGCTCATTCTAGATCTAAATCCGTGTACTTTTGATCTCTGTCTCTTTTTTGGTTGATATGTCATCTTCATAATATATCCACCTCCTCTTTATATGAAAACATCAGTAGAAATTATATAGGGAAAATCCTTCAAAGTCAATAAAAAATGCACTAATTAAAACTTAATTAACCTGTGGATAAGTAAAAAACACAATATATCATTTATAGAAAATAATAGTAACACTAAATATGGTATAAATTATATAAAAAAAATTTAAATCTTATCTACATGATGTTGATAACTATGTTGATAAAAAAGAAAAAATTAACATTTATCCACAAAATAATAATAAAAATTCAGTAAATAGCGAAAATTAATGTGGATAACTTTATAAAACCATTGTGGATAAATATAAATATCCTTATAACAGGCTCAAATTCAAAAAATAAGACATTTTTTTATTTTAACAATCCCCTACACCATTATTATAGTAAATATTGATAAAAAGCCTTATTTAGTTTAGAATATAAAATAGTTTAAATTGTGGATAAAAGGGAAAATTTATGGACGAAATTGTTAAAAAATGGGACGAAATTCTTGCCTACTTAAAAAACGAATATCAGATAACTGATATATCTTTCGATTCTTGGCTTAAGCCTCTTGAATTATTTCAAATAGAAGATAACAAATTATACATCATCTTCCAGGGTGATCAAACAAGTATGACTATCAGCTATATCACTAGAAAGTTTACTACTCCACTAAAAATAACAATAGCTGAAATTACTGGTAAAGAATTTGATGAAATTATCTTTATTGGTCAAGAAGATGCAAATCAAATCAAACAAGAGAAAACTACTGAACACATTAAAATAGAAGAAACACCAAATTTCGATAATAAGAAAATTGGTAATTCTACTATTAATCCAAAGTTTACATTTGAAAACTTTGTCGTTGGTAGAAACAATAGATTTGCTCAAACTGCAGCTCTTGCAGTAGCAGAATCACCAGGAGAATTTTACAATCCCCTCTATATATATGGAGGACCAGGACTTGGTAAAACTCACTTAATGCAAGCTATTGGTAATTACATTGCAAATCAAAATCCAAATACTCATATCTTATATGTAACTTCGGAAGAATTTACAAACGAAGTTATTGAAAACATGAGAACAAACAACAACGCTACAGCAATGCAGAGATTTCGTGATAAATATCGTACTGTTGATGTTCTTATGGTAGATGATATTCAGTTTATTATTGGAAAAGAAGCAACTCAGGAAGAATTCTTTCATACCTTCAATGCACTTCATGCAATGGGAAAACAAATTGTCATTTCATCTGATAAACCACCAAAAGATATGGAAACATTAGATGATCGTTTCAAATCAAGATTCGATATGGGTCTTATGGCTGATATTGGATATCCAGATTATGAAACACGTATGGCAATTTTAAATAAAAAGATTGAAGAGAAAAACTTCAATCTAGAAGAATCAATCAGAAAATACATTGCTGAGAATATTCAATCAAACATCCGAGAAATCGAAGGAGCTTTAAACAAACTTATTGCTTTTTCAAGACTTGAAAAGATTGATATTACAATGGAGATTGCTGAAAGAGAATTACAAAACTTTATATCTCCAAATATTTCAAGAGAAATTACTCCTCAGCTTATTATCGAGGTTGTTTCAGAGCACTTTAATATTACAGTAGATCAAATGGCATCTAAAAACAGATCAAGCACAGTTGTTAGACCTAGACAAATTGCCATGTATCTTTGTAACACAATGACAGATTCATCTTTACAGGCAATTGGTCTTCTACTTGGAGGTCGTGATCATTCAACAATAATTCACGGAGCCAACAAAATAGAAGAAGAAATTGATAAAGATGAAAACACTAAAAACCTTGTTGAAACAATAAAGAAAAAGATAAATCCTAACTAGTGTTTATAAATTGTTGATAAGTTATTGGATAACCTGTTATTTAAATGTTAATCAATTGGGGATAATTTTTTAGTTAATAAAATAGCCAAAAATTATTCACAATCTATCCATACATTATCAATAATTAATTCACAGATTTTCTTGATTTAACTTTTTAGGTTTTACGTTTAAAATCGGCTGTTTCACAGTTATATACATATCAACAGCCTATAAGAATAGTACTTAGAATATTTATTATTTTTTATTTATTTAAGAAAGGGAGCACTTAAAAATGAAAATCACTTGTCAAAAAGCTGACCTTGTTAAAGGTGTTAATATTGTTTCAAAAGCAGTTCCAACTAGAACTACAATGGCAATACTTGAATGTATTCTTATTGATGCATCATCAGACAAAATTAAACTTACCGCAAACGATATGGAAATAGGAATAGAAACTATTGTTGATGGTACTATTTCAGAAAGAGGAATCATTGCTCTTGATGCAAAGAAATTTTCAGAGATTGTTAGAAAACTTCCAGAAAACGAAGTTACTATAGAAACAGATTCTACATTTAAAACATCAATCACTTGTGAAAAAGCAAAATTCGATATCATTGGAAAATCTGGAGAAGACTTCTCTTATATTCCTGTTATACAAAGAAATCAACCAATCGTTATTTCTCAACTTACATTAAGAGATATCATTAGACAGACAATCTTTTCAGTTGCTGATAATGAAAACAACAAGCTTATGACTGGAGAGCTTCTTGAAATCAAAGATAATAAGCTTAAAGTTGTAGCTTTAGATGGACATAGAGTATCTATAAGAAATGTAGAGCTTAAAAATCCAGCAAATGATGTTAAAGTTATTGTTCCTAAAAAGACATTAAACGAAGTTATTAAGATTATTGATGGTGGTATTGATGATGAATTAAACATCTTTGTCACAGATAATCATATAATTTTTGAATTTGATCAAACTACAGTTGTTTCAAGAATAATTGAAGGTGAATTCTTCAAAATTGAACAGATGCTTTCTGCAGATTATGAAACAAAAATCAAAATTAACAAAAGAGAATTCTTTGATTGCTTTGATAGAGCAACAATTCTTGTTAATGAAGGTGATAAAAAACCAATCATTGTTAATGCAGTAGATAACACAATGTCACTTACTATTTCATCATTTATCGGAACTATGAATGAAGATATAGATATTGTTAAAGAAGGTAAGAACATCATGATTGGATTTAATCCAAAATTCGTTCTTGATGCTCTTAAGGTAATTGATGATGAAGAAATAACTCTTTACATGTTAAATGAAAAGAGCCCATGTTTCATTAAAGATGAGCAAGCTTCATACATCTACATTATTTTACCTGTAAACTTTAATAAGCCAGGAGCAAATTAATGGATAAAATTCAAATTAGAGATGAATTTATTAAACTTGGCCAACTTTTAAAGCTAGCTAACCTTGTGGAATCAGGGGCTATGGCAAAGGAAGTCATCGAAGATGGACTTGTAAAGTATAATGGTGAGGTTGAAACTCGCCGCGGCAAAAAAATTTATCCTGGTGATGTTGTTGAATTTAATGGAGAAAGCGTAACAGTTACTAATGATAATTAAATCCATTGAACTTGAGAATTTTAGAAATTATGAATCATTAAACATTGATTTTGATGATAATACTACTATTCTCTTTGGCGACAATGCACAAGGCAAAACAAATATTTTAGAGGCTGCTTATATGTCTGGTACTACAAAATCACATAAGGGCAGTCGCGATAAAGAAATAATTAGATTTAATCAAAATGAAAGTCATATCAAAACTATCGTTTTAAAAAATGATAGGGAGTATCAAATAGACATTCATCTTAAGAAAAATAAATCTAAAGGAATTGCTATTAATAGAGTTCCAATTAAAAAAGCAGCAGATTTATTTGGACTAGTAAACATAATATTTTTCTCTCCAGAGGATTTAAACATTATAAAAAATGGTCCTTCAGAGAGAAGAAAATTTATGGATGCAGAGCTTTGTCAAATAGACAAAATATATCTATCTGATTTAACAAATTACAACAAAGCATTAAATCAAAGAAATGCTCTGCTAAAAGAAATGATTAGTAAGCCAGAGTTAAAAGAAACACTTCCAATTTGGGATGAACAGCTTATTAACTATGGTAAAAAGATAATAACAAGAAGGCAACAATTTATTAATGATATCAACATTATTGTTAAAGATATTCACAGCAAGATTACATCTAACAAAGAAAAAATAGAGGTTACTTATGATCCAAACATAGAGGATATTTTCTTTTTAGATGAGCTTGTTAAAAACAAAGAAAAAGATATGAGATTTTGTCAGACTTCGGTTGGACCTCATAGAGATGATATCAAAATTACAGTTGATGGAATTGATATTAGAAAGTTTGGAAGTCAGGGGCAACAACGAACTTGTGCTCTCTCACTTAAACTTTCAGAAATAAAACTTGTTGAAAATACAATTAATGACAAGCCTATTCTTTTACTTGATGATGTTTTATCAGAGCTTGATAAAAATCGTCAAAGTGATTTATTAGATAATTTGTTAGATACACAGACAATCATTACCTGTACTGGTATTGATGAATTTGTAAAAAATAGATTTAAGTTAAACACAGTTTATAAAGTAACAGATGGTTCTATAGATTTAATAACGGAGGAACGCAGGTGAGTAAGGAAGTAAATCAAGAATATGGTGCTGATCAAATACAGATTCTAGAGGGACTTGAAGCAGTTCGTAAGCGTCCTGGTATGTATATTGGTTCAACATCTGAAAGAGGACTTCATCATTTGGTATATGAAATTGTTGATAATGCAGTTGATGAAGCTTTAGCAGGTTTTTGTAAACATATTCAAGTAACAATAAATCCAGATAATTCAGTTACAGTCGTAGATGATGGACGTGGTATTCCTACAGGTATCAACAGTAAAGCTGGAATTCCCGCAGTAGAGGTTGTATTTACAGTACTACATGCCGGTGGAAAATTCGGCGGTGGTGGATACAAGGTATCTGGTGGACTTCACGGTGTAGGAGCTTCAGTTGTAAATGCTCTTTCAAACTGGGTTGAAGTTGAAATAAAGCGTGAAGGCAAAATCTACAAACAGCGCTATGAGCGCGGTAAAACAATGTATCCTCTTAAAGAGATTGGTACATGCTCAGCTGAAGAAACTGGAACAAAGGTTACTTTCCTTCCTGATGATACAATTTTTGAAACTACAGTTTTTGATTTTAAAACATTAAAGGTTAGACTTCGAGAGACTGCTTTCCTTACCAAAGGTCTTAGAATTACACTTAGGGACAATCGCGAGGAAGAGCCACGTGAAGAAAGCTTCCACTACGAAGGTGGTATTAAGGAGTTTGTTCAATATATCAATCGAAGTAGCGAAGCACTTTACGATGAGGTTATATATTGCGAAGGTAGCAAGGACAATATCTACGTTGAAGTTGCTATGCAACACAACGATGGTTTCCAAGATCAAGCCTACAGTTATGTAAACAACATTGTTACTCCAGAAGGTGGTACTCATCTTACAGGTTTCAGGGGTGCACTTACAAAGGTATTTAATAAATATGCTAGAGATGCCAAGATTTTAAAGGATAGTGATCCACAACTTGATGGTGATGATATCCGCGAGGGTCTCACAGCAATTATTTCAATCAAAATAGAGGAGCCTCAGTTTGAAGGTCAAACTAAGCAAAAGCTTGGTAATTCAGAGGCAAGAGGTGCAGTTGATGCAATAGTTTCAGAGCAGCTTACTTGGTTCTTAGAGCAAAATCCTACCATTGCCAAAAATATCTGCGAAAAATCGCTGCTTGCGCAGCGAGCAAGAGAGGCAGCTAGAAAAGCTAGAGATCTTACTCGTAGGAAAACAGCTTTAGAGGGAATGTCACTTCCAGGAAAGCTTGCCGATTGTTCTGATAAAGACCCACAAAACTGTGAAATCTTCATAGTCGAGGGAGATTCGGCCGGCGGATCAGCTAAAAAAGCGAGAAGTCGTGCAACACAGGCTATTCTTCCACTTCGTGGAAAAATATTAAATGTTGAAAAGGCAAGAGAAGACAGAATCTACGGTAATGCCGAAATTAAAGCAATGATTACAGCTTTTGGTACAGGTATTCACGAAGATTTCGATATATCCAAGCTTCGCTATCACAAAATCATAATAATGACTGATGCCGATGTTGATGGCGCACATATTGCAACACTTATGCTCACATTCCTATACAGATTTATGCCAGAGCTTATAAAGCAAGGCTATGTTTACCTTGCAACTCCTCCACTCTACAAGTTGGAGAAAAACAAAAAGGTTTGGTATGCATATTCTGATGAGGAATTAAATAAAATTCTTACAGAAGTTGGCCGTGACAATAGCAACAAGATTCAACGATACAAAGGTCTTGGCGAGATGGATGCGGAGCAGCTTTGGGAGACAACTATGGATCCTGAAAAGAGAATTCTTAAGCGTGTAGTTATTGATGATGAAGATGCTTCTGAAATCAATGTTACATTCTCTACTCTTATGGGTGACAAGGTTGAGCCTCGTAGAGAATTTATAGAACAAAACGCAAAGTACGTACAAAACTTAGATATTTAGTTTTTTTAAAAAATTTTCGGGCTACGCCCGTAGAAAAGGAAAAAAATGGACGACAAAATTTTTGATAACATTCACGATGTTGATCTAAAAGAAACAATGGAAAACTCCTACATCGATTATGCCATGAGCGTTATCGCCTCACGAGCACTTCCAGATGTAAGAGATGGTCTCAAGCCTGTTCAACGTCGAGTTCTCTTTTCAATGATAGAACTCAACAATGGTCCCGACAAACCACACAGAAAATGTGCACGTATTGTCGGTGATACAATGGGTAAATATCATCCACATGGTGATAGTTCCATATACGGAGCACTTGTCAACATGGCACAGGATTGGAACACAAGATATCCACTTGTGGATGGCCACGGAAACTTTGGTTCCGAGGACGGTGACGGTGCCGCAGCTATGCGATACACCGAAGCTCGACTTTCAAAGATTTCCATGACAATGTTCGGTATCAACTACAAAGATGAGAAATTCACAACAGGTAAAGATATCGACATGGATGGCGTAGATTTCATGCCAAACTTTGACGAGACTGAAAAAGAACCGACAGTTCTTCCAGCTCGTTATCCTAACCTACTTGTCAATGGAACCACTGGTATTGCAGTAGGTATGGCAACCAACATTCCGCCACACAACCTTCGAGAAGTAATAAATGCTGTTAACAAAATCATCGACAACCAGGTTGAAGAAGATAGAGAAACAGAAATCGATGAGCTTCTTGAAATTGTAAAGGGACCAGATTTTCCTACAGGTGGAGTTATTCTTGGTAAGACAGGCATCGAAGAGGCATACCGCACAGGACGTGCCAAGATTAGAGTTAGAGCAGTTTCGGAAATCGAGCCGATGGACAACGGCAAAAACAGAATTGTTGTTACCGAGCTTCCTTACATGGTAAACAAGGCTCGATTAATAGAAAATATAGCAAAGCTAGTTAAAGATAAAAAGGTTGATGGAATCACAGATCTTCGAGATGAAAGTTCAAGAGAAGGAATTCGAGTTTGTATCGAGCTTCGAAGAGATGTCAATCCAAACATCATTTTAAATCAGCTTTACAAGCACACTCAATTACAGGATACCTTTGGTGTTATCATGCTTGCACTTGTTAACAACCAGCCAAAAATCCTTAACCTCAAGCAGATGCTTGTACACTACTTGAATCACCAAAAGGATGTTGTTACTCGCCGTACCAAATACGAGCTTAACAAAGCCGAGGAAAGAGCTCACATCTTAGAGGGCTTACTCATCGCCTTAGATAACATTGATGAAGTGATTCATATCATCAGAAATTCCGCTGATGTCAATACAGCAAAGGCTCAGTTGATGGAGAGATTTGGTCTTTCTGATGCTCAGGCTCAAGCCATTGTAGACATGAGACTTCGTGCTCTCACAGGCTTAGAGAGAGACAAAATACAAAAAGAATACGATGACTTACAGATTTTAATTGGAAAATTGAAGGCAATACTTGGTGATGAAAAGATTCTTCTTGGAGTAATCAAGACAGAAATCACAGAAATCGCAGAAAAATACGGTGATGATCGCCGAACAACAATCGGATTTGATGAGTTCGATATTAGCATGGAGGACATGATTCCTGTTACAAATACAGTTGTTACCTTCACAAAGCTTGGTTACATCAAGCGTATGAACGAAGACAACTTCAAGGCTCAGCACAGAGGCGGTAAGGGAATCAAGGGAATGGAAACAATCAATGAGGACTACGTAGTAGAAATGCTCATGATGTCTTCACACGATTATCTCCTCTTCTTTACCAACAAGGGTCGAGTATATCGAATCAAAGCATATGAAATTCCAGAAAGTAGCCGAACAAGCAGAGGAATCGCGATTGTAAATATTCTTCAATTACAACCAGATGAAAACATCACAGCAATGATTCCAGTTGAGGAATACAGCGAAGACAAATATCTGTTCATGGCTACTGCCGATGGATTTGTTAAGAAGACTAAGATAACAGAATATGAAAACATTAGAAAGAACGGTCTAACCGCTATCAATTTAAGAGACGATGACAAGCTTATCGAAGTAAAGCTTACTGATGGTGATGAGGACGTTATCATGGTTACAAAATATGGACAGGCAATTCGCTTTAGTGAGACAGAGGTTAGAGCGACAGGCCGAGCAACCATGGGTGTTATCGGAATGAATCTTGCCGCTGATGATGTGATAATAGGAATGCAGTTAATTTCACAGGGTGAGAGCCTCATGACTGTTTCAGAAAATGGTCTTGGTAAATGTACACTTATGACTGAGTTCAATACTATTCACCGTGGTGGTAAAGGAGTTAAGTGTTACAAGATAACAGAAAAAACAGGAAATCTTATAGGCGCAAAGGCAGTTGAAAAGGATGACGAGGTAATGCTTATCAATACTGCTGGAACAATTATAAGAATCAATGTTTCAGGCACAGCACTCCTTAGTAGAATTACATCTGGTGTAAAATTAATCGACTTAAAGGAAAATACGAAATTAATAAGTATTGCAAAAGTCAGAAAAGGCGATACAATACTTGAAGATGAAGAAGCTAAAGCAGGTGAGGACCAAGAAACAGAGTCATAATTTCATGTAAGATTCTAACAGGGCTGCTAGAGAGCAGCCTTGTTTTACGGTTGTAGGTAATAAGTTTCTAGCATTTACATATCATTTTTTAGAAAAAATAAGTAAAGAGAAAACAGGACATATTAGATGAAAACAATTAATACTTCAACAATTATAAGTACAATCAAGGATATGTGCATAAAAGCAAATCACTATTTATCTAATGATATGAATGCAGCACTTAAAGAAGCTGTAGAAACCGAAAAATCCGAGATTGGAAAGAAAATTTTAAATCAACTTCAAGAAAACCTTATAATTGCAGATAAAGAAATGATACCTATATGTCAGGATACCGGAATGGCTGTATTTTTTGTTGAAATAGGACAAGATGTACATATAGAGGGAGGACTTCTCTCTGATGCTATAAACGAAGGAGTTAGACAAGGATACACTGAAGGTTATCTTAGAAAGTCTGTTGTAAGCGATCCAATTGAAAGAGTTAATACTAAGGATAACACACCAGCAGTTATCCATTACAATATAGTTGCAGGTGAAGAACTTAAAATTACGCTAGCTCCAAAAGGTTTTGGCTCTGAAAATATGAGTCGTGTTTTTATGCTTAAACCAGCTGATGGAATTGAAGGGGTTAAAAATGCTATTCTTACAGCAGTTAAGGATGCAGGACCAAATGCCTGTCCTCCAATGGTAGTTGGAGTAGGTATTGGTGGTACTTTTGAAAAATCTGCGCTCATGGCTAAAGAAGCGCTCACGAGAGAGTTTTCAAAACGCCCGACAACTCCATGGGTTAAGGATTTAGAAGACGAAATGCTTGAAAAGATAAATAAGCTTGGAATAGGACCGGGCGGTCTTGGTGGAACAACTACTGCCCTTTCAGTAAACATCAATACTTACGCTACTCATATAGCAGGATTACCAGTCGCTATCAATATTTGTTGTCATGTTAATAGACATGTTACGAGGACATTATAATGGAGCAGAAAATTACAACACCAATTACTGAGGAAGTTACTACAAAATTACATTCAGGAGATTATTGCTATATCACTGGCGAAATATATGTAGCAAGAGATGCTGCGCATCTTCGCATGAACGAAGCACTTGATAGAGGTGAAGAGCTTCCAATTGCAATAGAAAATTCTACGATTTACTATATGGGACCATCCCCGGCGAGGGAAGGCAGACCGATAGGTTCCGCAGGCCCTACTACTGCAAGCAGAATGGATAAATATGCTCCGCGTCTGCTCGACCTTGGCTTAAAAGCAATGATAGGCAAAGGAAAGCGGACAAAAGAGGTTATTGATGCAGTAGTTAGAAACAAGGCTGTTTATTTTGCAGCAGTCGGAGGAGCCGGTGCCCTTTTATCAAAATGCATCAAGTCATCAGAAGTCATCTGCTATGATGATCTTGGAGCCGAGGCAATCAGAAAACTATATGTCGAAGATTTTCCTGTAATTGTGGTGGTTGATTCGGAGGGAAATAATCTCTATGAAACCGCTATTGAAGAGTATAGATCAATTTAGAGTTTTCCTTATTTTTTCTAGAAAAAAAGCCCATATTTTTATTGACAACGATGGCCTACTCTAGTAGAATAACACTTGCGTCAAATAAATGAGAAGTTAAACCTACAACTTTGGAGAAGTACTCAAGAGGCCGAAGAGGCGCCCCTGCTAAGGGTGTAGGTCGGGCAACCGGCGCGAGGGTTCAAATCCCTCCTTCTCCGTTTAGAGAGAATTATTGTTTTCCCGCTATTTACTTTATATAAGGCAATCGGGAAGACGCACACATTAAAGATTCGCTTCGCGAATGGGTGTGCGTCGTGGGAAACGAATCTTTTTGCGGAGCAAAAAATTCATTTCCGTTTGGTGCTATAGCCAAGTGGTAAGGCAAAGGTCTGCAACACCTCTATCACCAGTTCGAATCTGGTTAGCACCTCTGAATTATCCCTCGACCCTAGGAATGGGGGCGAGGGATTTTGTTAATTTAAAAGAATTTATCTGTAGTTCCTTTTAAGTGACAAAAGGCATAAAAACAGGAGGTTATAATGCTATGACAATTTATGACGAATTAGTTGAACGTGGCTTAATTGCTCAGGTTACCAACGAAGAAGAAATTAAAAATTTAATAAATGAGGGCAAGGCTACTTTCTATATTGGCTTCGATTGTACTGCAGATAGCCTTACTGCTGGTCACTTTATGGCTCTTACACTTATGAAGAGATTACAGATGGCAGGCAACAAACCAATCGCACTTATCGGTGGTGGTACAACCATGATTGGCGACCCTTCAGGTCGTACAGACATGCGCAAGATGCTTACAAGAGAGGATATAGATCACAACGCAGCTTGCTTCAAGCGTCAGATGGAGCGTTTCATCGATTTCTCAGATAACAAAGCTCTCATGGTCAACAATGCGGATTGGCTTTTAGACCTTAACTACGTTGACCTTCTTAGAGAGGTAGGCGCATGCTTCTCTGTTAACAACATGCTTAGAGCAGAATGCTACAAGCAGCGTATGGAAAAGGGTCTTTCATTCCTTGAATTTAACTACATGATAATGCAGTCTTACGACTTTTATTACATGTTCCAAAAATACAACTGTAACCTTGAGTTTGGTGGCGACGACCAATGGTCAAACATGCTTGGTGGTACAGAGCTCATCAGACGTAAGCTTGGCAAGGATGCGCATGCTATGACAATCACTCTTCTTACTGATTCACAGGGCAAGAAGATGGGTAAGACAGCTGGTAATGCTATCTGGCTTGATGCCAACAAAACATCACCATTTGATTTCTATCAGTATTGGAGAAATGTTGCAGATGCAGATGTTTTAAAATGCATCCGAATGCTTACATTCCTTCCAATCGAGCAAATCAAAGAGATGGATTCTTGGGAAGGAGCAAAGCTCAACGAGGCAAAGGATATCTTAGCCTACGAGCTTACACAGATGGTGCACGGTACAGAAGAAGCAGACAAAGCAAAAGAAGCTTCAAAGGCTTTATTTGCAGGAGGTGCTAATTCCGAAAATGTACCAAGCCACACTCTTTCAGATGAGGATTTCAGAGATGGCAAGGTAGACATCCTTCAGATTCTTGTTTCAGCTGGTCTTACATCAAGCCGAGCAGAAGCTCGTCGTGCGGTGCAGCAGGGCGGTGTTTCAGTAAACGGAGACAAGATATCTGATCCATTTACAGCATATGAAAAGACAGCATTTGCGGATGAGTTCCTCATCAAAAAGGGAAAGAAATCATTTTGCAAGATTACAGTATAGTTAGGACAAAACAGTTAATAGAAGGTGTCAGGGCGGCTTGCTCTGGCACCTTTTGAAAAATTGGAGGAATTAAAATTGGTAGAAAATATAGGTAATGTTTTTTATTTTCAGTGGGAGCAAGATTTACTACATTGGATTCAAGGAATCAGAAATCCTATGCTAGATTTTATAGTCCCAAAGATTACATCCCTGGCTAATTACGGACGCTTTTGGGTGGCGGTAGTTTTTTTACTCTTAATAATACCCAAGCATAGAAAGCTTGGTTTGCAATGTACAATTGCAATAGCTATATCAGTAATTCTATGTAACATAATTATAAAGCCGCTTGCTATGAGAACACGACCATGTTGGCTAGAGCCAGATTTATTACAATTAATTAAAAGTCCAAAGGATTATTCATTCCCATCAGGACATACAAATATCAGCTTTGTTGTGGCGGCATCAGTTTTTTCTAGAAACAAAAAGCTTGGTATACCCCTTCTTGTAATAGCAGCTTTAATAGGTTTTAGCAGAATGTATGTCTTTGTTCATTGGCCGACAGATATACTTTGCGGAATGTTAACAGGAGTGATTGGTGCATTTAGCGCTTATATGATTGTTAATTACATCAACAAGAGGATGGGAAAAACGATAAACTAAAATAGTGGAAAACTCTTTAATATACCTAGCAAAATGTAGAAAATTATAAAATCTTATGATAAAATCAAAAGGTTTAAAGGGGATTTTTTTCCTAGGGGCAGGAGGTAGAAATATGGGCTTTTTAGACAATTTATCAGATAGCATTGCAAACACAACTAGAGACATTAGTAAAATGGCTCAAAATGCAGGAGATATGACGAAGCTCCAATATGATAAAAAGGTTAAAGAGGGGGAACTTTCAAAGCTTTATGAACGACTTGGTCGTAAGTACTATCAAGAGCACTCAGACGAGGATAGCGAGATTATCAAAGAAATCAAAGCTGCAAATCTTCGTATCGAAGAAATCGCCAAAGATATTATGATCTTAAAGGGAGGCAAGGCATGTCCACGCTGTGGCACCCTTGTTAAAAACGGCGCCAAATTCTGCAGTGCTTGCGGAGAAAAAGTTGACGATATTTTTGAAGATTAGGAGTTAGAAAATGGGCAACAAAGGTAACTATTACATTACTACTGCAATCGCTTACACATCAGGTAAGCCACACATTGGAAATACTTATGAAATCGTTTTGGCTGATAGTATTGCTCGTTTCCGTCGCCAAGAGGGATACGATGTATTTTTCCAGACAGGAACAGACGAGCACGGTCAGAAAATCGAGCTCAAGGCAGCTGATGCTGGCATCACTCCAAAGGAGTTTGTTGATAGCGTATCTAGCCAGGTTAAGTCTATTTGGGATTTGATGAACACATCATATGACAAGTTCATCCGTACTACAGATGAAGACCATGAAAGACAAGTTAAAAAGATTTTCAAGAAGCTATACGACAAAGGCGATATTTATAAGAGCTCATATGAGGGACTTTACTGTACACCATGTGAGTCATTCTGGACAGAGTCACAGTTAGTTGATGGTAAGTGCCCAGACTGCGGCCGCGAAGTACAGCCAGCCAAGGAGGAAGCATATTTCTTCAAGATGAGCAAATATGCAGATAAGCTCATCGAATATATCAACACACATCCTGAATTTATTCAGCCAGTTTCTCGTAAAAACGAGATGATGAACAACTTCCTTCTTCCAGGGTTACAGGATTTATGTGTCAGCCGTACTTCATTTACATGGGGTATTCCTGTTGATTTCGATCCAAAGCATGTAGTTTATGTATGGCTCGATGCCCTTACAAACTATATAACAGGTATTGGTTATGATTGTGACGGTGAGTCTACAGATCAGTTCAAGGCTTTATGGCCAGCAGATCTTCACCTCATCGGAAAGGATATTATCCGTTTCCATACTATTTATTGGCCAATCTTCTTGATGGCTTTAGACCTTCCACTTCCTAAGCAGGTATTTGGACATCCATGGCTTCTTACTAAGTCGTCTGACGGCGAAGACGACAAAATGTCAAAATCAAAAGGAAATGTTATCTACGCCGACGAATTAGTTGAATTATTTGGAGTAGATGCAGTTAGATATTTCGTGCTTCACGAGATGCCATTTGAAAATGATGGTGCCATCTCTTGGCCACTTATGGTAGAGCGCGTAAACTCAGACCTTGCAAATACACTTGGTAACCTTGTGAACCGTACAATTTCAATGAGCAACAAGTATTTTGGCGGTATAGTTGAAGACAAGGGTGTTGCCGAGGATGTTGATGCAGATCTTAAATCAGTTGTCACAGGAACCGCCAAGATAGTTGAAGATAAAATGGCTGATCTTCGTGTGGCTGATGCAATCACAGAGGTATTCAATCTCTTCAAGAGATGCAACAAATATATCGATGAGACTATGCCTTGGGCCCTTGCCAAGGATGAGACAAAGCAAGACAGACTTGCGACAGTTCTTTACAACCTTGTTGAAGGAATCTCAATTGGTGCTTCTTTACTTAAGGCATTTATGCCAGAGACATCTGAAAAGATTCTTGCGCAGATTGGTGCCAAGGAAGTTGCTTACGATGAGCTTTCAACCTTCGGTCACTATGTAAATGGCGACAAGGTTACAGACAAGCCAGAGATTCTCTTTGCTCGTCTCGATTTAGATGAGGTTATGGCAAAGGTTGCAGAGCTTCATCCAGAAGAGCCAGAAGAGGAAGACGATGAAGAAGGAATTGACATCGAGGCAAAGCCAGAAATCACATTTGACGATTTCATGAAGATGCAGTTCCAAGTTGGAAAGATTATTTCTTGCGAGGCAGTAAAGGGCTCTAAGAAGCTTCTTTGCTCACAGGTTAAAATCGGTTCTACTACAAAGCAGATAGTATCTGGAATCAGCAAATTCTACTCTCCAGAAGAAATGGTTGGAAAGAGAGTAATGGTTCTCGTTAATCTTAAGCCTGCTAAGCTTGCAGGAGTATTATCAGAAGGTATGCTTCTTTGTGCAGAGGATGCAGACGGCAACCTTGCACTTATGACACCAGAGAAGTCAATGCCTAGTGGAGCAGAAATCTGCTAAGCTGATTATAAGTAGCCATTAGCATGACAATGTCCTAGTTATTCTGAAAGGAACATGTAGTGACTGAAAGAAAACTAGGTATTGTCTGCGTAAATGGCGAGAGTATTATGAGGTATGGAATGATTTTTGAGACACACGCTCATTATGATGACGAGAAGTTCGACCAAGATAGAGTCGAACTTCTTTCTAATTTATTAAAGGAAAATAACATAGGAAAGGTTGTTAACATTGGCGCAAGCTTTAGAGGCTGTAAGGATTCTTTAGAATTAGCAACTCAGTATGAGGATGTCTATGCAGCTTTGGGAATTCATCCAGAGGTACTTGAGGATATGACCGACGAAAACCTTGATTGGATAAAGGAAAATGCTTCAAACCCAAAGGTTGTAGCTATCGGTGAAATAGGTCTAGATTATTACTGGGTCAAGGAAGAGGAACAAAGAGCAAAGCAAAGAATGTGGTTTAACAAGCAGCTTGATTTAGCAAAAGAACTTAATCTTCCTGTAGTAATCCACTCTAGAGATGCAGCAGAAGACACTTTTAACACAATTGTTGGGTATAATACTCAAGAAAACAAAGGTATTGTCCATTGCTATTCTTACTCAAAAGAACTAGCATTAGAGTATGTAAAGATGGGTTGGTACATAGGTGTTGGTGGAGTGGTTACATTCAAGAATGGTCGTAAGCTTGTTGAAACAGTTGAGGCGATACCACTAGAGAGCATAGTTCTTGAGACGGATTGCCCATATATGGCACCAGAACCATACAGAGGACAGCGCAATTCTTCACTATACCTAAAGTACATTGCAGAAAAAATTGCTCAAATCAAAAATATCAGCGTGTCTGAAGTTGAGCAAGTAACCTACGAAAACGCTCTTAGAATATATTCAAAAGTTAAAGGATAAGATAATGGCATACTTAAGTAATCCAACTTACACCAAGGCCGTACTTGAGGCTCATGGTTTTTCATTTCAAAAGAAATACGGACAAAACTTTCTCATAGATGGAAATGTCTTAGATAGCATTATAGATGCAGCAGGTATTACCAAAGACGATTTTGTTCTAGAGATTGGCCCTGGAATTGGAACCATGACTCAAAGACTTTGCGAAGAGGCAAGAGAGGTTGTGGCAGTTGAAATCGACAAAACTCTTATTCCGATTTTGGATGACACCTTATCTACCTACAAAAATTGGAGTGTCATTAATCAAGATATTCTGAAAGTAGATATCAATGCTCTAGCAATGGAGAAGAATGGTGGTAAGCCAATCAAAGTAGTGGCTAATCTGCCATATTACATAACTACACCTATTATCATGGGACTATTTGAAAGTCATGTTCCACTTGAATCTATTACCATCATGATTCAAAAGGAGGTGGCCGACAGAATGAATGAAGGTCCAGGATCTAAGGAATACGGGGCTCTTTCTTTGGCGGTTCAATACTATAGTAATCCAGAAATAATTTGTGAGGTGCCACCAAGCTGCTTTATGCCGCAGCCAAAGGTATCAAGCACGGTGATTACTTTAAAGTGTCATAGCAAACCGCCGGTTGAATGCGACGAAAAGCTGTTGTTCCAAATTATCAGGGCATCCTTTAATCAAAGAAGAAAAACCTTACAGAATGGACTCAGTAATGGTCTTCATTTCTCAAAGGAGCAAATAGCTGAGGCAATCGAAAAAGCAGGATTTAGTCCGACCATCCGAGGGGAGGCTTTATCTCTTGAAGATTTTGCTAGGCTTACAAATATTTTAAAGTCGTTATAGAAAGAATCTAAAGCTTATACTTGGAGAGCAGACAATATGGATGTTGGCGGCTATAGCAGAGAGGTTCAGCTTCTCATAAGCGAAATACAAAAGAATAGAGGCAAAGACCCAAACGCTGTACTCAAAGCCAGCGAAAAGTTGTTAGCCTGCGGAAAGGGCATGAAAGACGATGCCTTGATAGGCTACGCTTATTTTTCAAGAGGCGAGACATATTATCTTTTAAATGACGCATCAAATTTTTATTCTCAGATGTTATCCTGCATGGGACCAATGGAACGTGTCAAAGAATGGGGATACGTGGCAATGGCCAATAACATGCTGGGAATTGTTTCTCTAAACCGAGGTAATGCGCCCTTTGCGCTTGACTATTTCATAAAGGCAATCAGCATTTGTCAGGAGTATTCATTGCCAGACATAGAGTGGATGATTCACATGAATCTAGGCTCTCTTTACTTAAATATCGAAGAATTTCAAAAATCAATCTCACACACTGAAATAGCATATAGATATCTTCTTGACCACAGCAACATGGAAGGCTACATCGAAAACATAACAGCCATAATGCTTGGTATGGGACGAGCTTACCTAAAGCTAGATAGAGAAGAAAAATACCTAGAGATGGAAAAGAAGCTAAGATGTGATTGCTTGCCTTATCTGCAAGACATGGATAAAATCGTCATCTATTGTTTCTTTGCCAGGGTGCATCAGGCAATTGGAGAAAACGATGCTAGAGATTACTGGATAGATATGGTAAATAAAAGTACCAGCACGAGCATGCCTATTCTAGATGTATTCGACGATTTCTTTGATTATTTGAGTATGCTTTTATCTACAGAGAAGTATGATGATTTTTTCAAGGCGTATACTGTTTTAGATGATTTAACAAAGCACACTACAATTAAAAACCTTGAGCGAAAGCTTCTCACCCTAAAGATTAGATACTACAGAAGAGTAGGACAGATAGAGGAATACAAAATAGCATCTGTTTTATACTTCGAGCTTTCCGAATTTATGGAGAGAGAAAACAGGCTGATGGTGAGCAACATGATCGTAATGCGTAATTCGTATATGGAGCTTACACAAATCAATCGAAAAGTCGAGGAGGAGAATACATTTTTACAAAAACGTTCAGAGACTGACCCATTAACAGGGATGTATAATAGGCTGAAGCTTAACGAATATAGCGATGAAGCCTTTGAGAAGGCTCTCATAAACAGGGCGAGTATAGCGGTAGAAATCCTAGATATAGATTTTTTCAAGCAGTATAACGATAACTACGGACATCAAGCCGGAGATGATTGTATCAAGTTTATCGCATCAAAGCTTATGGATTTATCTAACGAACCAGGAGTGTTTACAGCAAGATACGGTGGCGATGAATTCGTAATTATTTATGAGGGACTTTCACGAGAGAAGGTAGAGGAAAAAGCAAATTGGCTTAGAAACGAAATATATGAAGCCAACTGGGAGCATCTTTTTTCTCTTACCGACAATAGAGTTACAATTTCACAGGGTATATGTTATGGAATACCTGTTAGAGACGCAAGTTTATTTGCCTATCTGCAGGGTGCAGACAAAATGCTATATGAAGTAAAGCAGCAGAGCAGAAACGCTATTAAAATCTGCGACGCCTCAGAATTATAAGTAAAAGATTTTTGTAGGTGTATTAATAAGAATCATTCAAGATTTAATTATTACATGGGGAGCGAGGAGGAGTTTTATGAGAGATATTGGTTGGGTTAAAGATTCAATGTTTTACCACATCTATCCGCTGGGAGCCTTTGGATGCCCTAGAGAAAACAAAGGCGAGAGTACAGCCGGACATCGAATCCTAAAGTTAATAGATTGGATTCCACATCTTCTAGACATAGGCATCAACGCCATATATTTAGGTCCGATTTTTGAGTCAGGCACACATGGCTATGATACCTTTGATTACTACAAGCTAGATAGTCGTTTGGGCACAAATGATGACCTGAAAAAGGTGATAAAAGCCTGCCACGCAAGCGATATAAGAGTGGTGTTAGACGGCGTTTTCAACCATGTGGGAAGAGGTCATGCTGCTTTTTTAGATGTCAAAGCAAATCGGGAAAACTCTAGCTACCGAGGCTGGATTGCCGGTCTAAATTTTGGAGGCAACAACTGGTACAACGATGGATTTTCATACGATTGTTGGTCCGGAGCTCAGGAACTTGTTAAGTTAAATTATGGATGCCCAGATGTGAATAACCACATTTTAAATGCGGTATCAATGTGGATAGATGAGTTTGATATCGACGGCCTTCGTCTTGACGCAGCAGATTGTATTCAAAGAGATTTCTTCAAGAGATTAAAATCCTTCACAGAAGAAAAGAAACCAAGCTTCTGGTTGATGGGGGAAATCATTCACGGTGACTACAACATCTATGTAAACAACGACATGCTTGACGCTGTAACCAACTATGAATGCTGGAAGGGAATATACTCTAGCCACAACGACCACAACTATTTCGAAATAAACTATGCCATGAGGCGTCAGTGGGGTGATGGTGGCTTGTACCAAGGAAAGTATCTGTACAACTTCATCGACAACCACGATGTAAACAGAATATACACTCTTCTAAAAGAAAAAGAAAACATTTATCCTTGCTATACCTTGCTTTACACAATGCCAGGAATTCCATCAATCTATTATGGAAGTGAGTGGGGAATAGCCGGAGACAAGAAATCTGGAGACGGAGACTATGCCCTTAGACCAGCCATAGAAATTAATAAGATGTCTAACCCAGATTTGATAGACCACATAAAAACCTTGGCACAGATTCGAAAAGAAAATGAAGCTATCAAATGTGGAAAGTATCAAGAGGTGCAGGTAAAAAATGAAACCCTGGTGTTTGCCAGAGTTTTAAATGATAAATATGCCCTTGTTGCCTTAAACAACACTCCTGAAACCAAACATATGGCATTTGATTATGATGGTTTTCACTATGAGTTTGACTTAGAGCCACATGGTAGCAAAATATTAAGATAACTAGTTGTCAGCTAAATAGGCATACATGCAATGATCAAGGCGTTCTCCATTGATAACGATTTTATCATGGAGGAGGCCTTCGTATTTGAAGCCAAGCTTTTCAACCATGTGAATAGAAGGCGCGTTGTCAGGAAGAATCAAAGCCTCAAAGCGATGAACACCATAATCTCTTGCGATGACAGGCAGGCTGTGAGCGATAGCTTCGGTACAGTAGCCCTTGTTCATATAGTCTCTATCCATTTTGTAGCCTATGGTGCAGCATTCATAAATAGGTCTTACGATATTTCTGTAGCTGACAGTACCAATGACCTTGTTTGGATTGTCTTTCTCAAAAATCCAATAGCGCATCATAACAAGCTTTAGGATATTCTGTTGTTCAAAATCAAGAAGCTTTTTTTGATGTGCAACGGTGTAAAAATCATCCCCCAATAAAGGCTCGTATTTTTCAAAGATGTCACCATTTCGGTTGTAAAAATCAAGAACCATTTCTGCGGAATGCTTGCTTAGAACAGTAAGTCTTAAGTTAGGTGTTTCAATTTCTAATGTCATATTATTATTCTCCATTTGCTTTATGCTAATCTACACCTCGAAGTTGAGTGTTAAAAACGTAAGGCTTTAAAATTTCAACAAAGGACTTGAGAGTTTCAACAGAATGAGGCGAAAAAATAGGATTAATCACCTGTTCGGATTCCTTATAGCTCTGTAGATAATATGCCTTTGCGCCTTCAAGCCATTTGCCAATGGATAGCATATCTTCGGCTGAATGACATTCCTTCATGATGGTTGTTCTGAATTCATAGTCAATCTTGCCCTTCTTTAAAAGTTCGACAGAGGCCTCAATTGGAGCTATGTCGTAGTTAGGCATACAGGCTATAGAATTGTACTTTTCTTTGGAATGCTTTATATCCATGGCAACAAAATCGATGAGACCATCATCAATGAGAGATGAAATCATTTTGGGATTTGTGCCGTTAGAATCTAGCTTGACTAAAAGTCCTAAGTCCTTAATCTGTTTGATGAATTCAGGTAAATCCTTGTGTAGGGTAGGCTCTCCTCCGGTGATGCACACTCCGTCTAAAACCTTGCGCTTGCTTTTTAGATGTTTAAAAATCTCTTCGTTTGAATAGGAAAACACATCCTTTGGAGGGAAAACCAAGTCTCTATTGTGGCAATAGGGACATCTGAAATTACAGCCTCCAGTAAATATAGTGCTAGCTATTTTGCCGGGATAATCTAAAAGCGTAGTTTTTTGTAGGCCTAGTATAAGCATAAATATTTCCTTTTATTAGTAAAAGTGTTAACATAAAATAGCTAAAATTGAAGAATTATAAGCATAATTTTCACTTCAAAGTATAGCAAAATAGGAGGGGAAAATCCATGATGTCAAAAGAAGAGCGAGAAGAGAAACGAATCGCTAAGCAAGAGGCTAAGGAAGAAAAGAAAAATCTCAAAGAATATGAGAAGTACATGGAACAAGCCCTCAAGGAAGCTCAAAGGGCATACGACATAAACGAAGTTCCTATCGGTTGTGTCATCGTCCAAGGAGACAAGATTATCGCAAGAGGCTACAACCGCAGAAACACAGACAAGAGCGTATTAGCTCATGCGGAGATTGCGGCAATTCAAGAAGCTTGCCGCAAGACTGGCGATTGGCGCTTAGAGGATTGTGTTTTATACGTAACCCTAGAGCCTTGTCAGATGTGTGCAGGTGCAATTGTACAAGCCAGAATCCCAAAGGTTGTGGTTGGGGCAATGAATCCAAAGGCTGGATGCGCAGGCTCGGTCATCAATATCCTCCAGATGCAGCAGTTTAACCATCAGTGCCAGCTGGAAACTGGCATCTTAGGAGAGCGATGTACGCAGATGATGACAAAGTTCTTCGAGGAGCTTAGAGAACAAAAGAATCAATTAATGTAACTGACTTAATTTTATTGACAAAGTAGCCCTAGTTATCATAAAATAAGGGCTCCGAGCGACAAGCTTGAACTAGATATTGTTTGGCGGCTATCCTAGGAGGATGCTGATCTTTGGGTCCTGCGTAATGGGCACCTACGAATCGTGTCAGGGCAGGAATGCAGCAGCACTAAGAAGGACCGCTCATCTGACGCGGGGTCACCTGGAGGGAGTTTTCTTAGGGTAGCTACCAAATAATATCTAGTCATGCGGCTCGGTATTTTTACATAATTAGGAAATTTTTCCTAGCAAGCTCGAATATAGGTGAAATTATGGGTGCACAAGATCGAACAGAAAAAGTACTTAGAGAAATGCATGTGCAGTTTTCGAAAGCACAGCCATATCAAGGAAGCGCTAAAAATGTCATTGTGGACAAAAACGCCATGATGGATTTGCTTAAAGAGCTCAACGAGTGCATGTACGAAATGATGGAGGAGTACGAACTCACTGTCAAAAGTCGTGACAAGGCAAACCGCGAAATGCAAAAGCAAGGCGATGACATTGTGTTTGATGCTACTAGAAAGGCAGAAGATATCTATGCTGCGTCTATCATGTACACGGACAATGCTCTAGATAACATCCAAGACATTATTGATAAGTCTCAGGAATCTGTTGCAAAGATTTACGAGGACGCAATCAAAAAAATAAAAGAAGAAAAGCGAGGAGTCAAAACAAATCAGCTAGAGCTCAAGAGCCATCTTAACGATTTGATAGACACTCAGAAATATATCAGATTGATTGACGAAGAAAACATGCGAATCAAAAAGGCAAAAGCCGAAGGTTCTGAGGAGGAGTTCGACGTTGTAGCGCCTAAGTATGCGGCGCCAGAGATTCGCATCGACAAGGAATATTTTGCCAAGGCGGGTATCGAATTCGAAGAAGATTTGGATCAGCCAGGCAAGGATATACAAGATTCGACTATTTCATCAGATGATTTAGATGCTGAGTACTTTAAGTGGCAGCAAGAAGAATCCGGGGAGGGCAACAAGAAATCAGGAAAGAAGGGCCTTGGAGGTCTTTTTGGATTAAAATCACTAAAAGGAGATAATAAGGAATGAAGCTTTACAACAACGGAGTTTACCTAATCAATGGCACTCAAATAGTTGAGGATAGTCATGAGGCAGCTGCTGCAATCAAGGCTGCAACAGGACAAGATGTTACAAAAGACGCTGCACATAAAGAGACTATGGCTTATGGCATTTTGTCAAACCATAACACCTCTGGAAATATGGAACACCTTGAAATTAAGTTTGATAAATTAGTGAGCCATGATATCACTTATGTAGGAATTATTCAGACAGCAAGAGCTTCAGGCCTTGAAAAGTTCCCTATCCCATACTGTCTTACAAACTGTCATAACTCTCTTTGTGCCGTAGGTGGTACAATCAACGAGGATGACCACATGTTTGGGCTTTCTTGTGCAAAGAAGTATGGCGGAATCTACGTTCCACCTCATCAGGCAGTTATACATCAGTTTGCTCGTGAAATGATGGCTGGTGGCGGCAAGATGATTCTTGGTTCAGATTCCCACACACGATATGGAGCTCTTGGAACAATGGCTATGGGCGAAGGTGGACCAGAGCTTGTTAAGCAGCTTTTAAATCAGACATACGACATCGCTATGCCAGGAGTTATCGCAGTTTACATGACAGGTACTCCTAGAAAGGGTGTAGGTCCTCAGGACGTTGCCCTTGCAATCATCGGCGAAGTATTTGATAAAGGCTACGTTAAAAATAAAATCATGGAATTCGTTGGCCCTGGTGTTGCCAACCTTTCTATGGATTTCAGAATTGGCGTAGACGTTATGACTACAGAGACCACATGTCTTAGCTCAATCTGGGCAACAGATGACAAGACAAAGGAATTCTACGAGATTCACGGACGCAAGGAAGAATACAAAGAGCTTAACCCAGGACAGGTTGCTTACTATGACGGCATGATCGAAATCAACCTTGATGAAATCAAGCCTATGATTGCTATGCCTTTCCATCCAAGCAACACATACACAATCGAAGAGTTAAACGCCAACCTTATGGATATTCTCGATGATTGCGAGAAGAGAGCAAAGGTTTCTCTCGATGGACAGGTAGAATTTACACTTAAAGATAAAGTTAGAAATGGAAAATTATATGTAGACCAGGGTATCATCGCAGGTTGTGCCGGCGGTGGATTCGAAAATATCTGTGATGCAGCAGATATCCTTCGTGGTACAAGCATTGGACCAGATGAGTTTACACTTTCAGTATACCCAGCATCTACTCCAATCTATATGGAGCTTGTTAAGAACGGTGCGGTTGCAGACCTTATGAGCACAGGTGCTATCGTTAAGACAGCATTTTGTGGACCATGCTTTGGCGCAGGCGATACACCTTCAAACAACGGCTTCTCAATCCGCCACTCTACTAGAAACTTCCCTAACCGCGAAGGTTCTAAGCTTCAGAATGGTCAGATTGCATCAGTTGCTCTTATGGATGCTCGTTCAATTGCAGCAACAGCAGCCAACAAGGGTTATCTTACAGCAGCAACAGATGTTGACGTTACATATACCAACCCTACATACCACTTTGACGGTAGAATCTATGCAAACCGTGTATTTGATTCACACGGCGTTGCAGAGCCTGAAACAGAAATCCACTTTGGTCCAAACATCAAGGATTGGCCAAAGATGAGCGCTCTTCCAGAGAACTTATTCTTACAGGTTGTATCAGAGATACATGACCCAGTTACTACAACAGATGAGCTTATCCCATCAGGAGAGACATCATCATATCGTTCAAATCCACTTGGACTTGCTGAGTTTACTCTTTCTCGCAAGGATCCAGAGTATGTTGGACGCGCAAAGAATATCCAGAAGGCACAGAAGGCTCTTGAGGCAGGAGAGTGTGCTGGAGATGCAGTTCCAGAGCTTAAGGCTATCGTTAGCAAGGTTAAGGAAACATATCCAAATGTTAACCACGACAATATTGGCGTTGGCTCTACAATCTTTGCAGTTAAGCCAGGTGATGGTTCAGCTAGAGAGCAAGCGGCATCATGTCAGAAGGTACTTGGTGGATGGGCAAATATCGCAAATGAGTATGCAACAAAGAGATATCGTTCAAACCTTATCAACTGGGGTATGCTTCCATTTGTTATTCCAGAAGGAGAGCTTCCATTCAAGAATCTTGACTACATTTTCATTCCAGGCATCAAAGATGCTGTAGAGAACAAAACCGAGGTAATCAAGGCTTATGTTGTCAAGGAAGACGGTCTCAAAGAATTCGAGGTAACTCTCGGAGAACTTACAGATGACGAGCGTGAAATTATCCTTAAGGGATGTTTAATTAATTACAATAGACAGTAAAATCAACCAAAAAAACCGAGGTTTTTCCGCCTCGGTTTTTTGATTTTAAACCTAACCTATGTTAAAATTTTTATAACTATGAGTATACAGTTTTATGGAGAATAATCTGTGGAAAAAATGGAAAGTAGAACTAAAATCGAAGAGATGAAAAATCTCGTATCTAACAATAAATTTGCAGATGCAATGAGCATTGCTGACACAGTTAATTGGCGCAAGGTTCATAATATCAACGATCTTATTTCAGGAAGTGAGTCATACGAGGCAGCCGGCAAGATCGAAGAAGCAAGAGACTTACTCTACCTGGCTCACGAACGCTCTCCTATCGGAAGAATGATATTGTACAAGCTATGCATGATTTCCATCAAGCTCAAGGATTTAGACGAAGCACAGGAATACTACAACGAGTTTGTACAGATTGCTCCTCACGATAGTCTCAAGTACATCCTCAAGTACAACATAAGCACAGCCAAAGGGGCAGACACATCCACTCTCATCAAGATTCTTGAGCAGCTAAAGGACAACGATTTTATTGAAGAGTGGGCCTACGAGCTTGCCTATCTATATCACAAGACTAACCAAGCCGAAAAATGCATCGCCCTTTGTGACGAGATAATACTTTGGTTTGGAGACGGTCCGGTTGTTGAAAGAGCCCTTGAATTAAAGATGCTCTATCAACCACTAGACAAGACACAAGAGGACAAATACCGACATCTTCGCCAAAAGAAGGATGGCATTACTGAAATCACGCCGGAGCTTCCTACGGGAGTAGTCCTTCCTGAGATTGCAGATATCAAGCTTCCTGAGGGACCAGAGCGGTTTGACACCATCAACCTTCAGGCGGAAATCAAAAAGAATATCGATGAAATCATGAAGGCAACCGATACCGGTGAGGTTTCAGAAAACATCGATGCCATCAAAACTCTTGTTGAAGAAATCCCTTACCTTCAGGTTCAAGGAGATTCTCCAGAGGATGAATCCGAGGATTTCTCCGTCAATGATACATTCCAGCAATATCTAGAGGAGGGGTTCGACGGTCAAATCAGTCTCAGACTTGCTGACGATAGCCACGAAACTGAAGAACAAATCGAAGGTCAGATGACAATCGAGGACGTTCTTGCAGAGTGGGAAAAGACAAAGCGTGCAGCAGAGCATGCAATGGAAGAGGCAAAGAGCAAGGAGCTCGAAAACGCCAGAGCCAAGGCTCTTCGAGAGGCCAACAACGTCCTCAATCGTTTGGAGGGTGCTATGTCCAAGCTTGATGCGGGCATGACTTCCGCAGATCTTCTAAAAGAAGAGTACCTATCAAATACAGACGAAAAGGTTCTTGCAGAGGACACAACAGAGATTCCAGAAGTCGAAGAAGTGCCAGAGGAAATAGAAACTCTAGAAGCTTCAGAAGAGCAAGAGAATCTGGAAAATCAAGAGGATCAAGATAATCAAGAAGTAAAAGAAATAGAAGACTTAGATGAAGAGTTTAGCGAAGACACACCAGAGAGCGAAGCTGTTCATGATCCAGAGTCACATATAGCGTTTAAGATTCCAAAGCTATCTACGGATGGTCATCAAAAGGGTATTCTAGACATCCCAGTAGTAAGTGCTGGTGATGCCGCCAAGGCGGGCGCTGCAGCTGCAGCGGGAGCAGCAGTAGTTCATGGAGCCACCGAGGTAATGGAAGATTTGGCAGGCTGGAAGCCTCCAACATTAAACGAAAACGAGGGGAAAGACGACGTGGATCTTAAAGAAGCATCACAAATAATTGCTGATGTGAACGATTTTTTGCAGCAAGAAATCGACAGACTTACAGCAGAAAAGCCAGCAGAAACAGAAGCAGAAGAAACAAAAGAAAACTCTCAGGAGTCTGAAATCACATCACCTGAGAACAAAATAATCGAGCCAGATTTAGAAGAACAATCAGAAGAAGAATCTGTAGACCAGGAACTAGAGCTAGATATCCTTGAGGAGGATGATGACGATGTTCAATACGAGTTTGCAGAAGATATAGAAGAATCAGAAGAGCAAGAAGATGACTTTGATGATGAAGAAATCTTTGAAGAAGATTCGGCAGAGCCAGAAATCAACATCGACGATATAGAGCTTCCTGTTATCCAACTTCCACCAGATTTATTCGAGGAAGAAGAGAATGATCAGGAGCCAGAACCAACATTACCACCTGTTGAGGAGGTTTCGTTGGAGGAGCAGGCAGAGCCAGAAATCAACATTGAAAACATCAAAGTTCAAGAGCCAACATCGGCGGATGCCATAGAAATAGACGAAGAAGACCTTGAGATTTTCTCATACTTCTTACCAATTAGCGGCATGCGCAAGAACATTATAAAGGCTATCTCTGGTGCAGCAGCCAAGGTTGCAAACCCTAGTCAAAAGAAAGGGAACATTGCAATTGTAGGCGAGCATGGTTCAGGAAAGACTCAGATGGCCACAAGCATTATCAAGGTTCTCGAAAAGAAAACCGGTTATCCAAAGGGCGGTATAGGCAAGATTTCCGGTGAAAAGCTCAACGAAAAGGACATCCAAAGGCTTTACAGCAAGATACAAGGCGGATGCCTAATCATCGAATCTGCTGGTGCTATTTCAAAGGAGACAGCGGTTACACTTTCTCTATTAATGGAATCTGACAAAGCAGGCACTATCATCATTATTGAAGACAACAGACGAGGTATAGAAAAGGCATTTGCAGCAGATAGCTCATTTGCTAATCGTTTCTCAGAAAAGATTGTTATACCAGCCTTTACAATCGATGAGCTAGTATCATTTGCCAAGACATACGCAATCGAGGCTGGATGCACAATCGATGACATGGGAGTTCTTGCATTGTACAATCGCATCAACCTAATTGGTAGATACAATCATGCAACAACAATCAAAGAGGTTGCAGAAATCATGGATGACGCAATTGAGAAATCTTCCCGCGGTGGATTTTTCAACAAGCCTAAATATGATAGATTTGGAAATATCATTTTAAAAGAGAAGGATTTTGACAAGTAGTTAGCATATCTATAATTGCAAAGGGGAACAAAAAATAATATGAGCAATTTTACAGATTTGGATGGTTATCTGTTTGGTCAGGGTACTCATTATGACATTTTCAAAAAGATGGGAGCCCATAAGGGAAAATTAGGCAGGCGAACCGGAGTATACTTTGATGTGTGGGCTCCACATGCAACTAGCGTGGCAGTTATAGGCGAGTTCAATGATTGGGATGAAACTCGCAACGTTATGCGGCGGGTTGAGCCAGAGTCACAGGGAGTATTTGAGGTTTTTGTGCCGGAGGCAAAGGAAGGCCAACTATACAAATATCTTATTCACACAGAAACTGGAGAAAAGCTTTACAAAGCAGATCCCTATGCGACCTTTGCAGAGGTCAGACCGGGCACAGCCTCTAGAATCTACGACTACACCAAATTTAAATGGTCAGATGGAGCTTGGATGAAGCAGCGAAAAGCTTCTACCAATTTTTGGGAAAAGCCACTTGCCATCTACGAGGTTCATCCTGGCTCATGGAAGAGACATCCAAGACCAGAAAACGATGGTTTTTATAGCTACCGCGAATTTGCTCATAGTATTACAGAATATGTTCTCGATATGGGATACACCCATGTTGAGTTGATGGGTATATCAGAATATCCCTTTGATGGTTCTTGGGGATATCAAGTCACAGGTTATTATGCACCGACTTCAAGATACGGAACGCCAGAAGATTTCATGTATCTTGTAAATTACTTGCATAAGCATGGTATAGGTGTAATCCTTGACTGGGTGCCAGCTCATTTTCCAAGAGATGCTCACGGCTTGGCAGACTTCGATGGACAAGCTCTATACGAATACGCCGACCCGAAAAAGGGGGAGCATCCGGATTGGGGCACCAAGATTTTTAATTATGGTAAGCCAGAGGTTAAAAACTTCCTTATAGGTAGCGCTGTTCAGTGGATAGAGCAATATCACATAGACGGACTTAGGGTAGATGCTGTTGCTTCTATGCTATATCTAGACTATGGAAAGCGCCAAGGTCAGTGGATTCCAAATGAAAATGGTGGCAAGGAGAATCTCGAAGCAATCGAGCTATTCAAACACATCAACACCTTGATCCGTGGCCGCTATCCAGGGGCAATAATGATTGCTGAGGAATCAACAGCTTGGCCAAAGATTACAGGAGACGTTGAAGAGGGAGGCTTAGCCTTTTCTTATAAATGGAACATGGGATGGATGCATGATTTCATCGACTATATGAAATTAGATCCATACTTTAGAAAAGACAATCACAACAAGATGACCTTTGCAATGAGCTACAATAGTGCAGAGCGATACATTCTTGTTCTAAGTCACGACGAAGTGGTTCATCTAAAGGGTTCAATGCTTGCCAAGATGCCAGGCTTAGGGATAGACAAATACAAAAATCTCATGGCTGGGTATGCCTTTATGATGGGTCATCCTGGTAAGAAGCTTTTGTTTATGGGCCAGGAATTCGCTCAAGGAACAGAATGGAGCGAGGCGCGCGAGCTTGATTGGTATGTTCTAGATAATCCAAATCACAGACATGTTGCAAGAATGTTCAAGGAGCTTTTGCACATTTACAGGCAATATCCTGCAATGTATCAGTTGGATTTAGCTTGGGAAGGCTTCGAATGGATTAATGCCAACGATGGCTATAGAAGCATATTTAGCTTTATTCGTAAATCAAAAAACGACAAGAATGATTTGTTGTTTGTTATAAACATGACACCTATGGCGTACGAAGACTATCGAGTTGGAGTGCCCACAAGCAAAAAGCTTAAGAAGGTGCTAGACTCCGAGAATAAAATATTCGGAGGAGCAGGGGATGTTATTGCTTCTTCCATCCTTCCTAGAAAGGAAGAGTGTGATGGCAGAGATTATTCAGTAGCTTTTCCACTTGCGCCATACCAAGTTGCTATATTTGTATTTTAAGATTTAGTAAGAGAAGATTTTCAGTTAAGAGTTTTGCTTAGCAAAACTCTTTCTTGCTTACTAGGAACAAGGAATTTCTAGTGGCACCTCCCGCTGTTAGAGTTTGCAAAGCAAACTCTTTCCTGTATAATATGGAAAAATCTTAGAGAATTTTATTGATTTAATAGAGAGAAGATATGGAAGAATTCAAAATCATCAAATTACCAAACAAAAAGGAAGACGAAGAAAAAGAAGTAGATACACCTAAAAGGGATAAATACCAAGACGGCGAGTATGCCCCTCCAAAAAAGAAACATGTGTTTTTGATTATCCTAATCTTAATTGTTATTGTTTCGGTTATAGTCATCAAGATGCTTACAAAGTATCAGGATTATGAAGTAGAAAAGAGTTGGGATAGAAATGATTCAATTGAAAGCAACTTCCTAAGCTTCAACAACAATCTATTAAAGTATAGTGCTGATGGAGTTTTCTACACGGCAGTTACTGGTGAGCTGATTTGGAACTACACCTACGATATGACCAATCCAAACATCGACGTTTGCGGTAATTACATAGTGGTGTATGACAAAAAAGGAAATGAAATAGATATTTTTTCCACCAAGGGACATGTAAAATCTATCACAACAACTGTGCCTGTTATGGAGGCAAAGGTTGCAAAGCAGGGAACAATCAGTGTTCTTTTGCAGGAGAACAACACAAGCTACATACAATTGTATGACAAGGATGGAGATGTTCTAGTATCAGGAGAGATTCACCCAGAAAATAGTGGTTATCCAGTTTCAATGGCGTTATCTTCAGATGCAACAAGACTATTACTTTCTATTATTAATGTAAATGAAGGTGAAGTATCGACAGAGCTTGTGTTCTATGATTTTACAAGTGCAGGTAAGAAAGAAGAAGACAACATAGTTTCCAAGCATAAATACCCTGGAGTTCTTATTCCAAAAGTAGAGTACTTAAAGAACGATAAGGCTATAGCTTTTGCCGATTCAAAGATTATCATATATAATAACAACTTCAAGGCTACAGTTGCCAAGGAAATCAAAGTCTCATCAGACATAAAGAGCATTTTCTATAACGATACCCATTTCGGATATGTTTGTGAAAAGGCCGAAGAGTCTGGTAAGGTAGTCAACGAAATCAACGTATACAATCTATACGGCTTTAGGTGGATGAACAAAGAAATAACAGAGGGCTACACTGACATCAAGCTACTAGACAATGATGAAGTCTGTGTTATCAATGGAGAAGAACTTACTATATATAATCTGCAAGGTATAGGAAAGTTCTACTATAAGTTTGACGAAAGCGTCTACAATGTTTTGCCTGGCACAACATCAAGACGTTACTACTTAATAGAAGGAACAAAGACAGAAGAGATATACATAAAATAGGAGTTAGACATGACAATTAATTATTTACTTATTATTTTTATTTTAATGATGCTTGCTTGCGCTTTGCGCGGAGCTCAAAAGGGAATGATTCGAATTCTATTTGGATTGATATCCTGGATTTTCCTTGTATGTTTTGTTAATTATGGAAGTGTAAAGGCGGAGGAATATATTACAGATCACACACAGATACCTTCAATGATACAAGAGCATATAGATGAACATTTGCATGACAAATACAAGACATCAGAAGAAAAGGAAGCCGGAACAGGTGAAGAGGCGGTGCTTAGCGTCGTTCCAGAAAAGATAAAGGATAATATAACAGATACTATTAAAACATCTATAGATAATCTGATTCTATTTGTAGCACAAGAACTTACTGCAGCTGCTATAAAGGGAATTTCTACTATATTAACAGTCATAGTGGGAATCTTACTAATCGCGCTAATAGATAGGTTGCTCAGGGCGGTTGGTTTTGTTCCAGGAATTAAGGACGTCAACAAAACCCTTGGCTTTGTTGGTGGTGCTTTACAGGGACTAATTATCACATGGTTTGCCATGTATCTGGCTAATTGCTTCCCATCCTCTACAGTAGGAGAGTTTATTGTATCAAATAGCCAGTCAAGTAAGGTGCTAAACTTTGTCTATCAAAACAATCTAATCGAGAAAATTATCGGAAAATAAAGACATTATTTTTTTTGAAAAAATATGTTGACTTTAATAGGTGTTGATGCTATTATTCTATTCGTTCCGCTAAAAGCGGTGCACCCTTAGAAAACACTGAGTTTTTCGAGGGAATGATTTTAAAAAATAAATCAAAAAAGTTGTTGACAAAGATAGGCACTCATGATAATATAAACGAGTTGCTGCAAAGGGCAACAACAAAGCGCAGATTGATAACTGAACAGTGAAACAAACCTTGAATTAATACATTTATGTATCCTTGAAATTCATTTAAGTTTCTAATGGTAACAAGCAAGCTTGTTGCTTGCACAATCTTTACTTTGTAAAGAGTGTGATTTTGAAACGAAACCTTTATAGTAAACAAGTCAGTTTTATACTGATTCGGAATTAAACTTATTGTAGCGAACAAGTTCGCTACTTGCATGACTTTTCACCAAGCTAAAGCTTGGAAAAGTTATGATTTTAACATGAGAGTTTGATCCTGGCTCAGGATGAACGCTGGCGGCGTGCTTAACACATGCAAGTCGAACGAAGCAATTTATCACGATCCCTTCGGGGTGACGATTTATTGACTTAGTGGCGGACGGGTGAGTAACGCGTGGGTAACCTGCCTTGTACAGGGGGACAACAGTTGGAAACGACTGCTAATACCGCATAAGCGCACAGTATCGCATGATACAGTGTGAAAAGTTTTTTCGGTACAAGATGGACCCGCGTCTGATTAGCTAGTTGGTGAGGTAACGGCCCACCAAGGCGACGATCAGTAGCCGACCTGAGAGGGTGACCGGCCACATTGGGACTGAGA